>Ga0116229_10002313_pt1 | contig 30682 bp, 30 predicted proteins | sample S1TSphgellanicum_3_FD_87313 | JGI IMG/M metagenome (GOLD analysis project Ga0116229, IMG submission 87313) | Host-associated microbial communities from peat moss isolated from Minnesota, USA - S1T2_Fc - Sphagnum magellanicum MG | ecosystem: Host-associated > Plants > Peat moss > Unclassified...
AGACCGTGACGCGCGTGCCCGCATCGAGACCGTCCGCCACGACGGCGCCGGTCACCTGGCCGCCCGCGTCATGCGTCAGCGCAGAGACCGCCGCGTGGTTGAGCACCACCGCGCCGGCGTCGGCGGCCGCCATTGCCGTCGCCAATGTCAGCCGAGCATCGTCGGTGGCGGCGTCGTAGTAGCGTGCGCCGCCGACCAGGCCGGTCGCATCGAGCGCGGGCTCCGCGTCGCGCACCGCGGCCGCGCTCAGCCGCCGATGCCGCGAGACGTTGCGGAAGAGCGCCAGCGCATCGTAGAGCAGGAGCCCCGCGCCCAGCTTCCAGCGCGGCACCCGTGCGCCGGTGTAGACCGGCCACGTAAACGCCAGCGGCCGCACGAGGTGCGGCGCGATCCGCATCAGCGTCCGCCGCTCGCGGCTCGCCTCGAAAACGAGATGGAAGTAGCCGTGCTCGAGATACCGCACGCCGCCGTGGATCAGGCGCGACGAGCGACTCGACGTCCCGCTCGCGAAGTCGTCCCGCTCGACGAGCGCCGTCGTGAGCCCGCGGAGCGCGGCGTCGCGCGCCACGCCGGCCCCGGTCGCGCCGCCGCCGATCACCAGCACGTCGAAGGTCGTCGCGGCGAGCCGTTTCCAGGCCGAGGCGCGCGCGAGGCCATAGGGCGCGCCATCATAGGGCGCGCCATCATAGGGCGCGCCATTATAGGGCGCGCCATCATGGGGCGCGCCGTCGAGGACGCCCGGAGGACGGGAAGCGCCTCCGAGATCGGCCCCGCGAGCGATACCGCTCCCGGCGGCGCCCTGGGGTGCGGTCCGGCTCACGCTCTGTGGCACCACAGTCGTCACAGGTCTAATTTCCGTCGAATGGCTACATTTGGTAATGGCCGCCGCGTCGCGATTGTGTCAGGCGTCCGGACGCCGTTTACCAAGGCCGGGACGGCGTTCAAGCCGATGTCCGCCATCGAACTCGGGCGGCTCTGCGTCACCGAGCTCGTCGAACGCACCAATCTCGACGGCAAGCACCTCGACCTGATCGTCTTCGGGACGGTCATCCCGTCGATCCTGAGCCCCAACATCGCCCGCGAGGTCGCCCTCCTCCCGATCCTCCCCAAGGGCGTGCAGGCGTTTTCCGTCAGCCGCGCGTGCGCGTCGGCCAACCAGGCGATCACCGACGCAGCCGACCAGATCGCCCTCGGACACGCCGACATCGCGATCGCCGGCGGCGCCGAGTCCCTCTCCAATATTCCGATCCTCCACTCGCGCGGGTTCTCCGACGTCCTGATGTCGGCCAACCGCGCGAAGAGCGTCGGCGGCAAGCTCGCGGCGTTCGGCGCCGTTCGACCGGCCGACCTCAAGCCGGTCGCGCCCGCGATCGCCGAGCCGTCGACCGGCGAGACGATGGGCCAGTCCGCCGAGAAGATGGCGAAGATCAACCATATCCCCCGCGACGAGCAGGATCAGTTCGCGCTCCGCTCCCACCGCCTCGCCGCCGCCGGCACCGCCGACGGGCGGCTGACCGCCGAGATCGTCCCCGTCTACGTCGCGCCCCGCTACGAGACGGTCGTCACCACCGACAACGGCATCCGCGAAAGCACGAGCCTCGAACAGCTCTCGTCGCTCAAACCGGTCTTCGACAAGCGCTACGGCTCCGTCACCGCCGGCAACGCGTCGCCGCTGACCGACGGCGCGGCCGCGGTGCTGCTGATGGGCGAGGACACCGCGCGCGCGCTCGGCTACGAGCCGATCGGCTACATCCGCTCCTACGCCTACGCCGCCCTCGACCCGGGCGAACAGCTCCTCCAGGCGCCGGTGCTCGCGGCGCCGATCGCCCTCGAGCGCGCCGGTCTCACGCTCGCCGACATCGACCTCGTCGAGATGCACGAGGCGTTTGCGGCGCAGGTGCTGTCGAACCTCTGCGGCTTCGAGTCGCCGGCATGGGCCGCGCGCGCGGGCCTCGATCGCCCCGTCGGCACCGTCGACCGGGCCCGGCTCAACGTCATGGGCGGCTCGATCGCGATCGGCCACCCGTTTGGCGCGACGGGCGCGCGGATCCTGACGACGCTCTGCCACGAACTCGGACGACGCGGCGGACAGTTCGGGATGCTCTCCGTCTGCGCGGCCGGCGGACTCGGACACGTCATGATCGTCGAGCGCGCCTCGTGAGCGCCACGATCGCGCCGTCGACACCGACCGCGGCGCCGGGCACACGCCCCGCGCTCACGGTCGACGTCCAGGAGTCGATCGCCGTCGTCACCCTCGACGTCCCGGGCGCGCCGGTCAACACGTTCACTCGCGCGGTCCGCGACGAGTTCGTGGCGCTGCTCGATCGCCTCGAGCGCGACGACAGCGTCCGCGCCGCCGTCCTCCTGAGCGGCAAGCCCGATGTCTGGATCGCGGGCGCCGATGTCGAGGAGCTCTCGCGGCTGCCGACCGCCGCCGACGCCGAACGCCTGAGCCTCGACGGCCAGATCCTGATGCAGCGCGTCGAGACCCTGCGCACGCCGATCGTCGCCGCGATCCAGGGCGCGTGCCTGGGCGGTGGCCTCGAGTTCGCACTCGCCTGCGCCTATCGCATCGCCGCCGACACGCCGAAGACCGTCCTCGCGCTCCCCGAGGTCAACCTCGGCCTGATCCCCGGCGCCGGTGGCACGCAGCGCCTGCCACGCACCGTCGGACTCCGCGCGGCACTCGACATCATCCTCCGCGGGGCCAACGTGCGGGGGAAGAAGGCCCTCGGCATCGGCCTGGTCGATGAACTCGTGCACCCGGCGATCCTGCGCGAGATCGCGCTCGCCCGCGCCCGCGAGCTCGCCGACGGACGCCGCCCGCCGAAACGCCCCGGCCGCAGGCTCAGCGCCCAGCGCCTCCTCCTCGAGGAGAACCCGCTCGGCCGCGCGATCGTCTTCCGCCAGGCGCGCGAGCAGATCACCGCGAAGACGAAGGGCCACTACCCGGCGCCGCTGGCGGCGATCGAGGCGGTCGTCGCCGGGTTCGCCGGCGGTGCCGAGAAGGGCTATCGCGAGGAAGCCCGCCTCTTCGGCGCGATGGCGGCGAGCCCCGAGTCCCGCCAGCTCGTCTACCTCTTCTTCGCCCAGAACGCGCTCAAGCGCGACGCCGGCGTCCCGGCCGGTGCCCGCGCCCGCGAGATCGCGAAGGTCGCCGTCCTCGGCACGGGGTTCATGGGCGCGGGGATCACTGCGGTCGCCGTGCAGCAGGGGATCGCGGTGCGGTTCAAGGACACGGAGCACGGGCGCGTCCTCAAGGGCCTGGCCGGCGTGCGCACGGTGATCAAGGAGCGCCTCACCCGCCGACAGATCACGCGCCAGCAGTTCGACGACATGATGTCGCTCGCCGAGGGGACGATCGACTACTCGGGGTTCGGCACGGCGGGGCTCGTGATCGAGGCCGTCTTCGAGGATCTCGACGTCAAGCACGCGGTGCTCCGCGAGGTCGAGGCGGCGCTGCCGCCGGGGGCGGTCGTCGCGTCGAACACGAGCACGATTCCGATCGCCGCGATCGCCACCGCGTCGCGCGATCCGTCGCACGTCATCGGCATGCACTTCTTCTCGCCGGTGCCGAAGATGCCGCTGCTCGAGGTGATCGTCACGCCGGTCACCGCCCCGGACGTCGTCGCCACGACCGTCGCGCTCGGCCGCCGGCTCGGCAAGACGGTGATCATCGTGCAGGACAGCCCCGGGTTCTACGTGAACCGGATCCTCGCGCCGTACGTGAACGAAGCCGCGAAGATGCTCGACGAGGGGGTCGCGATCGACGCGATCGACGCCGCGCTCGTCGCGTTCGGGTTCCCCGTCGGCCCGATCACGCTGATCGACGAGGTCGGACTCGACGTCGCGGGGAAGTCGGGGGAGGTGATCATCGCGGCGTACGGCTCGCGGATGTCGCAGTGCGCGTCGATTCCGCGCGTCATCGCCGCCGGGCGGCTCGGTCGCAAGAACCGGAAGGGGTTCTATCTGTACGACGACCGCGGCGAGAAGAAGGGCGTCGATGTCTCGGTCTACCCGCTGCTCCCGACCGGCGCGCAGCGCAATCTCCTCCCGGCCGACGTCATACGTGATCGCGCGGTCCTCGTAATGCTCAACGAGGCCGTCCGCTGCCTCGAGGAAGGCGTCATCCGGTCGCCGCGCGACGGCGATATCGGGGCGGTCTTCGGGTTCGGGTTTCCGCCGTTTCGCGGGGGGCCGTTCCGCTACATCGACTCGGTCGGTGCCGCCCACGTCGTGAAGCGGCTCGAGGAGCTGAACGACACCTACGCGCCGCGCTTCCAGCCCGCGGCGATGCTGCTCGACGCCGCCCGGACGGGGACGCGCTTCTCACCCGACCGCACGTAGTGCGGCGCGTAGCGCACCGGGTAGTGCACCGGGGCGCGGATCGGCGTGCATTCCGGGCCAGTCGTGCGCAGATTTCCGTTCCAGGCTTTTCGTTGGACCTCCTCCCGCCACCCGCCCTCGTGACCCGACCCTTCGCGCGCGCGGCGCGCCCGCGCACGCTCTCCGCACTGGTGGCCTTGTCCGTGCTCGGTCCGGCACTCGTTGTCGCGCAGTCGACACCGGTCACGACGCCGGCGACGACGCCAGCCCCCGTGCCGCTCACCGTCGACGCGATCTTCGGGGGTGGCGCGTTTCGCGCGGCGCCGACGCCGACGATCCGCTGGCTGCGCGATGGACACTCGTTTCTCGACGTGCGCCCCGATTCGGGGGGCGGCAGTCGAGTCGTCCGCGTCGATGTCACGACCGGCGCGACCGAGGTGCTCGTCCCCGGGTCGGCGCTCGTCGACGCGCAGGGGAAGCGCGTGGCGATCGAGGATGTCGTGATCGCGCCCGACGAGTCGGCGCTGCTGCTCTTTCACGACACGGTGCGCCTCTGGCGAACGAACACCCGCGGCCACTACGACGTCGTCGATCTCGCGACCCACCAGGTGACGCCGCTCTCGCGCGCGCCAGGACTCCAGATGTTCGCCGCGTTTTCCCCCGACGGGAAATCGATCGCCTTCGCCCGCGATCACGACCTCTGGGTCGTCGACCGCGCGAGCGGCACGGAGCGGCGGCTCACGACCGACGGATCGGCGGAGATCATCAACGGCACCACCGACTGGGTCTACGAGGAGGAGCTGGGGCTCCGCGACGGGTTTCGCTGGAGTCCGGACTCGCGGCGACTCGCCTACTGGCGATTCGACCAGTCGACGATCCCGCCCTATCCGCTCGAGGACGACTCGACGGCCGACCCGCAGATCCTCTCGCTCCGCTATCCGGTCGCCGGCGCGCCCAACTCGCGCGTCCGCGTCGGCGTGCTCGACGTCGCACCACAGACTGTCGCATCGGCGACGCGGTGGCTCGACGTCGGCGGCGACACCGGCGTCTACGTCGCCCGCATGGACTGGAACGGCCCCGACAGCCTCGTCGTCGAGCGACTGCCGCGCAGTCAGAACCGGCTCGACCTGCTGATGGTCTCGGCATCCTCGGGGGCGTCACGCCCGATCGTCAGCGACAGCGACGCCGCCTACGTCTCCATCGTCGAGCCGATCTGGATCGATCACGGTCGGCAGTTCCTCCTCACGTCCGACCGGAGCGGCTGGCACGCCGTCGATCTCTTCGCGCGCGACGGGCATCTGATCCGCCAGGTGACGGCGGATGGCAGCGATGTGATCGCCATCGATGGCGTCGACGAAGCGCGGGGGAGCGTCTACGTCGTCGTCGCCGCACCCGACGCGACGCAGCGACAGATCATGCGCTATCCGCTGCGCGGCGGCGCGGGGGAGCGGCTCACGACGACGCGCGGGTCGCATGCGCTGACGATCGCGCCCGGCGCGCACTGGGCCGTCGACGTCCACTCGACGCTTGGCGACCCGCCGACGGTGACCGTCTACGCGCTCCCGGCGATGCGACCCGGACTGGTCCTCGTCGACAACGCCGCGTTGCGCGCCAAACTCGCGGCGATTGGGCTGCCGGCGCCGACCTTCTTCCACGTCCCGGGCGCCGACGGGACCCTGCTCGATGCGTACCGGATCACCGGGCCGGCGTTCGACAGCACGTCGAAGCATCCGGTCCTGATGTACGTCTACGGGGGCCCGGCCAACCCGACGGTCGTCGACGCGTGGGGCGGCACGCGCTACCTCTGGCACGCGGCGCTCGCGCGGATGGGCTACGTCGTCGTCAGCGTCGACAACCGCGGCGCGGCGTGGCGGGGGCGTACGTTCCGGAAGATGACGCAGCATCGCTTGGGCGAGTTCGAGTCGGCGGACCAGGTGGCCGCCGCGCGGTGGATCGGCACGCAGCCGTGGGCGAATGCGGGGCGCATCGGGATCTGGGGCTGGAGCTACGGCGGCTATCTCGCCTCGCTGACGGCGGAGCGCGGCGGTCCGGTCTTCAAGGCGGTGATCTCGGTCGCACCGGTCACCGACTGGCGGCTGTACGACAACATCTACACCGAGCGCTACATGGGGACGCCGGCCGACAACGCCGCCGGCTACGACTCCGGCTCGGTGCAGCGCCACGTCGGCGGTCTCTCGGCGCGACTGCTGCTGGTCCACGGGACGGGCGACGACAACGTGCACCCGCAGAACTCCGTGCAGTACGCCGCCGCGCTGGAAGCCGCCGGCAAGCCGTTCTACATGATCCTGTACCCGAACCGCACGCACGCGATCTCGGGCGGCAATTCCCAGCGGCACCTCTTCGAGTCGCTGACCCAGTTCCTGCGCGAGCAGCTGTGAACGGCCGCGGGCCCGCAATGCGTCAGCACGCAATGCGTCAGCACGCAATGCGCGCGGCAGCGATCGTTGCGGGGGCGGCGCTCGTGGCCTGTCATCCGCCGACACCGGTGACGCGTGCCGAGCGGTCGCATTTCACGGAGACGTCGCACTACGCGGACGTCGTGGCGTTTCTGGATACGTTGCGCGCGCGCGTGCCGGCCGGGGTCGATGCCGAGTTCGGGACGATCGGCGTCACGACGCAGGGTCGGGCGCTCCCGTATGTCAGGCTGACGCGGGCGGCGCCGCTCGCGGTATCGGATTGTCGGCCGGTCGTGTACGTGCAGGCGAACATCCATGCGGGCGAGGTCGAGGGGAAGGAAGCGCTGCTGATCGTCCTCCGGGAGCTGCTGCGGTCCAAGGCGCCGTCGGTGCTCGACTCGATCGTGCTGATCGCGGTGCCGATCTACAACGCGGACGGCAACGAGGCGTTTGGGCCGGAGGAGACGCAGCGCACGGAGCAGAACGGGCCGGCGCTTGTCGGCCAGCGGCCGAACGGCCAGGGCCTGGACCTCAATCGGGACTACGTGAAGGCGGAGGCGCCGGAGACGCGGGCGTCGCTGGCGGCGTTTGCGCGGTGGTCGCCGGACGTCTTCGTCGATCTGCACACGACCGACGGGAGCTTCCACGGCTACGCGCTGACCTACTCGCCGTCGCTCTGGCCGGGCGCCGACCCGTACACGAGGGACTCGCTCCTGCCGGAGCTGCGCCGGCGAATGCGCGAGCGAGATGGGTTCGAGACGTTCGACTACGGCAACTTCGAGGGCGATCCGGCGGCGTGGAAGACGTACGACGATCGGCCGCGGTTCGGGACGAACTACGTCGGGCTCCGCGGTCGCACGGCGATCCTGAGCGAGGCGTACTCGCACGATCCGTTCGAGCGGCGCGTGCGGTCGACGGCGGCGTTCGTGCGGGAGATCCTCTCGCTCGTCGCCGAGCGACGCGCGGTGCTGTGCGCGGAGCGCACGGCGCCGCAGCTGGCGGAGGTGCCGATCCGTGCCGAGCTGACGCCGACGCCGTATCGCGGGATCGTCGTCCGCGAGCCGCTGGAGCCGACCGGCGACTCGTCGGTGACGCAGCCCGGCGTGCCGCGCGGGATGCGGCGGAGCGGCCGATTTCTGGCCGAGTCGATGGCGGTCGCGGACCGGTTCGTGGCGACGAGGACGCGTCGGGCGCCGTACGCCTATCTGATCCCCGCCGGCGATACGGCGGTCGTCGCGCTGCTCCGTCTGCACGGGATCGTGGTGCAGCGGGTCGTCGCCGATACGGTGGCGCCGGCGGAGTCGTTTCGGGTCGATTCCGTCGTCCGGGCGGCGACCCCATTTCAGGGGCACCGGACGACGCGGGTCACTGGAGTGTGGGTCGTCGCCGGCGCCACGCTTCCCCTCCATGTCGGCGACTGGCTCGTGCCTGGCGCGCAGCCGCTCGGCGCCCTCGCCGTGTATCTTCTGGAGCCGGACAGCGATGACGGGCTCGTGACCTGGAACCTGTTCGACGCCGATCTCCGTCCCGGTGCCGGCTATCCGGTGCGACGCCTCGGACCCCCTCCGTGACCGACATGCTTCGCCAGGCGCTGCTCTACCTCTCCAACCAGCAGCAGGTCTTCAACTTCGTCCGGCACAACGCACTCGCGCGGAAGTTCGCGGAGCGGTTCGTCGCCGGCGAGACGGTCGACGGCGTCCTCGACTCGGTGACCGCGCTCAACGCCAAGGGGATCACCGCCTCGCTCGACCTGCTCGGCGAAAGCGTGCACGACGAAGCCGAAGCGCGCGCGGCGGGCGCGGAATACATCCGGATCCTCGACCGGATCCACGAGCGGAAGGTGGACGCCAACGTCTCCCTCAAGCTGACGGCGATGGGACTCGACCTCTCGCCGACGCTCTGCCTGAGCGTCGTGAGCGGGATCCTCGAGCGGGCGAAGGCATACGGGACGTTCGTGCGCCTCGACATGGAGTCGACGGCATACACCGACGTCACGCTCGGGCTCTTCTACGACGAGCTCTACCCGAAATACCGCGAGCACGTCGGGATCGTGCTGCAGAGCTACCTGCGGCGCACCGACGCGGATGTGGCCCGCGCCGTGCAAGCCCAGTGTCGGGTGCGGCTCTGCAAGGGCGCCTACCAGGAGCCGCCGGCGCTCGCCTATCCCGAGAAGAAGGACGTCGATGCCGCATATATCCGGCAGATGCAGGTGTTGATGTCGACGGGCCGCTACCCCGGACTGGCGACTCACGACGAGCGGATCATCATGGAAGCGAAGCGGTACGCCGCAGCCGCGGGGATCGCGCGCGACCGCTTCGAGTTCCAGATGCTGTACGGCGTGCGCCGGGATCTGCAGGAGTCACTGGCGCGCGAGGGGTATCGGATGCGGGTCTACGTGCCGTTCGGGACGCAGTGGTATCCGTACCTGATGCGGCGGCTCGCCGAGCGGCCGGCAAACGTCGCGTTCATCACGGGGAACGTCCTCCGCGAGCTCGTCGGCGGGTCGCGCTCGTGATCGACGCCCACGCCGCCCAGCTGGCCGACGACTCGACGCTCGGCGGGTATGTCGCCGTGCACGGTCGGCCGCCGTCGTTTGGCGGGGTGGATGGTGCGCCGTACAGCGTCGACGTGATCGTCGACGAGACGGGCGACGCGGCGGCCCCGGTCGGCGCCTATCTCCTCTTCATCCAGTGGGCGCCGGGCGGCGAGGCCGGCGGTGCGACGATCAGCGGCCATCGGGAGAGCGACTTCGTCGCGCGCGGCACGAGCGAGGCGGAGGTGCGCGCGGCACTCGCGCAGATGCCGCTCCTCACGGTCAAGGCGACGCTCGATGCGGTGATCCGGCGAGCGGCGTCGTGACGCGGCGCCCGTGATCCCGGCTTCGTGACGCGCGAGCCGATGATGACCGAGCCGCCGTCGCCGTCGACGCCGCCATCGGATGAAGCATCCGAGATGGCGATCGTGGAGCATGGGACGGGTGGCGTCTGGTCGGTGCGCACGACGGCGGGGACGGTGCGGCTCGTCTCGATGCGCGGGCGGCTCAAGCGCGAGCGGGAGGCCGATCTCAAGCTCGCCGTCGGCGACCGGGTACGGCTCGAGCGCACGGACCATGGCGACACGTGGGCGATCGTCGAAATCATGCCTCGCCGTTCGCGCCTCGCGCGACGCGCGCCTGGCGGCGCTGTCGGTGAGCGCGTCGTCGCCGCGAACCTCGACCAGGTCGTCGTCGTCTTCGCCGTCGCGAACCCGGAGCCGCACGCGCGGATGCTCGACCGGTTTCTGGTGATCGCCGAAGCGAACGACCTCGCCGCGCGCGTCGTGCTGAACAAGGCGGACCTCGCCGACGAGGCGACGGTGCGGACGCGGTGGGCCGACTACACGCGCGCCGGCTATCCGCTGCACGTGACGAGCACGGTGACGGGGGTCGGGCTCCCCGCGCTCGCGACGACGCTCGCCGCGCGCACGTCGGCGGTGACCGGTCCGTCGGGCGTGGGGAAGTCGTCGCTCCTCAACACGCTCTATCCCGGGCTCTCGCTTCGGGTCGGCGCGATCAGCGAGTCGGTCAACAAGGGGCGCCACACGACGGTCGGCGCGTGGCTGCACGCGCTCCCCGACGGCGGCGCGGTCGTCGACACCCCGGGTCTCCGCGAGGTCGGGATCTGGGGGCTCGATCCCGGCGATCTCGCGCACTGCTTCCCGGAGTTCCGGCCGTTTCTGGGCGAGTGCCGGTTCGGCGACTGCCAGCATATGCGCGAGCCCGGGTGTGCGGTGCGTGCCGCGGTCGCCGCGCACGAGGTGAGCGCGGCGCGATACGACAGCTACCAGACGCTGCACGGCGAGCTGTCGGCGTCGTCGACGTGACGGGTCGCGTGCCGACGGGGCGCGTGATCGGCGGCTCGCGGGTGGGTCGGCTGCTGGCACGGAGCCTCGTCGCATGCGGCCTCGTTGCAGGCGGCCTCGTTGCAGGCGGCCTCGTTGCAGGCGGCCTCGTGGCGTGTGCCGGCGGAGGGACACGGGGCGCCGCACCGCCCGTGCCGGCCGGCTGGCGGCTCGTCTTCGCCGATGATTTCGATCGGTTCGACGACAGCCGGTGGGAGATCTCGACGCACACGTTCGATGGCAACGCGGGGCAGTTCACACCGGTGGGCGTCGCGGTGCGGCACGGCGTGCTGACGCTGACGGCGCGGGCCGAGCCGACGGGTGACCGGCGCTACGCCGCGGCCGAGATCCTGAGCCGCGAGCCGCTCGGCACGTTCCGCTACGGGCGATTCGAGGTGCGGATGCGCGCCGCGCGCGGCAGCGGTCTCGTCTCCTCCTTCTTTGCGTATCGGCCGGTTCCGTGGGACGAGATCGACCTCGAGTTCCTCGGCCGGCGGCCGGCCGCGGTGCAGGCGAACCTCTACGTCTCGCCGACGGAGACCCCGGTCGAAGTCGACCCGTTTCCGGTCGTGCACGCGCTGCCGTACGACGCGTCGTCGGCGTTCCATGTCTATGCCTTCGAGTGGGATTCGACGGAAGTGCGGTGGTACGTCGACGGCGCGCTGATCGAGCGCAGCAACAAGCCCGGCGCGATCCCGACGCTTCCGCTCCGACTCGCGCTCAATCTCTGGCCAAGTACCGACTCGACGTGGGCCGGCCCGATCGACGCCAGCGCGTGGCCGGCGCGGGCGAGCTACGACTGGGTGCGCGTGTACGCGCGCGTGCGGTGAACGCGGCGTCGCCGCGCGGCGCGTGGTATCGCGCCGCCGCGCTCGCGCTCACGACGCTGCGGCTGCTCCTCGCGCCGACGCTGCTCTGGATCACGCGCGACCGCACGGCCGGCGGCTGGTACGTCGCCTGCTGTCTCGTCGCTCTCGTCTCGGACATCATCGATGGGATGATCGCGCGGCGGGGCGGCGTCGACACCGCGGGCCTCAGGCGCTACGACTCCACGGCCGACACCGTCTTCTATCTCGCGGCGGCGTGGACGGTCTGGCGCGTGCACCCAGAGGTCGTGCGCACGTACTGGCCGGGGGTCGCCGTCGTGGTCGTCCTCGAGCTGACGCGGTATGTCGTCGACGTGCGCAAGTTCGGGCGCGAGGCGAGCTACCACGCCTGGACGGCCAAGGCGTGGGGGTTGTCGCTCGCGGCGGCGCTCGTCGCCGTGATGGGGTTCGGCGACGCCGTGCCGTGGATGGCGATCACGATCGCGCTGGGGATCATCGCCGACGTCGAGGGACTGGCGATCTCCTGGATCCTGCCGTCGTGGCATCACGACGTGAAGAGTCTCTGGCATGCGCGCGCGATCGCCCGCACGGAGCAACGCACGCGCGCGAGCGCCGACGCGTCGCCTACTCGGACATCAGCGTCAGGGTGAACGTGCTGCCGACGCCGGGGGCCGACGTCACCGTCAGATCGCCGCCCATGCCGCGGGCGAGATCGCGGCTGATCGAGAGCCCGAGTCCCGTGCCGCTCGTCGTCCGCGTCAGCGCGGCGTCGACCTGCACGAACGGCTGAAAGACGCGCTCCAGCTGATCGTCGGGGATCCCGCGGCCGGTGTCGGTGACGCGCACCAGCAGGTGATACGAATCGCCACGGAGGCATTCGAGGGTGATCGATCCCCCGGACTCGGTGAACTTGACGGCATTGCTCAACAGGTTGAGGATGATCTGCTGAACCTTCTCGCGGTCGGCATGGGCGCGAAGCCCGGGATCGCCGGCCTCGTGGTGAAAGCGGATCTGCTTGGCGCGGACCTGCGGCGCGGTGAGCGCCTCGCACGTTGCGAGTACCTCGTGCAGCGGCACCGGCTCGAAGTCGTAGAGGACCGCGCCGGCGTCGACCTTGGCGAAGTTCAGCACGCCGTTGATCAGGCCGAGGAGATGGCGCTGGCTGCGCTGGATCCGTTCGAGGGCGACGCGCTGCTCGTCGCTCACCGGCCCGTGGACCCCCATCTCGATCAGTTCCGCGTATCCGCCGATCGCGTTGAGCGGCGTGCGCAGCTCGTGGCTCATCATCGTCAGGAAATCGGCCTTCGCCTGGTTCGCCGTCTCGGCCTCGGCCCGCGCGGCGCGCTCATCCTGCATGTCGGTGTTGGACCCGACCCACCCGACGATCGTGCCACTCGCGTCGCGCTCGGCGACTGCGCGCGTCAGATGCCAGCGGTACGAGCCGTCCGGCGCGCGCAGCCGGAACTCGGCCTGGTACCGACGACCGGTCGCGAGCGATTCCGTCCACTGCGCGAGCGCCGCCGGCAGATCGTCGGGATGCACGAGGCGCGCCCAGCCGTCGCCGAGCAGCGTCCACGCGGGGACCCCGAAGTACGCGGCGGTGTGCTCGCTGACGAAATTGAGGCCGCCGTCCGGCTTCGCGGTCCAGACCTGCACCGGCACCACCTCGGCGAGCGTCCGGTAGCGGGCCTCGTTGGCCGCGAGTTGCGCGCGCGCCCGGGCTTCGGCCTCGACGTGGCGCGCGTTGCTGATCGCGACCGAGATCGCGCTCGCCGCCGTACCGAGGGCGTCGAAGTCGGCACCGGCCAGCTCGCGCCGAGCGAAGAGCGCGATCACCCCGACCAGCCGCTCGCTGACGATCAGCGGGAACCCGGCAAAGGCCACCATCCCCTCGCGCGCCGCCCACGCCTGATCGTGGACGCGCGCATCCCCAACCACCTGGTTGGTCATGTGCGGCCGCCGCTCGGCGGCGATCAGACCGATCTTGAACTGGCCGACCGGCACGCGACTGTGCGGCCCATCGAGGTGGGTATAACACCCCGCGCTGGCGATCAGGCGGAGCGTCGGCTCCTGCTCGTCGAGGACCCAGACGCGCGCGAACGCCGCGCCGAGGTGATCGACGGCGGCCTGGCAGCAGCCCTGCATCATCGCGTCGAGTGAGCCGCCGCTGACGAGGGTCGTGCCGACATCGGCCGCGAAGAGCGCGCGACGGGCCGTCGCCTCGCTCTCCTCGGTCCGCTCCTCGAGCGTGGCGGTCGTCGTCTGCAGCTCCTCGGCCTGCATCTCGAGTTCGGCGGCCTGCTCCTGCAGGAGCTCGTTGGACCGCTCGAGTGCCGCGCGCTGTGCCTCGACCTCGACGCCCGCCGCGCGCGCCGAGTCGATCGCCCGCTGCAGCTCGACCGCGTATCGCGCGAGGGCGCTGGATTGCGACGCGAGGGTCGCGGCGAGGACGCTCCCAAACGCGAGCGGCACGAGCCAGAGGACGATCGTCGTGACCTCGTCGGTGGGCGACATCCCCGCCTGATGGCGGAGGATGCCGACGAGGATCGCCGCCGAGACGGCCGAGAGCGCCGCCGCGCCGATGCCGCTGACCCACGCGGCGAAGAGGACCGCGAACCAGAAGAAGACGAACTTCGCGCCCGACCCATGCGCCGCGCCGACGGTCAGCGCCGCCGCGAGCGCCCAGGCTATCGCGCTGGCGACCCACCGCTGCGCGGCCGGCCGGGTGCGCGGATTGAAGAAGGTCGGGGCGACGGCGACTGGCTCCGACATATGCTCCGTGGGAAGGCCGCCCTGCGGCCGGTGGGATAGCCCGTTTAGTGTGGTCAGGTGACCACCCACAGGCAATCCCCGGTCCGTCAGGCTTTTGTTTGCGTCGACGACGAGGCGGTGCCGTCGTCGAGGACCGCGCCCGGCCCAAGCGCGTCCTCGGCGAGCCGCTCGGTGTGCTCGAGGCCCGCGATCTCGGCGCGCGCCGCCGCCCGCAGGGCGTCGATCTTCCGCTTCTCCGCCGTCCAGTCGATCCAGCGGTCGGTGAGACGCTCGCTCAGGCGCCCCGTCAGCGGCTCGCCGGTGTGGCGGGGGGCCGCGGCCCGCTCGGCTGCTTCGGCGGCCGCTTCCCTGTCGCGGACGTGGCGCTCATCGGCGCGCAGCGTCTGGCGGAGCCCCCGCTCCCGGACGCGTTCCTCCCGGAGCTCGGTCAGCAGCCGGTTGTGCGACCCGACGATGCTCACCAGCGCGCCCGTCGTCCACGCAAACGCGAACATCCCGGAGAGTCCGATCACGGGGCTGATGTTGCGCCAGTGCGGCTCGAGGTCGACGGCGCCATAGCCCAGCGTCGTGTACGCGTTGGCGCAGAAGTAGATCGCATCGTGCGCGCGCTCGACGAGCCCGAGGCCGATGAGGGCAAACGCCCAGACCATGATCTCGACGAGGTGCGCGAAGAGCAGCAGGAAGACGGCGGCGCCGAAGAGCGCGATCGCGGCGCTCTCGTGCGGCCGGCCGAAGCGAAGGCGCACATCGCCGCGCTCGTGCAGCTTGAGGATCAGGTGGATCCCGGTCCCGTGCACGAGCACGAGCCCGACGAGGATGATGGCACCGATCCCCATCGCCGCGTACGGCTTGAACTCATCGGGGATGCGCTGCAGCGCCGCGGGGATCATCGACGGCGCTATGGCGAGAGCCGCTCCACACGCCAGCCGCCACCGGTGGCGCGGACGTACTGCAGGCGATCGTGGAGCCGGCTCCGGCGCCCCTGCCAGAACTCGATCGCCGTCGGCGAGACGCGATAGCCGCCCCAATGGTCCGGGAGCGGCACGTCGCCGCCCGGGAAGCGTGCCTGCGTCTCGGCAAACCGCGCTTCCAGTGTCGACCGCGCGTCGAGCACCGAGGACTGGTGCGACGTCCACGCGCTGACGCGGCTCAGCACGGGCCGTGTGGCGAAGTACGTCGCCGACGTCGCGCGATCGACCGGCGTCACGGTGCCCAGGACGCGGACCTGCCGCTCGAGCTCCGCCCAGAAGAAGACGAGTGCCGCGCGCGGGTTCGCCGCGAGCTCGAGCCCCTTCCGGCTGCGATAGTCAGTGTAGAAGATGAACCCGTCGGCATCGAACGCCTTGAGGAGCACGATGCGCGCCGACGGCGTCCCATCGGGGGTCGCCGTTGCGAGCGTCATCGCGTTGGGCTCGGCCGCGAGCTGTGCGGCCTCCGCCTCGCGAAACCAGACGGCGAACTGCGCGATCGGGTCGGCGAGGATCACCGTCTCGTCGAGCGAGGCCTGCGCGTAGTCGCGACGGAGCGTCGCGAGATCGACCTGCGTCACCGGGCCCTCGCGAGACTCACGACACCACCGGCATCGGCAGCACCGCGCGCGGGTACGGTCGCGCGAGCGACGCGGCGGCCGCGTCCGCCGCCGGCGGCTCGAGCGGTGCGCCGTCGGCTGTCTCGAGCACGAAGCCGGCATCGCGGATCATCGCGTAGTCCGCCGCCGCCGGCTGCCCCTGGGAGGTGAGGTAGTCGCCGACGAAGATCGAGTTGGCGGCGTAGAGGCCGAGCGGCTGCAGCGTGCGCAGGTGCGCCTCGCGGCCGCCGGCGATGCGGATCTCCTGGGACGGGAGGAGCAGCCGATAGAGGGCGAGCACGCGGAGACAGCGGCGCGGATCGAGATGCCGCTCCCCGGCGAACGGTGTGCCGGCGAGCGGCAGCAGGAAGTTGACCGGGACGCTGCGCACATCGAGGGCGCGCAAGCTGAGGGCGAGGTCGATGATGTCGTCGTCGGATTCGCCCATGCCGACGATGCCGCCCGAGCAGGTCTTGATCCCCGCCGCCTTGACGTGTTCGACGGTCGCGACACGATCGGCGAAGGCGTGGGTCGTGCAGACGGACTCGTGAAAGGATTCGGAGGTGTTGAGGTTGTGGTTCACGGTCTCGACGCCCGCGTCGGCGAGGCGGCGTGCCTGGTCGGCGTCGAGGAGGCCGAGGCAGGCGCAGACCTTGAGGTCATAGGTCGACCGGATCTCGCGCACCGCGTCGAGCACCTTGCCGAAGACGCGCTCCCCCGGGCTGCGGCCGGAGATGACGAGGCAGAACGTCCCCGCGTGCAACTCGGCCGCGCGGGCCGCCGCGGCGAGGATCTTCTCGCGCGCCAGGAGCGGGTACTTCTCGATTTCGGCGGTGGAGACCGCGGACTGCGTGCAGTAGTGGCAGTCCTCGGGACAGAGGCCGCTCTGGGCATTGAGCAGGAAGTGCAGCCGGACGCGGTTGCCCCAGTGGTGGCGTCGCACGCGATACGCCGCGGCGAGGACTTCGAGCAGGTCGTCATCGCTGGAGGCGAGCACGGCGCGCGCGTCGGCGCGGTCGATCAGGTCGCCCGCGAGTGCGTGGTCGGCGAGACGAAACCAGTCAGGGGTCGGGCGTGCGGTCATCGGGGATCGGGTGATGGGAGACTCCGGGCGGCCGCCGCGCGGCTGGCGCTGCGTGGCACGTCGGTGGCGAGGAGGGCGTCGGCGAGGGCGTTGCACGCCGACGCCGCGGCGGCCGTCGACCGCTGGAACGGTAATGCGAAAACCGGGGCTCCGGCGAATTCCCGGAGTGCGGCGAGGTTCGTCTCCTGCGCGACGTCGGGCGGGTCGGTGGTCAGGGTCGAGAGCACGACGGCGCGGACGCGGAGGCCCGCCGACTCGGCCGCGCGCACGGTCAGCCGGGTGTGGTTGATGACGCCAAGGCGGTTGGCGGCGACGATCACGAGGTCGAGCGACCAGCGCCGACAGAGGCCGTCGAATCCGAGCGTGTCGGTGAACGGGACGAGGAGCCCGCCCGCGCCCTCGACGATGACGGCATCACGGTCGCGGGTGAGCCGCGCGAACGCCGCATCGAGGGCGGCCAGGTCGACCGCTCGGCCGGCGCGTCGCGCGGCGAGCGCCGGGGCGAGTGCGTCGGGGAAGCGGATCGGTGCCACGTCCTCGACTGCATCGGACGCGCCGGCGACGTGCCAGAGCCGGGTGCCATCGTCGCCATCGCCGGTCTCGACGGGTTTCATCGCGGCGACGCGGAGCCCGTGCCGCCGGAAGAGGTAGACGAGGGCCGACGAGACGAGGGTCTTGCCGACGCCGGTATCGGTGCCGGTGACGCCGAGGCGAATCATTGCACGACCCCGGTCAACCTCTGTCCCATCCGCATCTGCCCAACATAGCATCGCCGTGGCTGCGGGCGAGGCGCCGGCGTGCCGTGCCCGTCGCTCACTCGGTCGGCGGTCTCCGGGCTCACGCCTCGGCCTCGAGGAACTCGGCGATCACGCCGTAGACGGCGTCGAGCTGCGCGTCGGTGATGCAGTAGGGTGGGAGCAGGTAGACGACATCCCCGAGTGGGCGGAGGAGGACGCCGCGCGCGAGGGCGAAGGCCGCGAGTCGCGGGCCGACGGCGCTGAGGTAGCCGTCGGTCGCGGAGGCACCGGCGGCGGCACCGGACGCAGCACCGGGTGCGGCACCGGCGGCGGCACCAGGCGTGCTGCCGATGTCGAAGGCGGCGATCGTCCCGGCGATGCGCGGGTGTCGCACGCGGGGATGGGAGGCCAGGCGGCCGAGGTGTGTGACGTGCGCGCGTTCGATCGCGGCGCGGGCGGTCGCCGAGCGGTCGTCGAGGAGGGCGAGGCTGGCGCAGGCCGCGGCGCAGGCGATCGGGTTGGCGGTGTAGCTGTGGCCGTGGAAGAGCGTGCGTCGACGGTCCGTCCCGAGGAATGCCTCGAAGATCGCCTCGCGGACGACGGTCGCGCCGAGCGGGAGGAATCCGCCGGTGATCCCCTTGGAGAGGCAGATGACGTCGGGGACGATCCCCGCGCCGTCGCACGCGAAGAGCGGGCCGGTGCGACCGAACCCGGTGAGCACCTCGTCGGCGATCAGCAGCACGCCCGCGGCGGCGGTGCGCTCGCGCACGGCCCGAAGCGTCTCGGCGGACCAGACGCGCATGCCGCCGGCGGCTTGCACGGCGGGTTCGACGAGGACGGCGGCGAGTGGTTGCGATCGATCGGGTCCGCCATCGAGCGCGCGATCGAGGCTCGCGAGCAGCGACTCGGGCTCGAGCGGATCGCCGAGTCGCACGACGTCGAAGAGGTGCGCCGCGTAGGGCGCCGTGAAGAGTCCCCGCGCGCTGGCGCTCATCGCGCCGAACGTGTCGCCGTGGTACGCATGCTCGAGGACCCCGATCGCGGGCCGGGGCGCGCCGCGGTTCGACCAGTACTGGAGCGCGATCTTGATCGCCACTTCGACGGCAGTCGAGCCGTTGTCGGAGAGGAAGACCCGTTGCAGCCCGTCGGGGAGCCGAGCGGCGAGACCGGCGGCGAGGTCAGCGGCCGGCGCGTGCGTGAAGCCGGCGAAGATCACCTGTTCGAGCGTCCGCGCCTGCTCGGCGATCGCGGCGGCGATCGTCGGCTCGGCGTGCCCGTGCAGCGTCACCCACCACGACGAGATCGCGTCGATGATCGGGCGGCCGGTGGTGTCGAAGAGCAGCGCGCCCTCGGCGCGCGCGATCGGCAGCGGCGCGGGCGCGACGGCGTGCTGGGTGTAGGGGTGCCAGAGGTACGCGTCGTCGAGCGCGGCGAGCGACGCGTGCGACGCGTGCGACGCGTGCGACGCGCCAGGAGTCGGCGTGCCGACGGTGGCAGTGCGTGCGGTCATGCGCGCGCCGGGGGCGGGGGTGCGACGTCGGCGATCGCCTGGAGGAGGTCGTCGATCTCGTCGGGTTCGTGCGCGGCGCTCAGCGTCACGCGAAGTCGCGCGGTACCGGTGGGGACGGTCGGGGGGCGGACGGCGCCGACGAGGAAGCCGCGCGCGGCGAGTGCCGCGCCCGCGGCGACGGTGCGTGCCGAGTCGCCGATGGGGACGGGGACGATGTGCCCGTCATCGGGGCCGGTGACATCGTGGCCCAGGGCGCGGAGTCCGGCGCGCATGCGTCGTGCGGCGGCGCGGAGTCGGTCGCGCCGCTCGGGCTCGTGGGTGGCGATCCGGAGCGCCTCGATTGCTGCCGCGGCGAGTGACGGCGGCGACGCGGTGGTGTAGACGAAGGTGCGCGCGCGGTTGGTGAGGTGGTCGACGAGCGTGCGGGAGCCGGCGATGAACGCGCCCGCGGTGCCGAGCGCCTTGCCGAGCGTGCCCATGACGATATCGACCTCGCCCTCGACGCCCCAGTGCTCGGCGGATCCGCGGCCGGTCGCGCCGATGACGCCGGTACCGTGCGCATCATCGACGTAGGTCCACGCGTCTTCGGCGCGGGCGACGGCGACGAGATCGAAGAGCGGGCAGAGGTCGCCGTCCATCGAGAAGACGCCGTCGACGACGACGAGCCGGCGGCGGAAGCGGCCGCGATCGGCCGCGAGGAGCTCGGCGAGCGCGCCGACGTCGCCGTGCGGCACGGTCCGCACCTCGGCGCGCGAGAGGCGGCATCCGTCGATCAGTGACGCGTGGTTGAGGGCGTCGGCGTAGATGACATCGCGCCGGCCGACGAGGGCCGGGATCACGCCGACGTTGGCGAGGTAGCCGCTCCCGAAGAGGCAGGCCGCCTCGGTGCGCTTGAACGAGGCCAGTGCGCGCTCGAGGGCCTGGTGTCTCGGGTCGGTCCCGGAGATCAGCCGTGCGGCGCCGGCGCCGACGGGACCGTCGGCGAGCGCGGCGGAGACGGCGGCGGCGAGGCGTGGATCGCCGGCCAGGCCGAGGTAGTCATTGGAGGAGAAGTCGACGACGGTGCGTCCGTCGATCCGGACGTGCGCACCGTGCCGGCCGGAGACCGCGCGGAGTGAGCGGCGCAGTCCCGCGTGTTCGAGGGCCGCCAGTTCGTCGGCGAGCGCCGCGTCGACGCTCAGCGTCGTCTCACGCACCGGCCGCTGCCCGCACGGGGCCGCGGTACTGGTATGCGGGCGGCTCGGCGGGTGCGTCGACCGTCACGCCGACGGCGGTGCCGACGGCGGTGCCGACGGCGGTGCCGACGGCGGCGCCAGCGGGCCGAGGGGCGCCGCTCGCGGCGGCGGCGCCGCTTGCCAGTGCCGCCTCGATGAGGCCGTGGTGGGGGCTCAGGACGCAGACCGGGTCGGTCTGGGTGGCGTCGCCGGTGAGCTGGAACGCCTGGCAGCGGCAGCCGCCGAAGTCGACGGTGCGGCGTTCGCAGCTCCGACAGGGTTCCTGCATCCACGACTCGCCGCGGAACGCCGTGAACGCGGGTGACTCGCGCCAGATCCACTCCAGCGGATGGTCGCGCACGGAGTCGAACGAGAGTGTCTCGATCTGCCACGCGGCCTGGCACGGGAGCACGCGGCCGTCGGGGGCAACGACCATGTACACGCTCCCCCAGCCGCCCATGCACGGCTTGGGGTACATCTGGTAGTAGTCGGGGAGGACGTAGAGCACCTGCATCGTGCCCTTGTAGCGGGCGACGGCTGCCTCGACGATCGGTTCGGCGGCCTCGAGCTGGGCGCGCGTCGGCATCAGCGCGTCGCGGTTGAGAAACGCCCACCCGTAGTACTGGGTGTTGGCGAGCTCGATCCGGTCGGCGCCCATGGCGGCGGCCATGTCGATGATCTCGCCGACGTGATCGAGGTTGCCGCGGTGGAGGACGGCGTTGATCGTGAACGCGAAGCCCAGGTCGCGCACGATCGCCGCTGCGGTGCGCTTGTGTTCGACGGAGCGGATCCCGGCGATCCGCTCGGCGTTGTCGGTCTCCGAGTCCTGGAACGAGATCTGGACGTGATCGAGTCCGGCGGCGCGGAGTCGTTCGGCGCGGGCGCGGGTGAGGCCCAGGCCGGACGTGACGAGCGTCTGGTAGAGACCGACCTTGTGCGCGCCTTCGACGATCGTCTCGAGATCCTTGCGGAGGAGCGGTTCGCCGCCGGAGAGACCGAGCTGGAGGACGCCGAGCGCGCGGGCCTCGGTGATGACGCGCAGCCAGTCGTCGGTCGAGAGTTCGGCGTTGGCGCGCGCGAGGTCGAGCGGGTTGGAGCAGTAGGGGCAGTGGAGCGGGCAGCGATACGTGAGCTCGGCGAGGAGCGTCGTCGGCCGGGCGTCAGGGCGCATGGTGCGATGCCTCGAGCGGGGGCGTGGCCGGCGCGTCGGCGGCGGTGCGAATCAGCTCGCGCTCGGCGAGCGCGTCGAGATAGCTCGTGACATCGGCCAGGACATCGGCGCCGTACCTCGCGCCGAGGACGGCGGCGATCTCGGCGACGGTGCGCTGGCCATCGCAGAGGGCGAGGATCTCGGCGCCGGTGTCGTTGAGGAGCATCGCGCCCTCGGGGTACTGCAGGACGGGGCGCTGTCGCACGGTGTCGAAGTCGACGCGCGCGAGGCGCCAGAGCGCGGGGCGCGCGGTCGGCGCGAGGCGGCGGTCAGCGGTCATCGCGCGGCCGCGTCGGCGGCCGACGGCGCGTAGGCGTGATGGATCGTGTCGATCATCACCCAGAGCATCTCGAGCTTGAAGGCGAGGGCGGCGAACGCGCGTCGCTGCCATTCGACGGTCGTGCAGTGGGTGGTGACGATCGCCAGTCCCTGGGAGCTGTCGCGCGGCGCCTGGACGAGGCGGCTCCGGAAATATTCGAGGCCGGCGGTGTCGACCCACGGATAGTGTCGCGGAAAGGCCGCGAGCCGCTCGTGCATGAGGGACGGCGCAAAGAGCTCGGTCAGCGAGCTCGCGACGGCTTCGACCCAGTGGTGGGTCTTGCAGAAGGTGACGTAGGACTCGGCCGCCATCCGGACGCCGGGGAGGACGTGGCGTTCGTCCTCCATTTCGGCGCGCGGGACGCCGAGGGCCTCGCCGAGGATGATCCACCGCTCGATGCCGCCATCGGAAGCGCCGGTACCGTCGTGGTCGACGATCCGCTGGATCCAGTCGCGTCGCACGGCGGGATCGGGGCAGTTGGAGAGAATCGCCCCGTCCTTGCGCGGGATCGCGCGCTGGTAGGCGAGGCGGTTGGCGACCCATCCCTGGAGCTGCGTGCGGGTCAGCGTGCCGTCCCGCATCTGGCGGTGGAAGGGATGCACCGCGTAGTACGACGTGCTGAACGATCGCATCGCCTCGGCAAGCGCGTCGGGGCTCAGCGGGCGTTCGAGTGCGGGGATCGGTGGCGGCGGCGGCGCGGAGAGCGCGGACGGGGCCGAAACGAGGGTAGCGGCCATTCCTCAAATCTAGCGGGTCGTGCGGTCTACACGATGAATTCCGCGCCGTCGGCCCCGACGAGGAGGCCGGCGGCGACGACGGCGTGTCGCTCGGGCGAGTCCTCGATCAGGACGGGGTTGGAGTTGTTGATGTGGGTGTAGACGCGTCGCGCGTGCGAGAGATCGCGGAGCGCGGCGAGCGAGCCGTCGGGTCCATCGATCGGCTGGTGTCCCATCTGTCTCGTGGTGAACGACGAAATGCCGAGCGTGCGGAGTTCGTCGTCGGTCCAGCAGGTGCCGTCGTAGAGGATGAGGGTTGCGCGTGCGAGGCGGCCGTGGACTGCCGGGTCGAGCTCGCGACTGCCGGGGACGAAGGCGAGGGTGCCGCCGGTCGCCGGGTCGTGGATGAGGAGGCCGATCGTCTGGTCGGGTGCGCCGACGGAGGCGAACCGCGGCGGGTCGCCGGGGACGGCGAACGCCTCGATCGTGAGGCCGGCGGGCTGGCCTTCGCGGTCGCGGAGGGGGATGGCGCGGTCGAGCGGGAGGCGGACGAGGTCGACGTCGGCGAACGCGCGGGTCGTCGGGAGGATGCGGGAGTCAGCCTCGAGGACGGTCGCGACGCCCTCGGTCGCGTAGACGCGGAGCTGCCGCGCCTCGCGGAGGAGGACGATCCCGAGCGTGTGATCGAGCTCGGCATCGGTCAAAATGACTCCCTCGACCGGGACGGTCCGCATCGTCGAGGCCGCCGGGGCGGGGAGCCGGGCGGTGATCCAGCGGAGCTGGTCGCGGACGTCCGGGGAGGCATTGCAGAGGAACCAGCGGAGGCCGTCGGCGCTGACGGCGATCGAGGACTGGCTGCGGGGGTGGGCGCGGGCCGGGGTCGCGCGGGCGACGCGGCACGGGGGGCACCAGCAGTTCCACTGGGGGAAGCCGCCCCCGGCCGCCGTTCCGAGGAGAATTACGTGCACGCCGCCCCGAACGAGCCCCTGGAAACGCATCGGGGCCCGCGCAAGGCGGGCCCCGATGATCGCGCTGCTACTGAGAGCAGTGCCTTAGCGACGCGCAACGTAAGCGGTCACTTCCATCGTCACATCGACGACTTCGAACTCAGGCTTGGACCACTGCATGTAATGAACTCCTCGAGAGAGTTGGAACGCCTTTGAATGTCTATCAGGTGACGAGCGGGACGCAAGGGGGGAACCATTTGATTTGAGCGGTGCTACCTTTTCATGCATGGCACCAGGCCCTGGTCCGGCACCCGAAGAACGGCTCGAGTATGACCGGAGCTTCGAAAAGGAAGCGCTTCCCTGGTTGGACGACGTCTATCGCTTCGCCCTGTCGCTCACGCGGAACGAAGCGGACGCCGATGACGTGGTTCAGGAGACGTACCTGCGTGCGTACCGGTCGTGGCACACGTTCGAGCGGGGGAGTGACGCCCGTCGGTGGCTGTTCACGATCTGTCGCAACGCCTTCCTCCGCACGCGTGAGCGGGCTCGGCACCAGGTCGACGTCGAGGACGGTGACGTCGAGGCGCTGGCCGCCCATGTCGAGCAGACCGACGGGACGCGGAGCGGCGATGACCGGTTGCTGGCGCGGCTCGACCTCGGTCCGGCGCTCTCGCAGGCCCTTGCACGGCTGGCGGAGCCGTTTCGATCCGCCGTCGAGCTCGTCGACGTGGAAGATCAGTCGTACGAGGCGGCGTCCGAGATCCTTGGTGTCCCGATTGGTACCGTCCGTTCGCGGCTCTTCCGCGGCCGCCGGCTCCTCCAGAACATGCTGCTCACCTACGCACGCGATGCGGGCTTCGCTTCCGCGAAGCCCCGTCCAGACGATGCGGCTCCCTCGCCAACATGACAGAGAAGACTGAGAATACGTCCAACGCCGATTGCGGACCGGAATGTTCGGCCGTGATGGAACGTCTCTGGGAGTTCCTCGATGGCGAGCTCGGGTCCGACGACGCGACCGCGCTCCAGGCGCATTTGGCGCTCTGCGCCAAGTGCTATCCCTTGTACAGCTTCGAGAAGACGTTCCTCGACGCCCTCGCCGCCTGCAAGTGCGAGACGTGCGCGCCGCACGAACTGCGATCCAAGGTCGTCTCGGCGCTCCGCACGGCCGGGTTCAGCCCGGTGCAGCCACAGGTCTCGCAGCGGCAGTAAGGTCGGCGCGGTCCGGGGCGTCCGGGCGGCCGGCCGGGATTCGGCACCCCCCTCGCGCCGAGCTATGGATTTGGTGCTCGCAAAAGTGCGCCGTTTGCGAGCGTGCGAGTGACCGGTTTGCCCCGGCCTTGGGCCCCCCTTCGCGCCGAGCTATGAATTTGGTGCTCGCAAAAGTCCGCCTTTTGCGAGCATGAAAACCATAGCTCTCTTCCGAGCGATAGCGGGACAGCCCGTCGTTACACGCCCGCGCGCCCGGTCCCGATCGGCCGACCTGGCTCGCCATTCAACGTCAGCGACGGCACGATCACGATCGCCGGATCGAGCGAGTCGCGGACCGAGCAGTACTTCGTGATCGCGAGGTCGATCGCCCGCTCCGCATTCGCGCGATCGATCCCGGCACCATCGACCGTGTAGACGAGCGAGACGCCGGTCACGCGAGCCGGCGTCGCCGGCGCGCGATCGGCGACAGCGTCGACGGTGAGGCGCGTCACCGGCGTCCGGCGCTTGGCGAGAATGTCGACGACGTCGACCATCGTGCACGCGGCGAGGGCGCCGACGAGGGTCTCGACCGGCGACGGGCCGGACTCCGCCGAGCCGTCGATCCGGATCGTCGGTCCGTCCGGACGGCCGGCATCGAAGCGGCGCTCGCCGGCCCACGCCACGCGGACGCGGGCCGGGGGACGTGCGACCGCGGCCGGTGACGCGGCCGGCGGGTCGGTGGGCGCTGTCCCTGTCGGCGTTGGAGATGGAGTGGGAGTCGGCGTCGTCATGCTCGAAATCTAGCGGACCGCCTCCGGGCGCCTGGTGGCCGTCGGCGACCGCGGGCTCGCGGCGACTACTTTTCACACGTGACCCAGACACCATCCGTCGTCATGGACCCGTACGGCCGACACGTCTTCGTCTGTACGGGAGGGTTCTGCTCGACCGGCCATCGCGGCCGCGCGCTCTACGCCGAGCTGGCGCGACTGCTCGCGCGCGAGGGGCTGCTCTTTGGCCCGCGTCGCGTGAAACGCGGCGAGACCCCGTGCCTCGGTGTCTGCGCTGGCGGGCCGATCCTCGTCGTGTACCCGGACGGGATCTGGTATCATGACGTGACGCCGGCCCTGCTCGAGCGGATCGTCGTCGAGCATCTCAAGGGGGGCCGCCCCGTCGCCGAGGCGATCTTCCACCGCGCCGGCGAACCGGCGCCGGCCGCCGCGGAGTGACTCGGGGCGCCGGAGCGTAGCATCGCCGCGGAGTCACTCGGGTCGCCACGGCAGGTCGCGAGCGACGACGCCGAGCCGTCAGTACGTCTTCCGCTCCATCGCGTCGCGGATATCGAGCAGGATCTCGAAGTAGAGCTGCTCGCGCCGGTAGGCGAAGTCGAGCGTCACCATCTGCGACTGGTCGCCGGTCGCCTTGGCGCGCTCGAACGCCTCCGTATACATCTCGTCGAGGTTGGTGAGGATCCGCTGGCGGGCTCGCGACATTCGTTTCGTCTCGGGAGGGGCAAAGGTCAGCCGCGGCGGCACGAACGGCGCCACCTCGGCGGGGGACGGCACCGCGCGTTCGGCGACGTCGAGGAGCCGACGTGCCGCCTCGCGCAGGAAGCTTCTCGGACTCAGCGGATCGGCCATAATATCAGCCGTGCGCGTCCGGCCGGACAGGCCGCAGCGCCGAGAGGGCGGCGGTCGCGGCGAGCACGCCCGCGATGACGCCAAGGGTGACGAGCGTCGGGATCTCCACCCACGCGCGCGCGGCCATCGTCGCGCCGACGTAGAGCAGGATCATCGCCAGGCCGCGATCGAGGTACCGCCAGCGTGAGACAAGGCCGGCGAGCACGACGTACAGCGAGCGCAGGCCGACGATCGCGAAGAGGTTGGCGGCATACACGAGCCATGGATCGCGCGTGATCGCGAAGGCGGCCGGCACCGAGTCGACCGCGAAGACGATGTCGCCGAGCTCGATGACGACGAGCGCGAGCAGGAGCGGCGTCGCCTGACGCCGGCCGTTCACGGCCACGAGGAACCGACCACCGGGCGGGTCGGTCGCGACCGGGATGAGCCGACGGACGACGCCCACGATTCGGCCCTCGATCTCGCGACCGGGCGAGACGCGCGCCGTCGCCATGCGGAGCGCGGCAATGATGAGGATCGCGGCAAAGACGTATTCCATCCATCCGACACGGGCGAGGAGGGCGGCGCCGAGGAGGACGAAGACGCCGCGAAAGACGATCGCACCGATCACGCCCCAGCGGAGCACCCGCGGCTGGTCCGCCTCCTTCACCCGGAAATGGCGGAAGACCGCGAGCATCACGGCGACGTTGTCGGCGCTGAGCGAGAGCTCGACGACGTAGCAGGTCAGGAACGCGACCGCCGGCGCAACGGCGCCCCCCGGCCGCCAGCGGAGCCCGGCCGCATAGACGAGCGCCAGCGCGACCCAGAGGAGACTCCAGCCGACGGCGGCGCGCCTGCCGCGCGCGGCCGATGCGGCCACTAGAAGCCCGCCACGTCCTCGTACGCCCGGACGAAGTCGGCGACCTGCGGGAGGGTCGCGTCCTCGAGACGCGGTGCATAGCCGACGAACGCATCGAGCGACGCGACGCGACGCACCGGGGCATCGAGCCACGCGAAGCACTCATCGCTGATCGCCGCCGCGATCTCCGCGCCGTACCCCCACGAGACCGAGTCCTCGTAGGCGACGATCACCCGCGACGTCTTCTTCACCGACGCGAAGACCAACTCCCGGTCCCACGGCGAGAGCGAGCGGAGGTCGATCACCTCGACGTCGAGGCGGCGCCCGTCCGTCCGCTCGGCGACCTGCGTCGCGGCGACCGTCGCGCGATGCACGGTCGCGCCATACGTGATCACGGTGAGATCGGTCCCCGGGCGCACGACGCGCGCCTTGCCAAACGGGATCATGTAGTTCGGGCCCGGCGCGCGCCCCTTGTTGTACGTCTGGCGATAGAGGTGCTTGTGCTCGAGGAAGATCACCGGATCCTCGGAGCGGATCGCCGTCCGCAGGAGACCGTTGGCATCGACGGCCGTCGACGGGCAGATGACGCGGAGCCCCGGCGTGTGCGTGAAGAGCGACGCGCCGGTCTGCGAGTGGTAGATCGCGCCGCGGATGTAGCCGCCGTACGTCACGCGGACGACGACCGGGGCGGCGAACGCGTTGTTGGACCGCCAGCGCATCGTCGCGAGCTCGTCGCGCAGCTGCATGTAGGCGGTCCAGATGTAGTCGAAGAACTGGATCTCGACGACCGGCTTGAACCCGCGGCCGGCGAGGCCGATCGCGCGGCCGACGATGTTGGCCTCGGCGAGCGGCGAGTTGTAGACGCGGCCCCCGCCGAACTCGCGCTGCAGCCCCCACGTCACCTTGAAGACGCCGCCCTTCCCCTTGACCTGCGGCAGCGCGCCCTCGCGCGTCGCGTCGGCGACGTCCTCGCCGAAGATCAGGATCCGCGGATCACGGCGCATCTCGTCCCGCATGCAGACGTTGAGCAGATCGACCATCGTCGTCGGCTCGCCCGTCGGCTGCGGGTCATCCTCCGTGTCAAACGACTCGGCGGTCGGATCGACGTCCGGCGAGTAGACGGCGAAGAGCGCCGTGTCGCCCTCGGGCTGCGGCTCGGCGAGTGCCGCGTCCGTCGCCGCCTGCACCTCGGCATCGACGGCGTCGCGGATCGCCTCGAGATCCGACTCCCGCGCGAACCCCTCGGCGACGAGCCAGCGCGGGTACGTGACCAGCGGATCGCGCACCGCATCGGCCTCGCGCTCGGCCGTCGGGCGGTACATCGTCTCGTCGTCCGAGAGCGAGTGCGAGTACGGGCGGATGACGCTGGCATGCACGAGCGCCGGACCCTTGCGGGCGCGCGCGTACTCGACCGCGCGCGACATCGCCTCGTAGCTCGCCAGGAAGTCGCAGCCGTCGACCGTCTCGATGTGCAGCCCGGGGAACGACCGGAGGAGCGCCGAGATCGAGCCGCCGGGGGTGTTGACCTCGACGGGGACGGAGATCGCGTAGCCGTTGTCCTCGACGAGGTAGACGACGGGGAGCGCGAGCGTGCAGGCCGAGCTGAGCGACTCCCAGAACTCGCCCTCGCTGGTCGCGCCGTCACCGGTCGAGACATAGACGACTTCGTCGTCGTGGAACGGCACCTGCGCCGCGAGTCCGAGCGACGAGGAGCGGAGCCACGCCTCGGCGCACCCGACGGCCTGGAGGAACTGCGTGCCGGTCGGGCTCGACGACGAGACGATATTCAGCGGGCGGTTGCCCCAGTGGCTCGGCATCTGGCGGCCACCAGAGCTCGGGTCGGCTGCGGCGCCGACCGCCTGCCAGAGCATCTCGAGCGGGGTGACGCCGAGCTGGAGACAAAGCGCCCGATCACGGTAGTACGGATAGAACCAGTCGTAGGCCGGCCGGAGGGCGAGCGCGGCAGCGGTCAGGACGGCCTCGTGTCCGGCGCCCGAGATCTGGAAGAAGATCCGGTTTTGGCGCTTGAGCTGGATTTCCTTGTCGTCCAGCCGCCGGGAGAGGTACATCGTCCGGTAGGCCGCTACGAGCTGCTCGCGGTCGAGTCCCGCGGCAACCGGGCGCGTCACTGCGATATCCGTGGCCATGGTGCCGCAACATAGCGGGCGCCGGGTTTTCTTGACAGCGCCGATGGCGCGGTGGACATTGGGGCGGCATTTGATCGGGAGTCGCCCCAATGTCGACCGAACGTACGGACTGCGCATTCTGCGACCTCATCCGGGGCGCGGCCGAAGTTTCCGTCTGTTTCGAGGACTCGAGGGCGCTGGCGTTCATGGATATCCAGCCGGTCAACGCCGGTCACGTCCTGATCGTCCCGCGCCAGCATTTCGAGACGCTGGAGGACGTGCCGCATGATCTGGCGATGCACCTGTTCGGCGTCGCGATGCGCCTGACGCCGATCATTCGCCGCATCGCGGGCGCAGCCGACATGAACATCGTCGTCAACAGCGGCGCCGCCGCCGGTCAGAACGTCTTCCATTACCACGTCCACCTGATCCCGCGCACGCCGAACGACGGGTTCGACATCCCGCTCCCGTTCCCCGGCTCGCAGATGCCGGATCGCACGATCCTCGACGCCACGGCGGCCCGCATCATCGCCGTGCTCCGCGACCCGATGCGTACCCCGGCGGTCGGCGGACCGCGCGTCGCGTGACTGCCCCGTCGGCGACCGTTCACGACCTCTGGCTCGACCTGACGCGGGCGCACGCGGCGTGGAGCGCGCTCGCCTCGGGCGTCGCGTCGCGTCACCGGCTGAGTGTCTCGGAACTCTCGCTCCTCGAGACGCTGCATGCCGGTGGCCCGATGCTGCTCGGCGCCCTGCAGCAGCGGATCCATGTCTCGAGTGGCGGGGCGACGTTCCTCGTCGACCGGCTCGAGCGCCGCGGGCTGGTGCGGCGCCGCACGTGCGCCGACGATCGTCGCGCGACGTACGCACTGCTGACGCCGAAGGGGGAACGCCTCGCGGCACGGATCCGGCCGCTGCACCGCGCGGTGCTCCGCCGAGCGTCGGCCGGGCTGACGGCGGCCGAGCGGCGGACGGTCGACGGACTGCTCAAGACGCTCGCCGCGGCCGCCGACGTGGGGCGCGACGCGACTCAGGGGAGCAGCCGGAACCAGCGGTCGGCGTCGTTGCCGCGGACGAGTCGTTCGAACACCGCGCGTCCCGAGCGGTCGCGGTAGATCCACGAGAAAAACCCGCCGCGCAGCCGGCGCGGCTGGTCGGGCCAGGGGAGCGAGGCGAGCTCCGCCTCGTCGGGCATCGGGATCTCCTCGTACTGGGTCGGTTGCTCGGGTCGCTCCGCCATCGTGACGCCTCGGCAACTGGGCCGTTAGAAGGGTGATGCTGCACGTCGCCCTCGCGACTCTCCTCATCTACGCCGCCGCCCGGCTCGCGCGTTCCGTCCATGTGGGCGCTCGCGTCGGCGACGGCGTGC
>Ga0116229_10002314_pt1 | contig 30676 bp, 29 predicted proteins | sample S1TSphgellanicum_3_FD_87313 | JGI IMG/M metagenome (GOLD analysis project Ga0116229, IMG submission 87313) | Host-associated microbial communities from peat moss isolated from Minnesota, USA - S1T2_Fc - Sphagnum magellanicum MG | ecosystem: Host-associated > Plants > Peat moss > Unclassified...
CGCCGCCAGGCAAGGGGCCTACCGGCCCCCCGGCGTTAACTAAAAGCGGTAACCACGCTGAGCGCGTGCAGCACCAGGAACATCCCACCGGCGAGGAAGAAGGTCGCAACGCCAAACACAATACGCCGTTCCTGCGCCTCGGTGAGCGTCAAGGAAGGGAGGCTTGCGCACCGCGGCGCCAGGAAAGGCCGGAATGTATGCGTCAAGGTCATCATCGGAGCACCTCTGTGCGTGATCGTCTGATCGAGTTATATATGATCGGCGTTCACTTAACAAGGTTTAGTTCAAAAATAGTTTGAGCTTTCCGGTGTGCGAGGCAGAGGCCCGAAACCCTCCCGCGCACACTTGAATTAAGGGAACATAAGTGTTACCTTTAGGGGTGATCGAGCGTCGCTGTTTCATCTCGGCCAACGACGAACGCCCTTTCGAGGGGTGGTTTTCTGATCTCGATGCGGCAGCAGCCGCGCGCGTGGCGGTCGCGCTTCGGCGGCTGGAACAAGGCAACACCTTCAACCTCAAAGGGGTAGGGGTGTTGGACTGCCGGATCGATTTCGGCCCTCTGTATCGCGTCTATCTTGGGCGGGATGGCGATGTGCTGGTGATTCTGCTGACGGGCGGCACAAAAAGCGGCAGCAGAAGGACGTCGACGCGGCGAAGGCGATGTGGGCGGCGTATCGCCGGCGATGACGGAGGCGGACATGGCGTTGACAAGAAGCTTCAAGGAACTGGTTCAGGAACGGGTCGCGGCCGATCCGGCGTTCGCCGAAGCATTGCTGCGGGAAAGCATCGACGCGATGCTTGGCGGCGATGTGGAGACCGGCAAATCGATCCTGCGCGATTACATCAAGGCGACGATCGGGTTCGAGCGGCTCGGCGCTGAAACCGGAACCCAGCCCAAGAGCCTCATTCGCATGTTCGGACCGCGTGGCAATCCTCAGGCCCGCAACCTGTTCGGTGTTCTCGGCCACCTGCAAAAACGTGCGGGTTTCGCATTCCACGTCCAGACAGGCCCTCGATAGAGGTCTTTAGCTCCGAATTAGCAATGAAAAAACGCAAATCCTCATATTCAAAGCCCACTCGCCGCCGAGTTGCCTGAACCTGCCGCTTCGGCAAGGAAGGGCGCCACATGCTGACCCTCTTGCGCCTCACGCTCACCGATTTCCGCAATTACCCCGCGCTGACCTGGCGCCCCGAATCGCGCCTCGCCGTCATCACAGGCCCAAACGGGTCCGGCAAGACCAACCTTCTGGAGGCCATCAGCCTGCTCGCCCCCGGTCGCGGCCTGCGCGGCGCCCGCACCGCCGACCTCGCCCGCCATAAGGGCGCCGGCCGCTGGGCCGTCGCCGCGCGCCTCCGCCAAGGCGACGTCCCACCTTTCGACCTAGGCACCGGCACCGCAGGCGACGGCCCCGCCGACCGGCGCCTGTTTCGTCTCGACGGCGCCGAGCCCCGCACCCAGGCCGACATCGCGGCCCGCGTCGCCGTCGTCTGGCTCACCCCCCAAATGGACGGCCTCTTTCAGGAAAGCGCTTCCGGCCGCCGCCGCTTTCTCGATCGCCTCGTCTGGGCCCTCGAACCCGGCCACGCCCGCGAATCCGCCGCCCACGACACCGCCGTCGCCAGCCGCAACCGCCTGCTCGCCACCCGCCCCAACGACGTAACCTGGATCGCCGGCCTGGAAGAAAGCATCGCCCGCCACGCCGTCGCCCTCGCCGCCGCCCGCCTCGGCTTCATCGCCCACCTCAACACGGCGCCCCTGCCGTCTTCCTCATTTCCCCGTGCGCACCTCGCCTTGATCGACCCCATCGCCGACCGCCTCGCCACCCAACCCGCGCTCGCCGTCGAAGGCTGGCTCCGCGAAGCCCTGGCCGAAACCCGCGCCGCCGACACCGCCGCCGGCGCCACCAGCCTGGGCGCCCACCGCGCGGACCTCGCCATGGCCGACGCCGCCACGGGATTGCCCGCCACCCAAGCCAGCACCGGCCAGCAAAAAGCCCTCCTCCTCGGCATCGTCCTCGCCCATGCCGCCCTCATCGCCGAAGCCCGCGCCACCGCGCCCATGCTGCTGCTCGACGAACCCGCCGTGCACCTCGACCCCCCCCGCCGCGAAGCGCTGTTCGCCGGGCTCGCGGCACTCCCAGGCCCGGCGCTGCTGACCGGAACCGACGCGGAAATATTTGCGCCACTAGCGGGCAAGGCGTCGTTCTGGCAGGCTCGGGACGGTGATCTAGTGAAGTCAGATTAGGAAGGAAGTATTTCTTTTTTGTAAACGAGAAACAAAAAACTTTTCCTAATAGACAAAAGTTTTTTGGTTCTTTTTTTCAAAAAAGAACTACTTCCTCTATGTCCCCAATGCGTAACATAATCGTTCTGATATCCATCACTCTCTTCATCGCGCTTGGCCTTATCGGCACCAATCTAGGCTGGGGCACAGACCGCGACTCAATCCGCGTTATCGACTCCGCCCGTGCCATTCTAGCCGGCCATTATCAGCCCAGCCGCTCCCTAGGCTTCCCGCTCCACGAAGCCATCACGGCGCTTTTTTACGCCTGCGGCGGCCTGCTCGCCGCAAACCTGGCGTCCCTCATCGTGACAATAACAGGCATCATCGCGGCTTTGCGCATCGCCCATCGCATAGCACCGGCGCGCGTTCCCCTCGCCGCCATAACCCTCTGCACCGCGCCCTTGCTGCTGGTGAACGCCAGCTCCGCCATAGATTTCGGCTGGAGTTTCGCCGCCGGAATGGCCCTGGTTCTCGCCGCCTTACGGGTGCAACAAAGCCTCACCACACGCGCCCTCGCCGCCCTCGCCACTGCCGCCCTGGCCGCCATGCTGCTCCGCCCCGATAACGTCCTGCTCGTCGCCGCCGTAACATTGGCGCTGCTGTGGCGCACGCGCCGACCCGTTCAGGTCCGCATCGTCCTCGCCGTCGCCGCCTCCGGCCTTCTCGCCGCCGGCATTTTCCTGGCACTGAACGGCACGCACCTGCTGCTCACCGGCGTCTCCACCACCCGCCCTCTCTGGGCCCGCGCCGCTCGCGCAACAATTTTCGCCAGCGCCGCCCTCGGCCCAGGCGGTATCCTGGCCCTCATCATGCTCGCCCGCGGCAGCAACCAACCCACCCCCCAAACCACCCTGCTTCGACGCATCGCATGCCTCGCCTGGCTGTTCTACGTCCCCCGTTTCATAGCCCTGCCAGACCAGGCCGACTATCTGATCCTGCCCGTAACGTTCTCCCTCCTTCTCGCCGTCTGCGCGCTGCCATGGCGCACCGCCACCGCCTGCGCCGTCCTCAGCGCACTCCCCGCCTTCATAACGATTTCCGTATTCGCCCGCGATCCCGAAACCGGCGCGTTATATGTAACGATTTCCCCGCAATGGGGCGCCGAGCCACAGGATTGGGCCGCTCGCCGCTTCGCAACATCCATGGCCCGGCCAAACATCGCGGCCTTGGTCGCCGCCCGTCTCCCCGCCCCGGCGTCCTTGACCTACGACACCTACATGCCAGGCTACATTACCCAAGCGCACGACCTCATCATCGGCCAAGGCCAGCTTTACCGCATTGTCCCGCGCGCCGCCGGCCCCGCCAACCTCGCAACGGTCCCCCGCGGATTTTACAACACGATCTTCGCGTGTAACGCCTTTCTAGGACCAGGCATCGGCTGGCGCGGCTGGGAAGCGCCAGTCGCCAGCACGATAGACCGGAAAACAGATCTACGATGCTGGCGGGCCGACCATTAGGAAAAGGGAGGAAGTAGTTCTTTTTTGAAAAAAAGAACCAAAAAACTTTTGCTGCTATCAGACCTAAGCCGAACCTAGTTTTCCGTGGCAATGTTTGTACTTCTTGCCGCTCCCGCACGGGCACGGGGCATTGCGCGACGCGGCCGGCCACGTCGACGGATCGTTCGGATCCACCACCACCGCCGCGCCCATTGCCAACGTCACCGGCTCCATCTCCGCCACCGCCGCGCCATCAGGCGCCGCCGACGGATGGCTCGCCAGCATCCGATCGAAAGCCGGTTCAGCCAATGGACGCGGCGGCTCAGCCGACAGCTCCACCCGTGACAACATGCTGCACACCCGCTCGCGCATATCGTCCAGCATGGCGTTGAACAACGCGAACGCCTCGCTCTTGTATTCGTTCAGCGGATCGCGCTGGCCATACGCGCGCAGACCAATTCCCTGCCGCAGATGGTCCAGCGCCAGCAAATGTTCCTTCCACACCGTATCGAACACCTGCAGTAACAGGCTCTTTTCGATAAACCGGATGATTTCGGGCCCGAATGCCGTCGCCTTCGCCGCCGCCGCGCCCTCCACGGCCGCCTCCAGCCGCTCCCGGATCGCGGTCTCGTCGATGCCCTCCTCGCGCGCCCAGTCCACGATCGGCAAATCCAGCGCGAAGATGCGTTTCACATCCGCCGCAAGCTCGGCCGATTGCCACTGTTCGGCAAACGCACGTTCCGGAATCCGCTTCGCCACCAGCTCATCCACCAGTTCGCGCCGCATGTCGCGAATGGTTTCCGACAAATCGGTGGCGTTCATGTATTCGCGGCGCTGCGCGTAGACCTCGCGCCGCTGGTCGTTCATCACGTCGTCGTATTTCAGCAGGTTCTTGCGCGTATCGAAATTCCGCGCCTCCACCTTCTTCTGCGCCTTCTCCAGCGCCTTGTTGATCCACGGATGAACAATCGCCTCGTTGTCCTTCAACCCAAGGCGCTGCAGCATCGGACCCATCCGATCCGACCCGAAAATACGCATCAGATCGTCTTCCAGGCTCAGGAAAAACCGTGAAGCCCCCGGATCGCCCTGCCGGCCCGACCGGCCGCGCAACTGATTATCAATCCGCCGGCTCTCATGCCGTTCGGTTCCCACCACCAACAGCCCGCCGGCCTGCTTCACCCGCTCATGCGCCGCGGCAATCTCCGCCCGAATTTCGGCTTCCTTCGCGGCCCGCGCGGCAGGGTCGGCAATCGGCTCGACCTCGTCGCGCAACCGCACATCGAGGTTGCCGCCGAGTTTGATGTCTGTGCCACGGCCCGCCATGTTTGTGGCAATCGTAATGGCGCCCGGCCCCCCGGCCTGCGCAATAATATGCGCTTCCTGTTCATGGAAGCGCGCGTTCAGCACATTGTGCGGCACGCCCCGCGCGTTCAGAATACCGCTCAGCAACTCGCTCTTCTCGATGCTCACGGTACCCACCAGCACCGGCTGCCCGCGCTTGCGGGCGTCCTCGATCAGCACGGCCAACGCGGCAAACTTTTCGGTTCCGGTCCGATAAACCTCATCATCGCCATCGTCGCGGATCACCGGCACGTTGGTCGGAACCTCCACCACGCCCAGCTTATAGATTTCCATGAACTCGTCGGCCTCGGTCATCGCCGTGCCAGTCATGCCCGCCAGTTTCGGGAACTGGCGGAAATAGTTCTGGAACGTAATGGTGGCCAGCGTCTGGTTTTCCTGCTGAACCGTGACGTGTTCCTTGGCCTCCAGCGCCTGGTGCAGGCCCTCGGAGTAACGGCGCCCCTCCATCATGCGGCCGGTGAATTCGTCGATAATCACAACCTTGTCGTCGCGAACAATGTAGTCCACGTCACGCGTGAACAGCGTATGTGCGCGCAGGCTCTGCTGCGTGTGATGCACCACCGCGACATTGAAAATGTCGTACAGATTGCCCTCGGTGATAATCCCGGCGTTCCGCAGCATATCCTCCACCGTCTCCGACCCCGGCTCGGTCAGATGAACGGTCTTCATCTTCTCGTCTTTCTCGTAGGTGCTGGGGTCCTTAACCAGCTCGGCCACCACGATATTGACGCTGCGATACAGGTCCGAACTGTCCTCGGCCGGCCCGCTGATAATCAGCGGCGTGCGCGCCTCGTCGATCAGAATGGAGTCCACCTCGTCCACGATGCCGTAATTGAACGGCCGCTGGACCATGTCCTCCAGGCGATACTTCATGTTGTCGCGCAGAAAGTCGAAGCCGAATTCGTTATTTGTGCCGTACGTGACGTCGCAAGCATAAGCCGCGCGGCGCTCCTCATCGGTCAACCCATGCACGATCACGCCGGTGGTCAGCCCCAGAAAGCCATACACCCGGCCCATATCGGCCGCGTCGCGTCGCGCCAGGTAGTCGTTCACCGTCACCACGTGAACGCCTTTGCCCTCCAGCGCATTCAAATAGACGGGCAGGGTGGCCACCAGCGTCTTGCCCTCGCCGGTCTTCATTTCAGCGATAATGCCGTCATGCAGCACCATGCCGCCCACCAGCTGCACGTCGAAATGGCGCAGCCCCAGCACGCGGCGGGCCGCCTCGCGCACCACCGCGAAGGCCTCGGGCAGGATGTCGGCCAGCGTGGCGCCGGCCGCCAGGCGTGCGCGGAACTCGTCCGTCTTGGCGCGCAACGCCTCGTCCGTCAGCGCCGAGACAGCCGCTTCATGCGCATTGATCTTGGGCACGCGCCGCTGATACGCCTTGAGCGCACGGTCGTTGGAGGTGCCGAACACGGCACGGGCCAGGCTGCCAAACATTTTTCTGTATCCGGGAAGAAGGCTGGGAAATAGGGGGCACCAGCCCCCGGGTCAACGCTAAGCCGCCGTCGCAGATGCGTACACCGCCTGACAACTGATGACTGGCAACCGAAAACTGCCCCAGCCTTCCATAATTTCATGCGCCGCCGTGGTTGCCGCCCCCTGCCGGCTCGGTCATAAGGCCCGCCAGAAACGCCTACAGAGGTACAAATGCGCTCTCCGCTCCTCACAACGGCCGTCACGGTGGCCACGCTTTCCAGTGCCGCCCTGACCGGACCTGTCTGGGCGGCGGGCCCAAAGCCGGCGCCCACGCCGGCGCCGAGCGGCACCCCAACCGCCAGCACGGTGGTCGCCACCGTGAACGGTGACCCTATCCGCATGGCCGACGTGGCGGCCGCGGCCCAGCAGATCCCGCAGCAAATGCAGGGCCAGATCCCGCCGGAAAAGCTGTTTCCCCTGCTCATCGAGCAGCTAGTGAACGGCCGCGCCGTGCAAATCCAGGCCCGCAAACAGGGCCTCGACCGCGACCCCAAGATTGCCCACCAGATGCAGGCCGCCGCCGACCAGGTGCTGCAAAGCGCCGCCCTGCAGGCCGCGGTCTTCCCGCTGGTGACCGAGGACGCCATCAAGACCCAGTACGACAAGGAATACGCCGGCAAGCCCGGCGAAACCGAAGTGCACGCCCGCCACATCCTGGTCGATACCCAGGCCAAGGCGCAGGACATCATCAAGCAGCTCGACGCCGGCGCGAAGTTCGAGGATTTGTCGAAGAAGTTCGGCGACCCGAAGGACCCCTCGTCGCAGCAGGGCGGCGATCTCGGCTTCTTCAAGAAAGGCGACATGCTGCCGGAATTCTCCAACGTCGCCTTCTCGCTCAAGCCTAACGAGTATACCAAAACCCCGGTCCATACCCGCTACGGCTGGCACGTCATCCAGGTGCTGGAAACCAAGGTGTCGCAGCCGCCCACCTACGATCAGGTGCACGACGAAATCAAACAGGAGCTGATCAGAACCGATGCCAAGGCCTTCATTGCGCAGGCCCGCGCCCAGGTGAAAGTGCAACTTTTCAACGCAAACGGAACGGCGGTAAAGCCGGGCGGTGCCCCTGCATTGCCGGCCGCTCCTCCGGGCGCGCCCGCGGCGCGTTAGGTTTAAGAAAGGCCAAGGTCGTCGCACGAAGCAATTCGCGCGACGCCCTGAGCAAAGGCCAAGGAAGCAGTTCTTTTCTGAAGAAAAGAACCAAAAGACTTTTGTTCTTAGAGCTGTTTCATGAGCCCGCTGGCTGTACCTCTTCCGGATCTCCCGCCAATCGCCGGCGTCCGCCTCGGCGCCATCGCCGCCGGCATCCGCTACCAGAACCGCGTCGATCTCGTCATGGCGGAATTCGCCCCCGGCACTCATGTCGCCGGCGTCTTCACCCAAAACCGTTGCCCCGGGGCCCCTATCGACTGGTGCCGCGCAGCCCTGTCCGGAGGCCACGCCCGCGCGCTGGTGGTAAACGCCGGCAACGCCAATGTCTTCACCGGCGCCGCCGGACGCGAAGCCACCGCCGCCACAGCCAGAGCCACCGCCGCGCTCGTCGGATGCGCCGACCAGGAAATCTTCCTCGCCAGCACCGGCGTCATCGGCGAAGTCTTGCCGTACGCCCGCATCACCGCCGCCCTCCCGGCGCTGCATGCAAAGCTTGCCCCCGATGCATGGCCCGACGCCGCGCACGGCATCATGACCACCGACACCTTCGCCAAAGGCGCCACCCGCATTGCCTCCGTCGGCGGCGTCCCTGTCCGGATCAGCGGCTTTGCCAAAGGTTCGGGCATGATCGCACCCGACATGGCAACTATGCTATGCTTTGTCTTCACCGACGCGGCGCTCCCGGCCGCGTCGTTGCAAGCCATGCTGCGCACCGGCGTGCAAGCAAGTTTCAACTGCACCACTGTCGATTCCGATACGTCCACCAGCGACACGGTGCTGCTGTTCGCCACCGGACAAGCCGGCAATCCCCCCGGTGCCGACACGGCTGATTTTGCTACCGCATTGAATTCATTGCTTCTTGACCTGGCTTTGCAAGTCGTGCGTGACGGCGAGGGCGCGCAAAAATTCATCCGTATCGATGTCACCGGTGCGGTCGATGACGCCTCGGCCCGCCGCGTGGCACTCGCGGTGGCCAATTCCCCGTTGGTAAAAACCGCCATTGCCGGCGAGGACGCCAATTGGGGCCGCATCGTCATGGCGGTCGGCAAGGCCGGCGAACCCGCAGACCGTGACCTTTTGTCGGTCGCGGTTGGCGGCATCTGGATGGCCCGCCAAGGCAGCGTCGTCCCTGGGTACGACGAGGCCCCCGTCGTAGCCCATATGCAGAGCCGCGACATCAAATTAGAAATCGACCTGGGACTAGGCGAGGGAAGGGGTATCGCCTGGACCTGCGACCTGACTCACGGTTACATAGACATCAACGGAAACTACCGTAGCTAATTTGCAAAAGTTTTTTGCTTCTTTTTCTAAAAGAAAGAAGTGCTTCCTTCCTTCCGGATTGGGCTCATGTTGCAGGTCGCGTTGCCCGATTTCCCGCTACGCACCGAGCGCCTAACGCTGCGCCCCCCGCGCCCCGAGGACGCGGACACCATTCATCGCCTGGTCAATGAATGGGAAGTGGTGCGCATGTTGAGCCGCCTGCCATTTCCCTATCCGCGCGAGCTCACCGACGAATGGATCGCCTCCACCGCGCAGCAAATGGCCGACGGCACCGCCTATCATCTCGCGATCGCCGGCGAGGAAAACGGTCGCGAAATGGTTATCGGCTGTATCGGCCTTCGATTGGACGAAACGCCGCGCGTCGCCGAGCTGGGCTACTGGGTCGGCCGCCGCTATTGGGGCCACGGCGTCGCCTCCGAAGCCGCCCTCCGTGCCACAAGTTGGGCGCTGGCAAACCTGCAAATCGATACGGTGCGCGCGCGCGTCGCCGTGGACAATCCCGCGAGCGTCGCGGTATTGCGGCGCCTCGGGTTTCGCGAAATCGGTACTGGCACGGATGATTTCCTTGCGCGTGGCGGATTGCATCCCGTATTGATTTTCCAAGCCTCGCGGGCGGACATTTTCGGCACCGTGGAAACCGAAAGCCTGGCGCACGGCATGGCTGGAGGCAAGAAGCTTCTGCTGGTCGCCGCGTGCGCGCTCATCGACACCGACACGCGCGTATTACTGGCCCGCCGCCCTGAGGGCAAGAAAATGGCCGGCCTATGGGAATTTCCCGGCGGCAAGGTAAAACCCGGCGAAACACCCGAAGCCGCGCTGATCCGCGAATTGCGCGAGGAACTCGGCATCGACGTCACCGAAACCTGCCTGGCGCCGTTCACCTTCGCCAGCCACGCCTACGAAACGTTCCACCTCCTTATGCCACTCTATCTCTGCCGCCGGTGGGAAGGCTTCGTACGCCCCCTCGAAGGCCAGGCGCTCGCATGGGTCCGCCCGCAGAAACTTTCCGAATACGAAATGCCCCCCGCCGACAAGCCGCTCGTCCCGCTGCTGCGCGATTTCTTGTAGTTCCATCGAATTCAAATTGAAAATTCTTTGGTTCGCCCGGCCAAAAGACCATATACCATGCCCATACACGGAGGTTCTTGGCGCGATGGACATGTATGCAATACACCTGGGCAAAGCCGGGGCCGACGGATTCAAATCGATCGAAGTGCAAAAAGCGCTCGGCTCCAACCTGGAGGAGATGCAGCAACGCAGCCTCGATCTCCTCAGGACGCGCGGCGCCCAACTCGGCGCCAACCGCGTGCAAATCCTCGCCGGCGCCAACAAAATGGTGTGGGAATACCCCTGACGCAACCGAATGCGCTGCCTGGGGCGAGATGGTGGAAGGCCAGGAGGGCTCCGCCCCTGGACCCCGCTGGGGACAAGTCCCCAGACCCCATTTTGGTAAGAAAGTCAGGGTATGAGGAGGGGGGCACACGTTGCGGACCCACGTCACGCATGCCCCCCCTCCTCATACCCTGACCTCTTCAACAAGCAGGTTCTAAGGACCTGTCCTCAGCGGGGGTCCAGGGGGCAGAGCCCCCGGCCTTCCTTCCTGCCCTGTCAAATCATTTCGCCCTAGGACAGCGCCGTCTCGATTGCGGCGGTGTCCACATCCTCGATCGCGGAGGGGGTCCATTTCGGGGCGCGATCTTTGTCGATGATCATGGCGCGCACGCCTTCGGCGAAGTCGGGGTGGCGCGTCACGAAGCGGGTCAGCCGCAATTCCGCGTCCAGGCAGGCTGCCAGGTCACGGTGAGCGCCGCGGCGCACCAGGCCGAACGACCAGAGTATCGAGCTCGGCGACATCGCCCGCAGGGTCGCGCGCGTCTTGTCGCCCCATTCCGCTTCGTGGCCCAGCCGTTCGAGGAGTTCCGGCACGGTGGGCGCCGAAAAGCAGCGCTCGATGGCCGGCATGTGGGTGCCGAGCGAAAACGGCGGCAAGGCGGCCGTGAATCCGGCGAGCGCCGCAACCCCGTCCTTCGCCAGGGCAGCGGACAAGCCGCCGAACCGGTCCCGCGGCACGAAATGCGTGGCAAGTCCCGCATGCACCGCGTCCGCCCCGGACAGCCTGGTGCCGGTCAGCCCGAGATACAGGCCGAGTGCGCCCGGCAGCCGCGGCAGGACATAGCTTGTCCCCACATCCGGAAACAGGGCAATGCCGGTTTCCGGCATGGCGAACATCGCCGCCTCCGTGACGACACGGCAAGCGCCATGCACCGACACGCCGACCCCGCCGCCCATGCAGATGCCGTCGATCAGCGCCACATAGGGTTTCGGATACGTCGCGATCTGACGGTTCACCGCATATTCCTCGCCAAAGAACGCCTCGATGCTGGCCGCGTCGCCCGCCAATGCCGCGTCGCGGATGGCCCGTATGTCGCCGCCCGCACAAAACGCCCGGCCCTCTCCCGCAATGACCACGGCATGAATTTCCGGCCTGTCGCGCCACGCGGTCAGCGCCGCCGCCAGTGCCCGGATCATCGGCAGGTCCAGCGCATTCAATGCCGCCGGCCGGTTCAGGGTCAGGTGCCCAACGCGCCCACGCACTTCAGCGATCACACTCTCGGTCATGCGCGTCCCTTACCAACCAGCCGCTGCGTAGCCCCTCCATGTCCCGCCGCAAAGCCTTGCCACAACACGCCGGGGCAGGCAGTGCTTGCGGCATGGTGGGGACCCAACGACACGGCAGGCAAAGCACGCGTGGCTGAGGGAGGACTTCGGCTCACCAATGTCACGTCCCGGACGCGACGCGGCGCAAGGCTGGACGACATTTCGCTCGATGTCGCCGCGGGAACGTTGCTGGCCGTCATCGGCGCCCCCGGCAGCGGCAAATCCGCGCTGATCGCGCTGCTGACCGGCGTGGTTGCCAGGCATAGCGGATACGTAACGTTCGACGGCGCGTCGCTGCGCCGCGTCCCCACCCACCGCCGCGGTTTCGGCCTGGTGCAACAAACCGACGCGCTGTTCCCCAGCCTGTCGCTGGCGGAAAACGTTGCGTATCCGCTGCGCCTCCGCGGCGTGTCACGGCGCGACCGCGCCCGCCTGGTGGACAGCGCGCTCGATAGCGTGCTGCTGGAAAATCCAGGCCGCCGTCCGCACCAGGCGAGTGCCGCCGAACGCCAGCGCGCCGCCATCGCCCGCGCCACCGTGTTCGGGCCGCGTCTGCTGCTACTCGACGAACCCTTAAGCGACCAACCGGCCGAAACGAGGCCCGCCATCATCGCAGCGCTCCGCCGGCTCCACCTCATGCTCGGGACCACCACCGTGCTCGCCACCCGCGTCGCCGCCGACTCGCTGGTACTCGCCGACCAGATCGCCGTGCTCAACAAGGGCAAGCTCGAGCAGATCGCGCCCCCCGCGTCGCTCTACGACCGCCCAACCTCCGCCATCTCGGCGCTGGCCGCCGGCGAAACCAATCTGCTCCCCGGCCACGTCCGCGCCATCGACGAGGACGGCGTCGCCAGCATCGGCTTGGACTGCGGCCCGGTCGTCGAAGCGCAGGCCACCCCCGGACTGCTCCCCCGCCACGCCTGCCTGTTCGCGTTACGCCCGGAGCGTGTTGCCGTCGCCCCCATCCGCGCCGCCGACATGGGTGGCGACGCCCTGGACGCGACCTTGCTCGAAGTGCTGCACCTGGGCGAGCAGATCCGTCTGCGGTTGCTGCTAGGTTCGGGTGCGGAACTTGTCGTCAAACGCCCCGCCGCCGCCGGCACCAGGGGCCTCGTCGTCGGCCAAACCGTTGCCATAGCGTGGCAACCCAGTCATGCCCTGGTTTTTCCAGTGCTATAATAACGAAGCAGTGGCCGAAGATTGGGCTTCAGCCCAGCACTTCCACGCCGCCCCAACACCGAAAATGAACGACTTGGACCCCTAATAAGGCGCTTTCGAAGCCTGCTCCTGCGGCGTGGCAACGCGATGCGTGGCGTTGACGGCCAGTATCGCCCCCGCCGCGGCACTCACTCCGGCGGCGCACAGAATCGCCAGCGTCCAGGGCACGAGTCGTCCCAGATTCCGGCGCGGCGGACGCGCGAAGATGCGACGGCTTCTTCCAAGCGGCACGGTAACAATCTCCATGCGGGCCCGCCACGCGTATCGTGGGTTGCGGCAACGCGCAATGGTGATTCTCGTTTGGGTTAGCCCCAGAATGTCTCTTGTTGCATGTATCTCGCCCAGCTCTTGACCGCGCGGGACGACGCCTTCTGGCTGAGCGCCGCGACATAGCCTTGCACCACCCCGGTTGCGAAGGCGCGGTCGCCGCCGAGCTGGCCCATCAGCGACGCCGCGACATGGCCGTCATTCACCGTTCCAAACGTTTCCTGGACGTCTTCCAGCTTCTCAAGAAAGCGCTTTACCCGCTTGTTTGGAAACAGCGGCGCGAAAAACTCCGATGCATATCGCAACTTTTTTGCCTGCTTGCGCACGGCGTGCAGGTCGGCCGGCGGCAGGGTTTGAAGGTCGGCGCCGGCCGCCTGCAAATGCCGGTGCACGCGGGCCAGGGCGCCGCCGGCATGGGTTTCCGCCGGGGCAGCCAGCACTGCAGCCTGCTCAGGGTCGTCCGGGTCCAGCCAAGGTTGCACGGTCGGCAGCATCGCCAACCGCAAGGAAAGGCGGCGCCAGGCGTCGCTCTCCAGGTAAACGCGCAAGGCGGTGTAGGAAGCCGTGCGCTTGCGGGCTGCCGCGGCCAGCAGGCCGGCGATGCGCGCCTCGTCCGGAAAGGCCGCCCGCACGGCGGCGCCACTGCCGCCGAGAAAGACGTCCCAGTCACGCGCCGCGCCAAGATACGACGCAGGTTCCTTCAACGCCTGCCCGACCTCGCGCAGCGCGGAACCTGCGCTCACGCGCTTGAACAGTGACAGGGCAGCGCGCAACCGCCGGACCGCGACCCGCATCTGGTGCACCGGTTCCGGCGCGCGGCCATCCGGCGCCAGCGGCGCCCAGTACAGGATTACATCGGCGAGGTGCCCGGCGATCAGACGGAGCGCATCGGCGACCGTCACGCCAGGCGGTACATCCGGCGCGCCGATATGGCGAGGCGCCGGCGTGGTGCCCCAGGCAACCGCCACCGCATCGGCCGCCAGGCCCGCCCGCGGCACCGTAAGCCCTGTTTCGGCCGCCAACTCGGCGGCAAAGCTGGTGAGGCCAGCTGGCGCCCCCGAGACCTGAACGCGGCCGGCCGGCTTTTCCTGCGCCACGCCACGCAACGCGCCCTCCAGCACGTCCAGGCTGGCGGCTTCGTTGCCGAACATCAGCGGAAAGCTGCGGCGCGTGCCGGTGAATGCGGCCACCGGAACCAGCTTGTCCGTCAGCGGGTCGAGGATGGGTTCGACCAGCGGACCGGGCGAGGCGGCCTCTGCAAGGATGGGTGCCGCCGTGGCGGGCGGCCAGACGGCAGCGCCGTTGGGGCTCAGGCGCTCGAGCCGCCAATGACCGGCCTGCTCGGCCAGTGCCAGACCCCTCGACTGGAGCGTGCCGCCGGCGGTGTCGTGCCAGACGGTGGCGATGCGGCTGGTGCGGCAGCGGCCATTGCGCCGCGCGGCCAGCACCGGGCTGCCGATCAGCCGCTGCAAATCGGCAGGTGCTACGACAAATTCCAGAATTGTGGGCGCGGTCGCGGTGGTGATGATCGCCTCGGGGGTAACATTGCGGGTTAGCTCGCCATCTCCGGCAGGTCCCTGGGCGCCAGGAACCGCACCAGCCGCCCGCCACCCGCCGCCAGATCGCGCCAGTGCGAGGCGACCGTTAGTTCGGCCAGGGCGCCGGCAGGGAAGCCGTCCGCCAGGGATCGCGTTATGTGACGGTTTGATGACATAGCATGCGGCCCTGTCAATGTCAGCGCCACATCGTGGATGCCGGGATTGTGCCCGACCACCATCACGCTGCGCACCGTTTCGGCGGCGCCGCGGAGAATGGTGAGTATCTGCGGCGCTGTGGCGAGGTACAGGCCGTCCATCGTCTCCACCAGCGGGGTTTCGTCCCACGGTTCCAGCGCCTCCAGCGTCTCCTGCGTCCGGCGGGCGGAGGATACCAGCACCAGGTCCGGCGCCAGCCCGAGCTCACGCATGGCGCGGCGCATGGCGGAAGCCGCTTTCAGGCCGGCCCCATCGAGCGGGCGCGCGTGGTCTGACAACACGGCGTCGTCGTGGGCCGACTTGGCATGACGCAAAAGCAGCAACTGACGCATTTATGACCGCACACATCCGGAAACGAACCTGGCGTGTATTTCCGCCGCGGCGGTCCCCCTTGTCGAGGGGGAAAGCGGGGCCATCCCAAACCACGGTTGATCTGGAGTTCGTGGTGGCGATTAGTCAGGGCGTGACGGGTAGGCGGGGGCGATGTTTGCGGGTCGTGCTCGGCGATCAGCTCTCGCGGGGTATCGCAGCCCTGCGCGACCTGGACCCGGCGCACGACGTGGTGCTGATGGCCGAGGTGCGGGCGGAATGTACCTATGTGCGGCACCACCAGCAGAAAATTGTGCTTGTGCTGTCGGCGATGCGGCATTTTGCCGTGTCGTTGCAGGAAGCGGGCGTGCGGGTCGCCTATGTGCGCCTGGACGATCCGGCCAACACCCACACGCTGCGCGGCGAGATCGTCCGTGCGGTGGAGCACTATGGTGCGACCGCGGTGGTCGTGACCGAGCCCGGCGAGTGGCGGGTTCTGCAGGACATGCAGGGGTGGGCGGACGCCGCCGGCGTGCCGGTGGAGATCGTCGCCGACACGCGGTTTTTCATTTCCCGGCGCGATTTTGCCAACTGGGCGGGGGGCCGGCAATCGCTGCGCATGGAGTTCTTCTACCGCGACATGCGGCGGCAAACCGGGGTGCTGATGCAAGGTGATCAGCCGGCCGGCGGGCGGTGGAATTTCGACCGCGACAATCGCAAGCGGTTGCCGAAGCGGGTCGTGCCGCCGAAGGTCGCCGCGTTTGCGCCGGATGCGGTAACCCGCGAGGTGATCACGCTGGTGGCGGCTTCGTTTGGCGATCATTTCGGATCGCTCGACCGATTTGACTGGCCGGTGACGCGGGCGCAGGCCGAAGCGGCGCTGGCGGATTTCTGCCGGCACCGGCTGGCGCAATTCGGCGATTGGCAGGATGCGATGCGAGCCGGCGCGGCCACGGTGTTTCATGCGCGGATTGCTGCGGCACTTAATCTGGGATTGCTGGACGCGCGGGCAGCGTGCCGGATGGCGGAGGCCGCGTGGCGCGAGGGGCGCGCGCCGCTCAATGCAGTTGAAGGCTTTGTCAGGCAGATCCTGGGCTGGCGTGAATTCGTGCGCGGCATTTACTGGCTGCACATGCCGGCCTACGCGCAGCGAAATGCCCTGGCGGCGCGGCGCAAATTGCCGTGGTTTTACTGGACCGGCGAGACGCGGATGGCGTGCCTGCGGGAGGCGATCACGCAAACGCGGGACAATGCGTATGCGCATCATATCCAGCGGCTAATGATTACCGGCAATTTCGCCCTGTTGGCCGGGATCGATCCGGACGCGGTGGATGAGTGGTATATGATCGTGTATGCCGACGCTTACGAATGGGTGGAAATGCCGAATACGCGCGGCATGGCACTGTTCGCCGATGGCGGGCTGGTGGGCAGCAAGCCGTATGCGGCGGGCGGCGCCTATATCAACCGGATGAGCGATTATTGTCGCGGTTGCGCCTACGACGTGACCGACGCGGTGGGCGAAAATGCCTGTCCGTTCAATTATCTGTATTGGGACTTTATGGCGCGACATGCAAAGGCGCTGTCCGGCAATCCGCGCCTGGCGATGCCGCTGGCGTCGCTCAAGCGCATGTCGACCGAGAAGTTATTAGGCATGCGTCATAACGCCAAGGAATTCCTGGCAGCGTTGGACCAGCGGCCGGAGCAGGTGCAGCATGGCAAGAATAAGGAAGCAGTTCTTCTTTGAAAAAAAGAACCAAGAAACTTTTATTTATGCTTAGACGCCAGCCATGGATTTTTCCGCCCTGACCGTGCTGTGCATCGGCGACGTGATGCTGGACCGATTCCTGCACGGCGACATCGATCGCATATCGCCCGAGGCGCCGGTCCCCGTCATCCGTCTCCGCGAGACGCGGGAAATGCTGGGCGGGGCGGGCAATGTGGCGAGCAACATCGCCTCGCTCGGCGGCCGCGCCGTGCTGCTCGGGCTGGTGGGGGCCGACGAGGCGGGTGCCCGCGTGCGGCACATTCTGGACGGCCAGAGCGGTATTGCCCCGGCGCTGGTGCAAACCACACGGCGGCCTACCGTGAGCAAAACCCGCTTTGTCGCGGGCCGCCAGCAAGTGGTGCGGGCTGACGAGGAAAGCAGCGACGCGCTGCACGCCGACGAGGCGGCCACCCTGATTGCCGCCATGGACGCCGCCATCGGCGGCGTTGATGCGGTGATTTTCTCCGATTACGGCAAAGGCGTGCTGGGGCCGGCGGTGGTGCGGCACGGCATAGCGGCAGCGCGGGCGCGCGCCATTCCAGTGTTCGTGGACCCCAAAACCGACGATTTCTCCGTGTATCGCGGCGCCACCTGCGTCACCCCGAATGCGCGGGAAATGGCCCGCGCGGCGCGCGCCCCGGTGGGCACGGAGGCCGAGATCGAGGCCGCCGCCCGGCGCCTGATGGCTGAAGCCGGTGTCGCCGCGATCCTGGTCACCCGCAGCGAAAAGGGCATGACCCTGGTTGAGGCGGACACAACCCACAGCGCGCCGGCGCGAGCGCGCGAAGTGTTCGATGTGTCGGGCGCCGGCGACACGGTCATTGCAGCCCTGGCGCTGGCAGTCGCGAGCGGCCGGTCACTGGTGCAGGCCATGCATATCGCCAATGCGGCAGCCGGCGTGGTGGTCAGCAAGCTGGGCACTGCGACGGCGGATATCTCCGAAGTGATGCACGAACTCTCCGCTCTCGATGCCCAGGCAGGCGGCGCGCCCGGCACGGGCGGCGTGCCCGGCCTGCTGGCCTGGGACGGCGCGCGGGCGCTGATCGACCGCTGGCACGCGCAAGGATTTTCGGTCGGCTTCACCAACGGCTGCTTCGACATCCTGCACCCCGGCCACGTGTCCCTGCTGGCCTTCGCCCGTGGCCAATGCGACCGCCTGATGCTGGCGCTGAACACCGACGCCAGCGTGGCGCGCCTGAAGGGCCCGGACCGCCCCGTCAACGCCCTGGCGCAGCGCGCCGCGGTGATGGCGGCAATCCGTTACGTGGACGCGGTCGTCGCCTTCGACCAGGACACGCCCTTCGAGCTGATTTCCACCCTGGTACCCGACGTGCTGGTGAAAGGCGCCGACTACAGCGCGGACTCCGTGGTCGGTGGCGACATCGTCCGCGCCGCCGGCGGCCGCGTGGTGCTGGCGGAGCTGGTGCCAGGCCAGAGCACAACCGGGATCATTGCGAAGATGCGGGTAGGATAACCCCTTAAAAAGTCAAAGGTTTTTGGTTGTCTTCTGCGAAAAGAACCGCTTCCTTGCCGGCCTAATCACAAGTCCGTGAGCGCCTTGACCGCGCGCGGCCAAATCCCAAAAATCATCACGCCGAATGCCTTGAAGGGTTCGGTGGCCGTGCCGGCCCCATGTTGCTTCTTTTGGAGGATATGGTGATGCGACAGAATTACGATTTTGGCCCGCTGTTTGGCTCCACGATCGGTTTCGACCATATGTTCGACCTGCTGCAATCGGCCGCGCGGGCCGAACATCAGGACAACAAATACCCGCCGTACGACATCGAGCGTACCGGCAACGACTCTTATCGGATTGTCATGGCGGTGGCCGGCTTCAAGCAGAACGAGTTGGCGCTCACGGCGGAACGTAACCTGCTGACCGTGGTGGGGAGGCGCACCGGCGAGCACGAGGGTCAGCAGCGTGATTACCTGCATCGCGGCATCGGGGCGCGGGCCTTCAATCAGACGTTCCAACTCGCGGACCACGTCAAGGTTGTATCCGCTGCCCTGGCCGATGGGTTGCTGACGGTGGAACTCGTTCGCGAAATTCCGGAAGTCATGCGCCCGCGGCACATCCCGATCGGCGACAAGGGTGCCGAACCGCGCGCCAGCCAGATCGAGGCGCGCGCGGCGTAATCCTGCGCGCGGCATTTGGGAGGTGGGCACCTCAAATTGTGGCCGCCTCCCCCGCACTTTCAGGCAGCAATCGATGAACGGCAGCACCCAACCCGAACATGTCATTCCGGTGCCCGGCGCAGGCGCGCACGGCACCGCGCGGCGCCGGCCTTTCCTGCGCCGACATTTCGCGCGCGCCCTGCAATCGCTCGGCCGGCAGGCACGGCCGCCGGGATTTGACGATGATGACCCGCCGCCTTGTCCCGGCGTTATCTGCGTGCCCGCGCGCAGAATTGACGTCGATGCGCGTTACGTTGATACCCGGGCGGTTCCTGAACCCTTCAGGATCCGGCGCGCGATTTAGCGATGACGACCTGGACGCGGGTGAGTGATCCTGACACTGCCGTAACGCTGCTCCCCGCCTGGTTTACCGCCCGCATGATGGCAACGCGCGGATCGTACGGCTTTCTCCTGACAACCGGCGACGTCGTCCGCGTAAGCCGGATCACGTCAATCCACTTGTCCTCCAGCGGAACGATCTTGATCGATGTCCTGCTCGACCGCGCGGGATTGCCTGACGCTGTCGATGCCGCTTGGCAATCCAAGCATTTCCTCGGCGCCCCCGTCGTCGGAGCGCCCCTCGCCACACTCAATCTCGCACAAATCGCCATCGCCGTCGAATTTGTCGCAGCGGCAATTGTTGAAGGGCCGGCAGAGGGAGAGGATGTTCCGGTCGTTGTCAATCTGCCTCTGGTTTCCGGCGCGCATGATGCTGAAGATACCTCGGATGACGCATTGGGGGCTGACGAATTGGGGCAAGTTATGAAACCTGAGGTGCTCTCCCGATGAGCTGACCTGATGCCTCATCGTAGGAAAGAAAGCAGTTCTTTTTGAAAAAAAGAACCAAAAAACTTTGGCTCTTTTTCAAAAAGGAAATACTTCCTTGCTAGCCCTCGAGCCGCCCGACTCCATCCAGCTCCGCCAGCGCATCTTCCGGCAGCGTCAACTCACCCGCGGCAAGGTTCTCGCGCAAGTGGCTAACGGACGACGTACCCGCAATGAGCAGCACGTTCGGCCCGCGTTGGAGCAGCCAGGCGAGGGCGACTTGCATTGGCGTTGCGTGCAGGCGGGCAGCGACGTCGGACAGCGTCGAGGATTGCAGCGGGGTAAAGCCCCCGAGGGGGAAAAACGGAACGTAGGCGATGGATTGCGCGGCCAGGGTGTCGATGAGCGTGTCGTCGTGGCGGTGGACGAGGTTGTAATGGTTCTGCACGCAGACGACGGGGGCGATCGCGCGGGCTTCTTCCACCTGCGCGGGCGTGACGTTGCTGAGGCCGAGATGTTGGATGAGGCCCTGGCGTTGGAGGTCGGCGAGGACGGCGAAACGGTCGGCGATCGAGCCCTCCGTGGGGGCGTGGACGTCGCCCGTGATGCGCAAATTGACCACGTGGAGCGCGTCGAGGCCGAGATTGCGCAAATTATCGTGCACCGCCTGGGTTAGCTCCGCGGGGCTTTGGGCGGGGTTCCAGGAGGCGTCCGGGCCGCGGACGGCGCCGACTTTGGTGACGATGGTGAGGTCGTGCCCGTAGGGGTGCAGGGCTTCGCGTATCAGTTGGTTGGTGATGTGGGGGCCGTAGAAATCGCTGGTGTCGATGTGGTTGACTCCGCTGACGACGGCTTCGCGCAGCACCGCGAGGGCGGTGTCGCGGTCCTTGGGCGGGCCGAACACGCCGGGGCCGGCGAGCTGCATGGCGCCGTAGCCCAAGCGGTTTACGTTACGGTCGCCCAGGGCGAAGGTGCCGGCAGCGGCGATTTCGGACATGACCGTTTCCTTTCAAAGGCGAAAAAAGTTACGCAGGGGTTGGACGAAGGAAGGAAGTATTTCTCTTTTGAAAAAAAGAAACAAAGACTCTTCTCATTTTCGGGCTAGCCAGATGGTGCGGTGGCCGCAATTCGGATCCTTGATGACGTGCGAAATGACCTGGAATCCGTTGTGCCTAAGCAACGATCTATATTCCGCGGGATCCAGGCTGGCGTGGTAGAGTGGTTCGCCGGCGTAGGCGCCGATGGCTTCGCCGTGCGACGTGCCGGTGGTGAACATGAGTGCTGCACCGGGTGCTGCGTGCCGGCGGAAGACGGGGAACATGCGGCGCTGGTCGTCGTGCGGCAAGTGAAAAAGGCTATCCCAGGCCAGCAGGCCGTTAAAGCGCTTGTTCAGGGCCAGGCGACGCATATCGGCCACGTGCCAGCACTGCGCGGGAAAGTTTTCCGCGAATTGGGCGATCATTTCGGGCGCTGTGTCGATGCCGGTTACCTCGCAGCCGGTTTCGATGAGGTGGCCGGCGAGTGGTTTGCCGGAACCGCATCCGATGTCGAGCACCGCGGCGGCGGCGCCCATGAGGGCGCGGAACCGGTCGAGCCACGCGGCTTCGTAGAGCTGATCGCCACGGTCGGCGGCCCAGGCGCGGGCGTGGCGTTGATAGAGGCCGATGACGCGGTCCGCTTCGGAGGTCATGGTTTCACTTCAGTTCAGTACGTGTGCTATGGCCGGTGGTAAAGGTGAGGGTGTGTCGGATGGCGGTGGATGCTGCGCGGGCTCGGGAACTGGCGCTGGCGTTGCCTGGGGCGAGCGAGGCGCCGCATTTTCATCGGCTGGCTTTTCGCACGCCACGGAAGATTTTTGCGACTTTGGATGCAAGGGCTTGCGACGTGAACCTCATGTTCGATCCGGACCTGCGTGATTTTTATTGCGAGCAGGCACCGGATGCATTTGCGCCCGTGCCCGGCGGCTGGGGCAAGAAAGGCGCCACAAGGTGTGATCTAAGGGTGGTGGACGAGCCCACCCTGACGTCGGCCTTGTTGGCAGCCCATAAGTTGGCAGGCCCTCGCTAAAGAGCAAAGTTTTTTGTTGCTTTTTTTCAAAGAGAAATACTTGCTTCCTTTACGCCCACCGCTCCCCACGCATTTTAACGAAGTGCCTGAACACATAAGGCCAAGGCACCGCAGCATATACAATGACAACCATGGAACAGGCAAATATCGCCGGCTTGATTTGTTCGTCGATGTGACCGGCCATCCACTGCGGGAAAGGAACGATTGCCAGCCAGATGGTTTTCCAGGTGACTTCCCATAGCAGCACAGGGAGCATTTGCAGCGGGTAGCGCACGCCCAGCAGGCAGAGCAGGGAGAAAGCGGCGAGCATGCAGTTGGCATGGCCCTCGCTAAGTTGCCAATGTTTAGCAGGATTTATCACGTCGGGCCAGAGAAAAATGCCCAGGCCCACGACGATGAACAGATACATGGCGCGTAGAATATAGAGACGGACTAACGAAACTTCGTGCATGGGAGGGCTCCTGTCTGGTGAGTTACTCGACGTCCTTGAGAATTTTCGTAACGGTTGCGAGTTGGGATCGGATATCCGCGAGTGCGGCGGCTGTTTCGGCTTGCGCGGCCGCTGCCTTGGCCGCGACGTCGCGATAGGCTTCGTCCTGCGCCAGGCGGACGCGCGCCTGGAGCACGGCGGATACATACTTCATGAAGAAGGCGAGCACGGCGGCGGCTGTCGGGAAGAAGATCGCAGCCAGAAAGATGTTTTCGTTCATTGGGACCTCTCGGAATCGGGTTTGAGGGTGAGGGATTGCGCGGCTTCGGCAATGCAGGCCGGCGTCAGGGGAACGGCGAAGTCGCGGAGTTCGTAATAGTTGAGTGCGCGGCCGTCGGCGGAGAGTTCCAGCCGGCTGGCGACCAGGCCGGCTTCCTCGAGCTTCTGCAGGTGCAGATGTAGCAGCGGGCGGCTGATGCCGATGTCGCGGGCCAACCGGCTGACATAGTTGCGTCCGCCGGTGGCCAGCGCCGCGATCACGCGAAGCCGATGCGGGTTGGCCAGGGCCGCGAGCACGTTGAGAAGTTGGTCTCCGGATATGGCGGGGATCTCTTTCATGAGTAAGAAATATCTTACACATGAAAGGGAGTCAAGGCCCTTTCAAAGGCCCGCCTCCGACAGCGACACACATTGCAGGTCTGGCCCCCGTTTGCACTTGGCGCGCAGTTGCCCCGGTACGGTAAAAGGAGTGGCAACTTGCGGGAGACATCCATGGCCCTGACACGCGGCGTCATTTCCACTCTCGGCCCTGACGGGCGGGAGCTCATGGGGCCGGGCATCCTCGCTTGGCATTATCCCGACAACTCCATCGTGTCCGGGTCGCTGCTGACGGTGGAGAGCAACCATTTCTGCGTGCTGAAATCGCGCGGCGCCATTCTGAACGTGTACGATACCGGGCAATATCCGGTGACCACGCCGGACAAGCCGCTGCTGGGCAGTTTCACCACCGCATTTTTCGGCGGCGTCAGCCCGTGGCAATACGAGGTCATTTACGTCAATCGCGCGAAGATGGTGGTGAAGGCGCGCGGCATGGCGCTGTCGGCGGAAATGGCCGAAATGGCGTATGAGGTGGATTATTATTTCCATTGCACCAGCAAGGACGATGCGGTGGCGCTGGTAACCCACATGCCGATCGCCGACCATCTCATTGCGGCCGACCAGGTCAATACCTATGCCACACCGGTGGTGGAACAGGCAATCAATCAAGTGGTGCAGGTTACGCCGCTGGAACGGGTGAACGAAAAGATTCACGACATATCCGAAATGGTGCACAGCCACCTGGGCGACTTCCTCAAAGTCTTCGGCATTACGCTGGACATGGTGAAGGTGCTGGTATTCCCACGCGACGAGCGGATGCGCGCCCTCATATCGCTCAAGGCCTTCGGGTTATCGGAGATCGATGCCGTACGGTATTATACCGCCATGATCATGGCCGAACGCGGCGTGGTCAGCGCGCCCAACATGGCGGTGGGCTTGCCGTTCAATATCGGCTCCGGCGTGCAAGTGGCGCTGCCCGCGCCGGCGCCGGCCGCGAGTGTGCCCAGTTCCAGTGTACCCGCTTCCAGTGTGCCATCGTTCGGACGCACGGATGTCTGACGCGGCTGCCATGGATCTGGACGGACTCCAACTTCTGAATCAATGCGGCTACGGCTTCTACCGGGACCCGTCGAGCGCGCGCGCCGATGATTTGCTGGTGCGCAGCCAGGCCGCGGACGCGCTGTGCCGCGCCGCCGAGGCGGTTTCGGCTTCGATCCAGTCCGCCCACGCAGCACTTCCCCCACTCAGCCGCGAACACCCGTTCCCAGACGCCGCCGCACTCAATGCCATTCGCAAACTCCGCGCGCTGCACGATCGTATCGACGTCGTTCAGACCCGCCTCCGCGGCGCAGCCGCACTCCCCGATCGCGATTTTTCGCGCGTCGTGCCGTCGGACGCGGCGCGGCAGGAACTGGTGGCGCTCGATGCCGCCCTGCTGGCGCGTGCGATGGAGGTGAGCGAGAATGTCGAATTGATTGCGGAGGTGGAAGCGGTGCTGGGGGCGCGGGAGGCGTTTGCGGGGCGGGGGAAGGCGTAACAAAATCGCTTCAAAACGCAAAAGTTTTTTGGTTCTTTTTTTCAAAAAAGAACGACTGCCGGTTTCCTTAAGCTTCCTGTTTCACCTTCGGCGGCACATCGAGCTTGATCGAGAGTTCTTTGAGTCGCGCTGCCGGAACCGGTGCTGGCGCGCCCATAAGGAGGTCTTCGCCTTGTTGGTTTAGCGGAAATAGAATGACTTCGCGGATGTTGGGTTCGTCGGCCAGGAGCATGACGATGCGGTCAATGCCGGGGGCGCTGCCGCCGTGGGGGGGGGCGCCGTAGCGGAAGGCATTCAGCATGCCACCGAAACGGGCTTCGACTTCGGATTCGGCGTAGCCGGCGATGGCGAAGGCGCGGATCATGATGTCGGGGCGGTGGTTGCGGATGGCGCCGCTTGAGAGCTCGATGCCGTTGCAGACTATGTCGTATTGGTAAGCTTTTATTTGCAACGGGTCCTGGTGGAGGAGGGCTTCCATGCCGCCCTGGGGCATGCTGAAAGGGTTGTGGCTGAAATCTATTTGGTTGGTTTCCTCATTGAGTTCGTACATAGGGAAATCGGTTATCCAGCAGAAACGAAATTGGCCGGTGTCGATCAGGCCGAGTTCGTGGGCCAGGCGGGTGCGGACGCTGCCTGCGAATTTCTGGGCGTCGTCCTTTTTGCCGGCGGCGAAAAAGATTGCGTCGCCGGGGACGGCTTCGCATGCGATACGGATGGCTTCGGCGCGGTCTGGTTCGAGGTTTTTGGCGATCGGGCCTTTCGCGCCTTCGGTCTCGTAGATGATGTAGCCCAGACCGCCGGCGCCTTCGGCGCGGGCCCATTCGTTGAGTTTATCGAAGAAGGCGCGCGGGCGGGGGCCGGCGCCGGGGGCGCGGATGGCGCGGACGATGCCGCCGGAGGCGGCGATTTTGGCGAACAGGCCGAAGCCGCTGTCGGCGAAATGTTCGGTGACGTCGCGGACGCGGAGCGGATTGCGCAGGTCGGGCTTGTCGGTGCCGTAATCCAGCATCGCGGTGTCGTAGGGGATGCGCACGAAGGGTGGCGCATCGACGCCGCGGCCATCGGAAAATTCCTCGAAGACGCCGGCGATGACGGGTTCTATGGCGGCGAAGACGTCTTCCTGGGTGACGTAGCTCATTTCGAAGTCGAGCTGGTAGAATTCGCCGGGGGAGCGGTCGGCGCGGCTGGCTTCGTCGCGAAAGCAGGGGGCGATCTGGAAATAGCGGTCGAACCCGGCCACCATCAGCAGTTGCTTGAATTGCTGGGGGGCCTGCGGGAGGGCGTAGAATTTGCCGGGGTGCATGCGGGCGGGAACCAGGAAGTCCCTCGCACCCTCGGGGCTGCTGGCGGTCAGGATGGGGGTTTGGAATTCGGTGAAGTTTTGCGCGAGCATGCGGCGGCGGATGGAGGCGATGACGTGCGCGCGCAGCATCATGTTGCGGTGGACGCGGTCGCGGCGCAGGTCGAGGTAGCGGTAGCGCAGGCGGATTTCGTCGGGGAAGAATTCGGCGCCGGCGACTTGCATGGGGAGAACGGCGGCGTCGCTTTGGACGGTGATGTCGGTGACCCGAACCTCGATTTCGCCGGTGGGCAGGCGGGGGTTGATGGTGGCGCCCTCGCGGGCGACGACCTGGCCGGTGGCAGTGATGACGGATTCGACGCGGGTTGCCTCGGCGGTGGCGAAAGCGTCGGTGCCGGCGGGGAAGACAAGCTGGGTGAGCCCATAATGGTCGCGCAGGTCGATGAACAGCAGGCCGCCATGGTCGCGCTTGCTGTGGATCCAGCCGGAGAGGCGCACGGTGTTGCCGGCGTCGGAGGCGCGCAGGGCGCCGCTTGTGTGGGTGCGATAGGGATGCATGGCGGAGAGATGCCAGCGGCGGGCGTCGAAGGCTAGGGAGCAAAAAAGAACAGTTCTTCTTTTTTGAAAAAAAGAAGCAAAAAACTTTTGCTATTTAAGAAGTTGGTGCCGGGCTGTATGCGGGGTAAATGTCAGCAAAGCCTCGGGTTGCGTTTCCGGCGACTGTTCTTATCACCGACTCCGCCAGTCTTGCCGAACTGTGTCAGCGTCTGGCGGGCGAGACCTTTGTCGCCGTCGATACTGAATTTATGCGGGAACGGACTTACTGGCCGGAACTGTGCGTGGTGCAGTTGGCAGGCACGCATGACGTCGCGGTGGTGGATGCGCAGGCGCCGGGGCTCGACCTGGCGCCGTTAGGGGCGCTGCTGGCGGATCGGGCGGTAACCAAGGTTTTTCATGCGGCGCGGCAGGATGTGGAGATTTTTCTCCAGCTGTTCCAGGCGGTGCCTGTGCCGCTGTTCGACACCCAGGTGGCAGCCATGGTGGCCGGGTTTGGCGACCAGGTGGGGTATGACAGCCTGGTAGGGGCGCTGACCGGCGGGCATATCGACAAGGCGCATCGGTTTTCCGATTGGTCGGCGCGGCCCTTGTCCCCGGCGCAGGTGACGTATGCGGCGGCGGACGTGACGTATTTGCGCGGTGTGTATGAGCGGCTGCTGGCGCGGCTGGAGAAGGATGGGCGCGCCGCATGGGTGGCCGAGGAAATGGCGATCCTGGCGGACCCGGCGACGTACCGGGCCGACCCGGAGACGATCTGGGAGCGGCTGCGGCCGCGGACCACTAATCGGCGCATGCTGGGCACGCTGCGGGCGGCGGCGGCCTGGCGGGAGCGGGAGGCGCAGCGGATCAATATTCCGCGGCAGCGGCTGATCCGGGATGAAAGCCTGCTGGAACTGGCGGCGACGGCGCCTTCCACGGCGGAAGCGCTTGGCCGGATTCGTGGGATAAGCCGCGGGTTTGCCGAAGGGCCGACCGGGCAGGGGTTACTTGCGGCGCTGGCGGAGGCGGCGGAGCTGCCAGAAGACGCGCTGCCGGACGGGCGGGGCCAGCGCGAGGGACCGAAACCGTCGCCGGCACTGGTGGCGCTGTTGAAGGTGTTGCTGGCGGCGAAGGCGGAGGCGCATGACGTGGCGCCGAAACTGCTGGCGTCGTCGGAGGATTTGGAGCGGCTGGCGACCGAGCAGGAGCCGGATGTGCCGGCGCTACACGGGTGGCGGCTGACGGTGTTTGGGGAAGATGCGTTGGCGTTGAAAGCCGGCCGCATTGCCTTGGGCGTCGAAGGGCGGCGGGTGAAGCTGATACGAAGTTAAGAAGACAAAAGTCTTTTGGTTCTTTTCTTCAGAAAAGAACTGCTTCCTTCGATTTTTCCTAACTAAACCGCAACGAGACCCGTCCCAACCCGGTAAAATGCGCGGTGACGTCAGCATGTGGCGGAGCCGGGGTCGCGCCGGTCCAGGAGCCGGTGGTGACGATCTGGCCGGCGCGCAGGCCGCCGGCCCAGGTGGCGCCCTCGTTGGCGAGCCATAGCAGCAACCGGGTCATGTCGCCGGCGGGGTTGCCGGTGCGGCGGATTTCGGCGCCGGCGATAGTTTGGCAGACCTCGACGTGGGAGAAATCCATGCGTTGCCAGTCTGGAATGGGGGGGCCGAGCACATAGGCGCCGTGGCGGATCAGGTCGGCCAGGTTGCTGAGCGGGTCCTGCGCGGCGGGGTCGGCGAAGCGGCTTTGCAGCACTTCGAGGCCGGGGTGGCAGGTGGCGATCGCGTCCATCACCTCGGCGCGGGTGTAGGGGGCGGCGCGGGGCGGCAGGTCGTGGCGCAGCAGGAGCGCGATTTCGCTTTCGATGTCTCGCGAGGTGAAGGCGTCGTTGGGGATTTGCGCGGGGCCGGTATGCAGGCCGGATTTCGGCATCGGGGCGCACGTGGGGGGTGCTTCGGGGCCGGGGGCGCCGACCTTCCAGCCGCCGATGGGGCCGAGCTTTTCCAAGGTGAGGCGCTGGATTTCGTAGGCGTCCGCCTCGGTGGCGGGGCGGAGCGGGTCTGGCAGCGGGGCGCCCGGCCCGGTTTCGCGGGCGGCGAGCAGGTATGAGGAAGCTGCCTGATGGTCCATTTGAGCGTGCCCGCCATTGCTTTGTGCGAGGTTGCCCCGCAAAAGCCGAGCCATGCGGATTTTTGCCGATTGGCGCAACCTGCCGGGCGATGCGCGCGGCGCGGTGGTCGCGCTGGGCAATTTCGATGGCGTGCATCTGGGGCATGCGTATCTGCTGCGATCGGCGCACGCGGCGCGGCCGGATGCCAAGCTGGCCGTGTTGACGTTCGAGCCGCATCCGCGGGAGTTGTTCCGGCCGGATGATCCACCATTTCGGCTGACGTTGTCGCATGAGCGGACGGCGGCTTTGGCCGAACACCGAGTGACGCTCGTGTATGAATTGGGCTTCGGTTTGGCGTTCAGTCTGATCGAGGCGCAGGTGTTTGTGCGGGAGATCCTGCATGAGGGGCTTGGGGCGGTGCATCTGGCGTGCGGGCCGGATTTCGCGTTTGGGCACCGGCGGGGGGGCGACGTCAGGCAGCTGACGGGGTGGGCAGAGGCGCTTGGCATGGGGCTCACGGTGGTGCCGCCATTTGCCGATGCGCAGGGTCCGGTGTCGTCGTCGCGGATCAGGCGGCTGTTGCAGGATGGCTACCCGGAGCGTGCGGCGGCGGAGTTGGGGCGGGCCTGGGCGATCCGCGGCGAGGTGGCGCATGGCGACAAAAGGGGGCGGACGATCGGGTTTCCGACCGCCAATGTGGCGTTGGGGCGGCATTTGGAGCCGGCGCGGGGCGTGTATGCGGTGTCGGTGCGGCTGGCGGATGGGCGGGCGCTGCCGGGGGTGGCCAATGTGGGGCGGCGGCCGACGGTGAATGCGGCGCCGGAATCGCGGTTGGAGGTGCATATTTTCGATTTCGACGCGGATATTTATGGCCAGGAGATTTCGGTGGCCTTGCATGGGTTTTTGCGGGCGGAGCGGAAGTTTGCCGGGCTGGAGGCGTTGCAGGCGCAGATTGCGATCGATGCGGCTGCGGCGCGGCGGATGTTGGATGCGGGGGGCGGATCGTGATGGTGGGCTTCCGTCAGAGGGAAGGTTGTAACACGAAGCGCACGAAGCACACGAAGGACACGAAGCTCACGAATTCGGTTTTTCATTTCTATAAACCGAATTCGCAACTGTTGGTGGCGGCGCCAATTCTGCAATGGTGGCATGAACTACGTGCGCTTCGTGGACTTCGTGCGCTTCGTGTTACAACTTACTGCCTTTGCGGGCGTGCTCGCATTTATGAATTTGAACTGCTGGGCCATCCATGACCGAGACTGACTACCGGGACACTGTTTTCCTGCCGCGCACCGAGTTTCCGATGCGGGGGGATTTGCCGAAGAAGGAACCCCTGATCCTGGCGCGCTGGGCGCGGATCGGGCTGTGGGAGAGGCTGCGGGCGGCGGGGCAGGGGCGGAGGAAATTCATTCTGCATGACGGACCGCCCTATGCGAATGGCAATATTCATATCGGTCATGCGCTGAACAAAATCCTCAAGGATGTGATCAACCGCACGCGGCAGATGGCGGGGTACGACGCGCATTACATTCCGGGGTGGGATTGCCACGGGTTGCCGATCGAATGGCGGATCGAGGAGGCTTACCGCAAGTCGGGGCGGGACAAGGATGCGGTGCCGTTGCGTGATTTTCGCGCCGAGTGCCGGGCGTATGCGGCGAAGTGGATGGCGGTGCAGGCGGAGGAATTCCGCCGGCTGGGCGTGTATGGCGATTGGGACAATCGTTACGCCACCATGGATTTCGCCGCCGAGGCGTCTATTGCCGGGGAAATCGGCAAGTTCGTCATGAATGGCGCGCTGTATCGCGGGCTGCGGCCGGTGCTATGGAGCGTGGTGGAAAAGACCGCGCTGGCCGAAGCGGAAGTGGAATATGCGGACCATACCTCCACCACCGTGTGGGTGCGGTTCGAGGTGCTGACCCCGGGGATTTTCCAGGGCGCCTCGATCGTGATCTGGACGACCACGCCGTGGACCTTGCCGGGCAACCGGGCGTTGGCGCGGGGCGACGAGATCGAATATGCGCTCGTCAGTGTCGATGCGGTTGAGGAAGGATCGCTGTCGCGCGTGGGCGAGCGCGTGCTGGTGGCGCTGAAATTGTTGCCGGAGTACGTGCGGGATGCGGGGATTGCCGTGCACCACATCGTGCACGTGCATCCGGGCACGCAGTTGGCCGGGCTGGTGTGCGCGCATCC
>Ga0116229_10002315_pt1 | contig 30675 bp, 17 predicted proteins | sample S1TSphgellanicum_3_FD_87313 | JGI IMG/M metagenome (GOLD analysis project Ga0116229, IMG submission 87313) | Host-associated microbial communities from peat moss isolated from Minnesota, USA - S1T2_Fc - Sphagnum magellanicum MG | ecosystem: Host-associated > Plants > Peat moss > Unclassified...
TACTTCAAGTCTGAAAATTAGTAATTGAGTCTAAAAATGGACATTTCAATTTTGAATATTGTTATTTGAATATGAAAATTAACATTTCAATTCTGAAAATTTTTATTTAAATTCAAAAAACTTATTTGATTTAAAAACTGACATTTGAATTCTAAATTATTATTTTTGAATCCAAAAATTATTATTTCAATTTAAAAAACTTTATTGAATCTAAAAATTGGCAATTTGATTTAAAATATTTTTATTTCAACTTGAAATTTGATATTTGAATTTTGAAGTTTAAAATTTAAATTTTAAGAAATTATGTGACTTGATAGTTGAAATTGGAATTCCAAATTATTATTTTGGATTCTCAAAATTAATATTTCAAATCAGAAAATTATTAATTGAGTCTTCAAATGCAAATTTTAATTCTGAATATTATTATTTGAATATGAAAGTTAACATTTCAATTCTGAAATTTGTTATTTAACTTCAAAAAACTTCTAAAAACTGATATTTGAATTCAAAATTATTATTTGGAATCCTAAATTTATATTTTAATTCAAAAAATTATTGATTGAATTTCAAGGGTTTTTTCTACTAGTGCTATCCATAATAAATCACTTTTATACATAATTATAAATGATTCTGTTTATTAAATCTAAGTGACACTAAATAATTATTGTTATGACATAGATTTGTATATTATATAATTTATATTCTTATATTAGAAGAAATTAATTAATTAAATTAATGAGACATTACTTTAAAATCATTGTAATTACTTCATATAAGAATTAATTAATATGTGCATGATTATTTTTTAATTGAACATAATTATTCACACTCTTTAATTTATAACTTCAAACCTGAATTAAAAATTTGGAAAAATTATAGTATAATTAGAATAATTATTTTTACTGATTTTAATTTCACAAATTATTATACAATAATATTATCTTAAAAAATTCTTTGATTAATCATCTATGATAAATATTTTATAGTAATTTTACAGTAATTATGAAAATTAATGTTATGTTTAACAAATTATTGTATTTATAGTTAATAATTACCAAGAGAAAAAAAGTATTTGACTTATAATAATTTTTACAACAATAAATTTTATTATAAAATAAATAATGTAATTAGTTGAATAATAATTCTTCAAAATTTTGTGTAAGAATTTACTTTCTAATAAAAATTATTAATTCATGATATATAATTTTAAAGTAAATATTTAAAATATTTAATTTTAAATTATAGTCATTAAATTAATTTCATATTAATTATATTATATATAGCTTGATCAGATTTTGAAAAGTAATTAAATATTTTTAAATATTTTATTATTTATGAGTTATGTATTAATAATTTGTGAGTAACTAAATAGCTAGTTTGTCAAATATGAAAAAGGTATTATTTATTTAAATAATTGATAATGAATATTGAATATTTGTAGTGTATAGTTTATATTTAAATTTGATCATTATGAATTAAATGATTATTTAATTATCTAGTACTTAAATTGTTTTAAAATCTAAAAACCTTAAAAGTAAAGGATGAAGAAAGTTTTCGAATTACAACTTAGTTTGTAAGGAAGTTGCAGCTTCAAAACTTATCCCATATTATTTGTTCTCCATTCCTATTTTGAACATTATATAAACAAAGGGGTGTGCCTATGCAATTTCACATTAAGAAGTTTGTGCACATGGGATGAATTAATCAAAAGGTTCAACCCAAAACAAAAAATTAAATATTGCACAATTCTAAAGTACATACCTCCCCAACTTACTTATATATTTAGTTAGGTAAGTACCTAGTTTGACCTACCCATCTAGGTCAACTTATGTACTTACCTACTTAAGTACGTACTTATATGAGTAGATATTTAGCCTAGGAAGGTAAAACCTACCTATTTATTTTTTTACCTAAGTAGGTAGGTAGGTAAGGATTGTAGGCACCTATTTATGTATCTACCAACCTAATATTAATATTTTTATTAAATTATTTTTTAATGCCACGTGTCATATTTACATTGGGCCACATGTCATAATATATGATCATCCAAGTCTTTGAATTGAATGTTTTAGATTATTTCAAAATAATAATAATAATAATCATCATCGTATATTAAGACATGTGGAAGCACATGATTTGCTTTCAATGTGACCAAAATAGTTGCATATTAGTCGCATGTGACAATATGTATACAATGGAGTCAAAGGATGAAATGTATTTGTTGACTTTTTCTTTCATACAATATTCTTTATCATTTGTGACTAGTTTATCACATGCGACTTAACTTAGGCAACTAAAAGGATTTTAATTGCAAAATGTTTCTTGCGATTAAAATTTAGTTGCAAAGAGCAGTCAAAAATACATGTTTTTCTTCTAGTGTTACAGTTTAGACAACATCCAAGGTAGTACCTTCTATAACTATTAGACAAAAGGTCACCAAGGGATTGTCACCCCACAAGATAACAATAGTAAGCACGAAGGTGCAACCTAAAAAGGAGGCGCATTCCCTTTCTAAATCACCCTTTGGAGGAAGCATTCCCCCAATAAAGGGTAGGCAGAGGCAAGTTCCACCCAGAAGATCCCTTATCCTGAAGGAAACAAGTGGAAAGTGATTCGGATGATGAAGCCCAATTTAGAGTTCGAAGTAAAGAAATACCACTTTTAGAACACAATTTCCATCATTCACTAGGGGAGGACTATATCACCCTATAAACTATGAAGTGATTTTTTGTCCCTCTACTCTCAGTTCTATAAGGTGATAATATTCGGAGGTACATATGCTATTGGTGAAGGAAAAATGCAAAGTGTATTTTTAAATATTAAATCGAGTTTGTAATTGAAAAAAAAAAATTGCCTCTATGCATCATTTACAATTTGAAATTCATAGATATATTTTTTAAGTTCAAACATTCCAAATCCTATAATTTTATATTAAATTATCACTCACCTAAACCAACTTCTAAAAATTTGATAATAGGCTCAACTTGACAATAAACCTCTAGTCATTCAAAACATTATTCTTATCACATACATTATCCAAATCTAACTTGCATTAGTTAATTGGAAAGCTAATGACAAGGTGCACCTTCCTACCAAATTTCAAACTTTACATTTTATTCAATAAAAAGTTGTGCCATAGAACCTAAAAGGGTTTCACAAAAGCAAAAAGTTCAACTTGATAGCATACCTCCAGTCACTTAAAACATTGCTGCCATCACATAATCTATTCAAATTTGGTTTACATTAGTTCATTAGAAAGCTAATTAAAAGGCACACCTATTTATCAACTTTCAAGCTTTGCACCTGAATCAAGAAGAAGTAAGTCACAAAACTTAAAAGGCCTTGTGAATTTTTTTTAAGATTCCAAGTTCCCAAAATTACCCCTACTCACTTCCATTCTTTCAAAGGTACTACCATCATCCAATTCATTTTCCCTTTTTCCACCATTTGATAAAATTAATCATTCTTATCCTCCCAAGGAAAATTGCAGGAACAAGATTTCAAAAATTCAAATCAATAATTATGTCTAAAAAAGAGAGCCCAAAATGATTCACGTTCACGCTTTTAAAAATAAAAAGAAGGAAGGAAGAAAAGGGAGACCCCAAGTCGGTGGCTTATGGAAGGTTCTAATATTTGGTGGCCTTTGGAAAAAAAAAGAAAAACATATTTTCACCTCTTGTCACTTTGCCCCCCAACAAATTTTATTTAAACCTTTTTTTTCCATTGATCTTAATGTTTTATTTTACCATGGTTCTAGACCGTTACTTTACACCTTTCCCTCCTTTTCTTTGACCTATAAATTATAACCACACATTTCAATGAGCTAAAATTTTCACACATTCATTGCCGAATTGATTTTGATCGAAAATTCTTTCCTTTCTTTGAATTCATGGCGTCATGCATGACCACATCTTATGGGCCTTAAGCCACACAAGTGAATGAAGAACCAATTCGGAAATCATCTCTAGATTTGACATTAATGCAGCATCTTCACGATGAAGATCCCGAACTGTGAGAGGTGTGCCCTCGTCTTGAAATTGAACCCCCTCGAGCTTAGTCTTATTACATTTTTTCGAACTCTCGCACCTTAATGATTTTGTTACAAATCGACCTTGCTTTTGGTGATGGACCTGAAATTATCTACAAAGGTTTTTATGACTACTTCGTAATAGCAAAGCGGATTCTTTAGCTTGCATCATTCGATGCATCCTAAATTTCCTACAATTATGAACTATCACTATGGCATAGCCAAAGACTCAACATGTAATCACAACTCCTCGCTGAACTTATCCATAATTTGAATAAAAGCTTCATTCATCATGAAATCCATGTTGCCATTGCCACCCTATCACATTATTTATTTTAATCGTAATGTTATCTCGAATTAAATTTACATTTACAATGTTTGAAGATCATTTTATTTCCATTGGACCTTTCATTGACACCCCTTCAACTACTTCACGAATCTCAAACATCTTCGTTCACACGACTACCCACTAAATACTATAACAAGACCAATGTTTTGCCAAACATTATGAATTTTGGTGTTTGATTCTAACCCCAACCTTCTAGAAATTTCTCACCTCTAATCACACAATTGAGGTTCTAAAATTTTGATTATTAGTTTTTGTTAAAGAAAAGAATTAATTTTACACTTCATTCATCTAATATTGAATTTCGAAAAAAAAAAATGCCCCATGCAACCATGTGCACCCATCATTCCTTATTCTAACATGAAGTTGCTAAAAACTCTTAATAGCTTTACCACACCCCAATATCCTTGATGCAACTCTTAAAAATTAAGAGTACTGCACATGGCTATGTCGGTATTGCTCACATAGACCTTCCCCCACAAATGGGAAGATCCACCCAAATTAATCCCAATGAAATTCAGTTAGATGATATTCTAAAGGATGAGGAAATGGATGTATAGATAGCTTGGGAGGACAACCATTTAGCACCTTTGGAGGTAGTAAAAAAAAGGTTACTATGGCCCCATAGGTAAGGAAGGAAAAGGAAGAACCTGAACCTAATGTGTAAATAGGAATAAGGAAGGTAGGGTTGCGAGTTAAGGGTATTACCTTCCTTGCACCACAATGGGTCAAAAGGGGGAAGTTCAAATAGATCAATTGATTATTATCTCCCCTGTGCACTCTATTAGAAATGGACCAGCATTGTTTATAGGCAAGAAGGCAATTAGCCAACAAATAATAGCTCCTCCTAAAATTACATAAAGTCAACAAATTGTGAAGGTAGAAGAAGAATTCACATCCACAAGGAAGGTTAGGAGTTGGAGGAGTAGAAGGTACAAAAAAGGTTCCCCTACCCCCTCTCAATAATTAGTTCATACCACTATGATGTTAGTTGAATATGAGAACCCTATCGTTGTGGACATGTAGTACTAGTGGTTGGATCAAGAGGTAGTAGGAGGAGATCCATAGCATGGGCCATTTTAGACCTAAGGACTTCAATAAATTTAATAGAAATTGTTATCAAATAGGAGATTTAGTCAAGTGCAAACATAAATATTTATTGAGAGGAAACTAAAACATGATGTTCATAACATGGAACATAACATCAAGAACTCCTCAAGGTTCTTATCACATCAAAGACACAAACTTGTGCAATGAAGAAAAAAAATCCAAACCATCAACACCAAGGTATTAATTAAGAGACCAAACCAAAAATAACCAAACTAATCTAAGTAAAAATAATAATTTAACCTTGTGAAAGTAACATAGTTACTTTCCTACTCCAATAACTAATGAAAACTAGTTGAGCTTGAATTCCCAACAAAAATGAAGGCAAAAGGTCTAAAGGAATTGGTAGAGTAGATGGAAATATTGGAAAGAAATAAGGTAGTTATTATTAAGGGACATTAGTAGGTAGAAACAATTGCCCAAATACATTTAGAAAAGGTAACCAAGTTGGAATGTAGTTTTAAAAAGGAGAAGGTGAGGAATGAAAACCTTAGTCATCTACTAGGCTAAGTAGGTGACACGTCTATTCAATTGGAATAAAAAGAACATGAAGTAGCACTATTGCGGGCCCAAGTGGTTAAGTTGACGATAGACATTATCAACCTTTGGGAGATAGTGGACATGCAAATTAAAGAAGGTTTTAGGAAGAGCTACAAAACCTTGAAAAAACATTTAAAAATGGAGAGGGCAAACAAGGAAAGGTTCTTGGATAGGTTGAGTGTGTTGAATGACAAGGCTCTTACCTTTAGACACTAGTAGGATATCCAGGGGATAAAGCAAGATCATAAAGAAGATGTTTTGTGACAAATATTGCAACTATCATAGGAAATAGTAACCAACTTGCAAGCATGAATTGATTTATTCAATGGGACGATACAACTTGAGTTGCAGGGTCAAGCGATGAAGTGGAAGCGTAGAGCTTCAAAGGTGGTTGTGGTAGATGTTAGGTTGGCCAAATATGATACCCTTTTCAAGGAACATGCCCTCTTGAAGTTGGAGGCAATAGTTTGGCGGTAGAAGACAAGGAAGAAGGAGGCTAGGTGGGATGAGTTCAAGGGGGGGCTCAATGTCATTATAAATATTATTCCTCTCCTTACACTAATAGATGAAGCAACCTATTATCAACAATTAACGACATACGTGCAAGCTTTCCTTAATTTCAAAGCTGATGGTGCTCATAACACATCTAGTAGCTCTGATGGCCATAATGCAAAAAGTAATCCCCACCATGAGCTCACCTTCTAAACACTAAAGACCTTGGGTTTCGAGGAGGAATTTTGAACCCTTGAAGGCAATGGTTCTTTCTTTAAGATGGTAGGCAATAGTGCATCTTCAGAGTTTCAACCCACAAAATAAGGATTACAAGGATGTAGTCCAAAATAAAAGGGGGATAATGTTAACAAATAGAAATATCTATATTAGTTAGTACCATAGGCCTCCTAATAACAAATAATTATTATTGATAGACTTACCATCCCTTATCCAAGGGGTCATTACTACAAAAGTGGGGTGTAGTTCATTAGACTAAATCACTATGGGACCTTAAAAGTCAAATAAATTCATTGCACTTTAGTGATTATACCTTGGTTAAAGTTATTTCATTATAATGTCACTATGTAAACATCGTGTTTCAGTATTAGTTGACATAATTCACTATTAATTTACTATGATAAATAGGTTTATTTTATGTTGTTTTAAATACCCTATGTTACTTTATGATATACCTTATATTATTTTAAGTTATCTTAGTTATTCTAACTTATATCTTAAGTTATAATAGGTTGTTACAAGTTTTTTATTTTAAATTATTTTATTAAACTAATTTTAAGTTATACATTAAGTTATTTTATCCTAAATATAAGAATTTAAAATAATGTAAAATATAATATAATGAGCTATAGTAAAATATTTAGAATAGCTAATAATAGCTTATGAATTTTTTTTAGAATAACCTATAATAAAATAACTACCAATAGTCTATGATAGTATAGCCTAAAATATCCAATAATAATGTATAATAAAATAACCACAAATAGTCATAATATAACTCTAGAATTAAAAAAAATAACCACTAATAGAATAGCCACCAATAACCATCATTAGCCACTGATAAGATAACCATCAATGGCTTACAATATTATTGCTAACAATAGCCATTAATAAAATAGCCACCAATAACCTATGGTAATTTAACCACTGATAAGATAACCATCAATGGCTTACAATATTATTGCTAACAATATCCATTAATAAAATAGCCACCAATGACCTATGGTAATTTAGCCACTGATAAGATAACCATCAATGGCTTATAATATTATTGCTAACAATAGCCATTAATAGAATAGCCACCAATAACCTATGGTAATTTAGTCACCAATAGCCATTAATAAAATAACCACCAATATCCATTAATAACCATCAATAATCTATGGTAATTTAACCTAAAATAACCACCAATAGCCATTAATACAATAAATACTAATAATTATTAATATAATATCCACCAATATAATAACCATTAATAATTTTAATATAATAGCAACCAATAAAATATATAGGCACCAATAAAACAGACACCAATAGCCACCAATAGAATAACCAACAATAGTCACCAATCTAATAGCCACAAATAATCTATTGTAATATAATTTAGAATAACCAATAATAGCACAAGGTGAAATAACCTTCAATAGCCAAAAATAATCAATAATAATTTTTCATAACAAAAAATAACCTAAGATGAAATAAATTATAATAGCTAAAATAAATAAATAAATAAATAAAATAGCCAAAAATAATTTAGAATAACCAAAATTAAATTAAGGTGAAATAGTTTCAAATAGTAAAAAAATTGAGAGTAACCATAAATAACCGTAAATAATGTAGGGTGAAATAACTTAGAATAATGAAAAATAACCCTAAAATAGCTGAAAGTAGCCTAACATAGGTAGTATTATTATATTAGCCAAAACCTTATCCATTTATTATTTTAAAAAATTCAAAAGAATGGTCATTGAAATGTTATTGAATAGTGATATTCAAAAAAAAAATTGTTCAAATGATTTTACACTTTCAAAAAGAAATAAATGTAATTATATACATTATTGAAAAAAAATTGAATTAAACTTTAATCATTTCATTTGAACAAAATTTCAATAAGATATGGATTTTCAAAGTTTATATTTTTATAATGTTTTAAATGAAGTATTTGATAAATAGAATGCCATGTAACACATTATTACAACAAGTGTGGTGGCTTGATGGTAGGGTTGTTTAGCTCCATCTTAAAGGTCAAAGGATCAAACTTCACAAATGGTGTGTTTGTGATCAACAATGGTAAATTGATCGAATATTCTCCTATGTAGTTCATTATAATAAGTGTCTACTTAGGTTGATTACATGGCCTATGTACCTATGCTAAGTTTTTAACCTAACATAGGTCATGACATGTGTCAATAATTCATAGGTTGAAAATCATGAAATTATCGATAATATTAAATAATTTAAATTTAATTAATTTTCATGCTACCTATTTAATTAACTAACAAGTGAAATGACTTAATAAATTTGTATTTCATTAGGTACTAGTGAACCAATTCACTATCCATAACAATTAATCTTCGTTCATTTGGGAGTTTATCAATTTCACGATGATAAAAATGTGCAAATTCATTCAAAATTTAATGAAGCCTATAATGAACTAGAATGCATTTTGGTGTAGTGGGTGAAGCTAGTGGGATTAAATAATTCATGTTAGTAAGTGGTTGGGGGGTAATCCACCCAATCATCTAGGAGATTTTAGGAAAGCATTAGGATAAAGGCCCTATTTTCTAGGGGTCAATGTGGGCCTTATGTGGTTTGTGAAGAAGAAGGATTAAAAGAAGTGTTAAGGGATTTAAAAAAGATATTGGAGATTTTTGGGAGTTGGAGAAAAGGAATGGAGGATTCATGGAGAAGGGAGGAATGTGTTGTATTGTGTGTGACTTTAATGGAAAGATGGTTGAAGGACTTGATGTTTTGGTTATATCTTTATTTTATTAGAGAGGATGGAGGGTAGAATTTAGTTTGAATTTGCACAAATAAACTATTGCATTAAAATGATAATGTTGCATTTTTCTTAGAATAGAACGTAATGAGGATACCACTTGGTAGCCTTTGGAGAAATAAGGTACTAGCTACCATAGGAAGGTAACAACCATTAATTAATGGTAAAGAATAGAGGGAGAACGCTGTAGATGGTTGCTTACAAACTGAAAAGTACTACTACATGCGATAAATATTATCTATCAAAAAATGCAAGGTGTTATAAATGGTAGAGAGAAGGGGGGAAACCTCTTACTTAGTGTTACAGGTGATAGGTAGAGCCATCAGAGGATCTACAAGCATAATGGAGAAGGGACAATAGTTGTAACAACTCTGTAAACCCCAACAAGGTAATATCGATAAGCATAGAAAATATGACAGACCATAGGAGAGTAACCACTATTGGGTATTACTCTTGTTCCATATTGTCCTTCTTTATTTTCCTCTCGTACCTCCTTGGAATTTGGCTATTTACAAGACGATAGATTTGTCATGGACAACAAACCCTGACCTTCCTCCTTTGTTATTTGTATGACTCTTTATTTACTATGTGAATAATTGTAATAAAGTAAGGTAGTAGAAGGTAGTTTGGTTTTGTTGAATAATAAGGTGTTGACCTCGTCCCTTTAGTCTTACCTTTTGGAAGACGGTAATGATTGAGGGTTGCAATTTCACCCCTTAACAAATGCCTCCAGAGGTTGTTTTAGCTACCATAGATCTAGTAGTTAATATAGAGGGTTCAACTACTTTTGCACTGAAGCTACATGACAAACACCTACTCGAATGTTTAGTAGTTGATTAGAAGTTTAATAGAGGTTCAATTTAGTTTAATTTCAGATCAAGGAATCAATGATTTTTAAACACAAACACATAATCATAATATCATCTTGGTTTAAATCCCTAATGCAACAAAATCAAAATGAACATGTAAGGTACAACCCATTGAATCATAAGGATAAGAATCTAAAATTGTTCAAGGGTGCATGGAAATGAACATTAATCTAAGAAACTTGTAGATAATGGACTTGATGCATTTCAAATTGATTGCGAAAGATCTTCAACCTAATGACATCTTTCTGATTTAGAAAAATAGTAATTTGAATTGTCCACCATTTTATCACACGTTTTGTGAAATGTTTAAACAAAACATCTACTCATGTTGCGTTTCTATGGTCCGTCTAAAAGGCATTCCTTAATGTGGCCAGTGATTAACATTTGTTAATGACCTTCCTTTTGTTTTTCTTATCAACTCCCAAAAGCTTTGCTACTCCCTTATTACTTCCCACTAATTAAAAAGTTGCAAGTGTGCATAAAATGTCTTTGGCCATTGTGAACTTAGAGGATCCAGTGCTTGTCAAGTGACCAACCAATCTAAATTGCAAATTCTCAAGCAATTGTTTGTTGTGTTTCAACTTCTTGGTATCATGCAAATACAATGGCATTGATGCAACAAAAATATCATGTGATACAACCTTCTCCAGAATGGTCTATTGCATTATAACATCATAACCTTTTAGGAAATCTATAATAAACATGGCCTAAAACCCTAAACCCTAAACCTATGAACCTTTCTTACAACATCACTAATTAAGATAAAAGGGGCCCTGTCAATGCATTGTAGAAAACACCTATTCTCTATTTTTTGTTATGTCTATTCTTTAGCAAGTAATTAAGCTTGTTGAAGCCTATATTTTCGTTGATACTCTTGTTTCTCTTCTTTTTTTCGCTCTCTACTTGCAATTATTTTAAAATCCTTTTTTTCAACCTGATTATTAAAAGTCTCATTTTGTTCATCCTCACCAACAAACCTAACAAATACATGGATTTTTCTAGTGACCTAACATTTATCAATTTCTTCAATCTTTCTACTAATTCACACAATTAACAATTAACAAGCTTTCATTTATTCTTACGATTCCCCATCTCAAACAACAATGACAACAAAGAAAAACTCTTTAATATCTAGTTGAAGCATTACATCAAGAAAACATTTGTAGAGTTAACATTTGTTAGAGGTCTAATGCTTACCTCAACCATGTGTAGACAGTTGATACACATGCTCAAATCCATGGCAAGGCTTTGTAATGGAAGGGTGAAAACACAATTAGCTGAGCTGTTTAGATTATCACAATTGTAATTTTTTTGGATTATAAATGAACTTAAAATGTAAAACCATATCAAACATTAAAATTTTCAATTTTTTCATTATCCATGTTGTATAGACTTTAGTGAAAAGCTTATTTAAAATTACGGACGATTTTTTTTTTTAAATGGACTAATTGTGGACTTTTTGAAATGATGACACTATGTTTGTCACAAAGAAAATGAAAAATGTCAACTCAAAAAAATGTCATAGTAATATCAAAATTAAAATTGAAAAATAGGCCACCATAAAATGAATAATTTAATTGTAAGATGCATTCAAATTATATATATATATATATATTTAACTTGTTGTAATTTTTGTCATTTTTTACAATTGATATTCCATTTCACATTGAAATCTTTAAACTTTTTTCTAAATTTCTTGACCAATCAAATGTTTAGGGGTATTTATAAGGTGGTCTATTAATGTTTGTGACCAAAATCATAGGGGATATTATAGGATTTATAGTTTGATAATTATTTTAAATGCATGAATTGTAACTAGTGTAAGATGTGAATTTTTCAAAATGTCAAATGTGAGCCACCTAACCATGCTTTTACTCAGAGATGGAGTTCAAGCTTGAAATGTGCACGCCTAAACCCTAATGTAAATGTGAAAATCTCAACGAGTGACAATCCATGGTGGGCTTGCTTGATAAAGGATTGCAAGAAACATTGGCCATTGTTATGCAATGCAAAGCTCACCATTAACCCTAACTTTTCTTTTTTGAATGTTGCCCAATAAGACCTTGCCTTGATTCAAGTGTCATTAAACACTACAAAAATAGTCTAATCCAAGATGGTATAAGTTTCATCCACAAAATTTCATCTTGAAATATATGTTTTTAACAAAATTACTTGAATTGTTCAATGCTATGAAATTTCAGCCCATGATCTTTAGCACAATCTTCCTCAATTTTATAAATATTTTCATATTTATAAAGTTGTCCAATGCATTTTTAGTACATTCAAAGGTGTATTAGACATTAAGTTCATTGCCTATCTTATATAACATTGTTCCATTTTTTCAAAACATATTTCCCACAAATAAAAATAAATATGCCAAACACATCAAATTCATTAGGAAATTCAACCTTGCTTTTCATTATAAAGGGACAAATAGTTAGTCTTTAAGGAAGTTGATTAAAATATATACTTTAAAGGGTCAAAAGCACATTCAAAATACTTTTATTTATTGTGAAATTTACACATAATTTTAAGATTTGGTTAATGCCATGCTCTCATAATCACAATTATATGGCTTCCCTAAAATTTTGAGAGAAAATGGTTTAATTTCACATAATATTAAGGATATTTGAAATGAAAATTAAAATAGTTGTCCACTACAAGGTTCCCACTATTTTGAAATCACATTAAGGTAAGTTCATCATCTTCAAATTACACAAAAAGCATGGAGGTGGAAATTCACAATTATATATACAATATACAACAAATTCTATTTATTTCAATTATTAAAATTAATGTAGTCATTTTTCAAAATCATGGATTAATAGGATTTTAAACCAATGACTTCAGAGTCCTTGGTTCATTTTAGCATGCTTGGACCCTTTTGGGAATAGGTTGAGTTCCATTTAAATTTACAGGGATCTGAGATTGACGTCTACGTGAAATTTGAATGTGTGGACCATTGTTTCGAATTACCCGCTGGGATTAGGAAACATGATAGCTTGCAAAGAAGGTTTTGTAATTTGTGGTGATGGTGATTAGTTTCTCCAACATTAACCATGGTGGTGCATGTTGATGATGGAGCACATAACACCTTTTGTGATGACCATGTGGACATTCAAAAAAGGCGAATTTCAATCATCCATATCTTTCAAAACAATTACCTAAGTTATCAAGCCTCTTCACATGAATACATGGTGTTGTTTGCTAGTTACAAATTGATAACATTATAAGACTAGTACTACAAGTGAGAATACAACAATCCAAACCATGTAATAGTCCAAAAGGTACCCAACAAGATACAAACACTTGTCATAAGAGAAAACACATAGTTCACATATAATAAACAAACAATCATTGGATTCTAACATGTATAATCATAATAACATTTGAAATTCAAGTATAAAACCCACATAGACTAACATCCATTCAGCCAATATAATTCAACATGAACAATGATAGGTACAAAATGTAGTTTAAATCCAAATACACTACATGTAGAAAACCTTATGTACATTAATAAACATCCAACCATAATGTACTACATGTAAAGTTTTAGAAACCTTCTTGTAGCATGTGTGTTTAATCCAAATGTAGTTTGAACTTCACATAGATTACATAGATATATAGTTGATGTACTTTTGGACACATACACCATAATAGTACATAGACCTTGCAATACAACACATGTAGTTCAAATGTAGTCTAACCAACACAAACTAAAGAAGTACATCAAGGAAGATCCTACCACCTATTAGACATATTATTTTGAATGTAGTCTACACCCTAGATAGACTACATAGATGTACATTTTAAGAGGTCAAATTGTCAAATGCCAGAGATGTGCAAAGACCACTGCTGCATTAAAGCACAATGAATGTTTTTTCTTTTGGTCCCCAACAATGATGAAAATGTTTTGACACCAACAAGTATGTCATTAGAAGCATCCATGTTAACAATTGCCTTCAGCAACACACCTTTGCAAGCTAGTACATTGTTGGAATGCAAACTTTTCACAAAACCCAATTATGATCAGAATTTTTTTAGGAATGCTAATTGTACTTTTGTTTCATGGGGCTTTAAATAATATTTTGGTAAGAATGTAACTATCATTTCATGTTGGAACACCTTTTTGACTATTTTCTACCTTGAAGTGAAAGAAACACATTGAATTAATTCTTTTGTCACCCACATCATGATTTTAGCTACAATCAATTGATTTTTTCAAGGTCATCTTGTTTAAAAGCTAATCATTGTCATTAGCAATTTTCAAATGAAAGTTTTTTCATTTTCCTGTTTCACTTTTGTTTTTTGTTTTATTGGCATAACTTTTGATATTCTTTTTCATCTTCCATTGCCATTATTTTTTCAGCTTTCCTTTTTTCCTTTAAAGCTTCAATTTGCGCAAGGTCTATAACTCTTATTTGAATCAACTTTGTTGTTTATTTAACTCTTGTTCACTAGAAGAAATTTGGGGATATGTAACTATCCTATTTGTGATTAAATGCGACTATGTGTTGTCTACGATTACTTTTGCATAATACCATATTTTATAATTATTTTATTAATAAAATAAAATAAAACTAATTAATTGATAAATTATTTAAATATTAAATAATCAATAATCAATACTTAACATTCACATTAATTAATTAATATTAATTATTGATGGATTTTTACTATTAATAATTAATTAGTTACTATTAATTATTAATTCATATTTGATGTCGTTACAACCTATTATTATTAGTAGGTAAATAGGTAATAAGTAATTAAGTAGGTTGTAGGTAAATAGGAAAATAGTGAATTAATTAGCTAATTAGTGAGTTATTTATTTATGGAGTTGACACAATTGAAAAGGAAACAAAATTTTATGGGATAAAAAATTTAATCACAACCTAATTGCAAATAGTTTGCAACTAGGTTACAACTAAAATTTTTATCCCATATTGTTTGACTTCCTTTCAAATGTGTCAACTATATAACTAGATGCATTATAAACATTAGAATACACAAGATTTGCCAAATAGGATGAACCAACTAGAAAAGTTCAACCCTAATTTGGTTAAGTCCAAAAGAAAATAAAACAATTTAATTTTTTTTGAAGACTTACCTACCTACCTACTTCAACTTATTTACTTACATTAGGTTATTTACCTACCTACCTATTTTAGGTTTCTTTACCTACCCACCTATTTTTATTTTAAATCTTCCAAAAATCATGAATGTTGCCACATGGCACAAAACTATTTGTCCACATGTATGAATCAAAGACCTTAAAAGAATGGTTGAGATTAAAATTTTGATAATAAATTTGATTTATTTAAAATTGTTTGAATATACCACATGGGAACATGACATTGGTCATTAATTGCATGATAGTCGCATGTGTTATACAATCAATAAATGAAAAATATAATCAACTCAAACATATACTTCATCCATTGTTTATGTGATGACATTATCATGACATCAACATTTGCAACTAATGTGACATGCGATTTGTTCAATACAACGACGAGTCATTTTAGTTGTGAATGTCATTCATGACTAAAAATTAGTCCTAAATTGAAGTTGAAAGTATGCAAAATTTTCCTAGTGTGTTCTAACCCTAGGTTTAATAAACTTGGCCTTTTGTTGTTGTGCCTTAATGTTTGTCATTTCCACATGTATTGAACCTTCAAGCCAAACGAAACCATAAGAAAACTATTACCATGATGATTCAAACCATAGTTTTTTCAATAATAAAAATTAACTTCAAACAAAATAGATCCAATGCATGGATACAAAATCCCATTAGCTCAATGAGTTGATTTGCCTGTGTACATAATCCCATCAAATTGACAATGCATAATCAAAGTCCTATATAGTGAAAAAGTTTGACAACAAGATCCAAAGAGGTGGAGGTTGGAGAATTGAAAATGACAATAACAAATGAACGATGACAAGATGTTCAACAAAAAATGTCGACATGGATTAAACAACATCAAACATGCAATGTTGATCAAAGGGCATCAAACTAGAAAACGCGAGCAAAACTTTTGTTGCTGCCAATATTAAATTTATGATTTTAAGAAATAATTTTCCAAATTTGGCCCAATTCAACCATGTGAATCATCCTAATTCACCCTACATGAAAAAATTGGTTATGTTGTTATTTAGAAATATACAAACTAAAGAATTTTTTTTTAAAAATCCCTTGCTGAGCCTTTGCCCCAAAAAGCTTTTTAGTACATGAAAAAAAATTGGATGGGTGTTCAAAAATATGCCCCAAATTTATTTTTTTGTAAAATGTCACATTGAAAATTTTAGAAAAAATTGCCAGATGGATGAACATGATTTGCCTTATAACATTAGTCACATGGTGTGTCCAAAAAGATGAAACTTATATAAAAGACTATATTTAAAATCCCTTGCAACTAATTTTAATTCATTTTATTTAACAAATTAATCAAACAAAAATTAAAACTTTGATGTGGAGCATCCTATTTCACCTCAAACCAAAATAAAATTTGACCATGTGTGTTCTATAATTTTCTAAATTGACAAATAAAGATCCTAAATTCTTGTGTCACCACCAACAACATTTCCATTATTGTAATAATTAAGAAAAATGGCCCAAAATGAAAACGTGAATCAAATTGATTCATGGAACCAATTTTTGTGGGTGCCTATATGCACATTGGAACCTAAAATTAATCATGGCTAGCTCTTCAATAACTCCCTTTAGCTTTTCAAATCAATGTATTCATTGAAAGATTAGGATTAAATAAAAAGTTCAACATGTTGATTGGCTGATTTTTTTAAAAAAATTACAGATCAAGGGCGCATAAAAAGAATTATATATAAAAAATTGTCAGTTGTGATAGTTGCATTAAACTGATGCTCAAATCAATGAACATTAGTGTGGATGGGTTTGTGGCCAATTTGTGATTGGCTACAACAAACATACCTTGAATTTCCCCATGTGGGCCTTGGATTTTGAAACAGCTAGTAACTGACACCATCTAGATTGATCAAAATGATTTGTTTAATCTAATGGCTCATATGTCAAAACAATAGTACCACATGTACACACAATATAGTGGAATACAATGGAAACACTTTGGATAATTTTTGATGCCCCTCATTTCGCCTTTATTTACCTAACTACATGTGACAATTTAATCAATTTTTAATTGATGGCCCATCTAAAACATGTCATGCCATCTATGGGCGTGTTTTTTCTTTGCCAAAAGAACCAAGTTTTCCCATACTTTTGGCTTTTACCCTTAAAAGATTTTTTTTTCAACATTTTTTTTCTGTTGGAAGGGAAGTTTTTGATTCTATTAAATATCATTTCGAAACCCTATAATTGACATGTGGAAAAAATTTCATCCAATTTGGTTCTTGGATGAAATTTTTTGGAATGTATTTGTGTTTTTTAACACATAGGTACACTACATTTTTAAAAATAAATATACTTCAATTTTTCACTTTATAAAATAAAATAATTTCTTTTGTAACCTCTTGCTTGAGTTATATTTTAACATATTATGCAATAAAATTGTGAAAATATTTCAAGGATTGGAGGTGAGATACACTCAAACATGCACACCCTTGTAAATAAGTACAATGTCACATTCCAAAGGGTGTGCTTTCACCCTTTTCACATTTTCAAAGTGAAACTTTAAATTATTAAAATAAATATTTATTTAACTATCAAAATACATTGCATACATCCAAAACTTTTTTCCCTGACAAAGGGGGCTCTAGGAGGCTGATATGCATCAAAGTTGAACATCATCATTAACTTGAACATTATAACCCTGCAGGAATGTTTCGTACAATATTCACAAGAATAGGTTTGCTTACAGCATCCTTATAAGGCTATCTGGACCTAGACATAGACTACTCTCAACTCATTGTAGCTTAGTATGACTGAAATGTCAAAATAGTTGTTTCAACTTTTCCCAATTTGAATCTGCACTTTGGGAAGCAGTTAGAATGGTCGTTCCTAAACAAAACTGGAGATTTCACCATCAGTCAACATCCTCATGAATTCATAACATCGAACTTTTTACAAGGGTTTTTTGCCAATTAATATTAGTCAAGTGGCCTGGCAATTTCAGTGGCTGTGGGTTCAAGTCCTGCATAGTGTAACCTTAAGATAAAATACAATATTGTCAATGAGTTCCTCCCTCCTCCTTGCAGTGACCATTCAACCATCATCTTCTGGCTAATAATACATTTATCCTGAGCCTTTGGAGCACCTGCCTTCATAGTATCCAGGACTGGCATGGCTTATTGAATCAAATGGTCACTGAATGGGAACCAACGTAGCAAGAAAGGATCAGGGACCAGAGTGAATCAGCAGCCACCAGCGCACCATCCATTGGAAGCCTGCTATGATTCAGTGTGAATGAACCCCAACTGTACAATGTACTCAGTACACATAAATGCTGAATAATTGCACGCAGCATACTTGCATTTTCAGAGGGCAACTCAGCTAAATGATACAAACAAGTTGAAGCATTCTGATGTTTGGATCTGGCACCTGAATGAAAACAGAGCAGCTCAAGCTTGCCAATGTTGGAATTGTAGCAGCAGACCAATAATCACACCTAAAATCTAAGCACAGGGTCTTCTGTCCTGTTTGAAATTATATGCAGTTCTTGCTGCAACTCCTTGGCTCCATGCATGATGACAATCTTGATCCAAGTTTCATCATAGCATAGTGTGGTGGCATGAGAACCATGAGACATTTCAGGAACTGAACTTGAAGAAAATTGTACACAGAATTTCAGGCCAATCAGTATCTACTCTAGGGGGTTTGGTTCACACAACCTGAGATTCAGGTTTGAAGTTTTCTTTGGGACATGGCTTGACGTTGTTGAATAAATCTAGGTTGGCCATTCAGTTCAATGTTGATCTCCACCTCAATGTTGGTCAAGGTCCTTGTACTCAAAGACTGTATGTCTGCTGTCAACCTCCCTCCTCCTCTTGAGACTGTTTAAACAAAATGACTTAACAAAAGATGTGCTGCTCAACTACAAAACTGGTGACTAGAAAAACTGAATCATGGTGCCTTCCAAGTGTTCCCTATTATAAAGAACACAAAAGTGGATGTGCAGTGCACTGCTTCCATGGAAGTAAGTGCAGCCTACTATGTTGGCACATAGGCATGGATGCTCACTTCTTTCACTATAACAGAATATGGTTTTTCCTGGCACATCTTACATGAATGTCAAACTATTGTGCATACCACATATATTTTCTGTTGAAAGGGATGAAACCACATAGTTTACCTCACACGTGTCATAAGCCAAGGCCTACTGCCATAGGAAAAAACCATATTCTGTTCTTGTGTTTGTACTTGCTAAAATGAAATGAAGCCACTACCCTTCAAGCTTGTTGCAGGTGGAATGAAGATAGTATTGGTTTTTTTTGAGTCCTAGCCAACATCAGGACTGAGTCTTCTTTCTATTGAATTCTGGAAATGGAACAGGAACTCAGGATGAGGTTTTTGTGAATTTTTTTATACACTTATCTACACCCACCATCAGGAGCTGATGAAATCAGTGAGGAAGATGAAGCTTTGATACTCACAAGAAGCTTAAGCTTGCATGCATTCTTTTGTGTCTTTGTTTCTGGTGGTTTGGCTGGAAATTGACACAGATTGGTTTCCTTCAAAGTGTGATCATTGAGTTTTATCACGCCTTGGGGCAGAGAGCATAGTATATATATATATATATATATATATATATTCAAATATTAGAAAAATGTCACAAGTCCAACCAGGCCAGGGTAAGCCTGACATTGCAAGATGGGAGTGTCTAAAAAAGAAAATGGCAAAAATAAAACAGAACAAAAAGATTATATCTCCTTTTTGAGCTTTGCTTCCTTAAGCTTACTTGATGAAAATGAGAAAACATGACAAACTTAAAATCTGTTTTTATGGGTTATCAATTCAAGTCTGATAGTGCAAGGAGACTTTTGCTTTCATGCTTGGCTTGGATTTGGTGTTAATGCTTGTAGATATATGCTGTCGATGCTTAGCACATCTCGTTCATGATCTTACAATCGTCTCTTGCAAAAGATCATAAGGTGGTTGTTGCTAAGGTATCGAAGAAAACCGATTTGCAGTAATGCTTAAGTCCAGCTAGCTGAATCTTTCACCGGCACACTTTTCCTGATGTGCGCGGTTCCTCGGAAAACGTAATGAAAGAGACATGCCCCACAGCTTGCCTGTCAGGGCCGTCATATCTTCTGGCAATACCCAATAATCTAGACTGTCGTATGCACGGTCTGACGATTGGACTGTCAAGAATCTCTTAAAGGCATAGACATCATGGCCTTGTTAATGAATGAGGCGAGAATTGGCAGGTGAGGATCATGCCAAGACTCATAATTAAAGTACGCCTTTTCTGAAACCGCACTATTGTGGATCAGTTCCATTATACAGCGCTAACCCCATTCGGAAGCCGCTTCTGCACTATTTGTTGTTAGCCATCACACCTCGTTGTTTGTCATATTCGCGCCCCGTTGAGTAAAGCAAGCGTTTTGCATTGTGTGTGTGTGTGAGAGAGAGAGAGAGAGAGAGAGAGAGAGAGAGATCAAGCGAGATGCCACAGATTCAGTACTCCGAGAAGTATTTCGATGACACGTATGAGTACAGGTGCGTCATATTTCAATCCGGTTTTGCTTCGCATTCCTGTTTAAGTGCGAATCTGAGATGGGTTATGCATCCCTCAGATGTGTTTTTTTTGCGTTGCGTTTGTTGTAAGGTTTTATGTCAAGATAGTGAGTCCTGAATCTGATCTGCTTTCTTATTGCATATTGGTTCCTCAGTGTACTAGATGCGGTGCATAGGTTTAGATCATCCCAGTAGACGAAGTTGCATTGGTTGAGATCTGTTGCCTGATGACGTCCGGTGATGCTTGCTGGGTGTTGATACAGGCATGTGGTACTGCCTCCGGACATAGCAAAGCTGCTACCAAAGAACCGTCTGCTGTCTGAGGTGGGTTTCTATTGTCCGTCCCAGTATCGTTGTTCCTTGTCCTGTTGCTCGGGTTCATAAGAAATCATGTCAAGAGAATCGCAGACTTGATGATCAGTCGAATCGTAACTGCATTTCAAAAGAACTCAAGAGATCTTAGGGAACCCTAAAAAAGGGACAAGATGGGCTCTGGTGTAGAGCAGGCAGAATGGCGAGCTATAGGAGTGCAGCAGTCCAGGGGATGGGTGCACTACGCAATCCATCGACCTGAGCCTCATATCATGCTCTTCCGGAGGCCCCTTAACTACCAGCAAAACCAGCAACAACCAAATGCAGCTGCCGTCCAGCCTGTGGACATGAAAGCCTGATCAACCCTTTTGTGGCTAGTCAGAGTCTTGGTCTCATTCTCCAATCTGGTCATTCTCCTCAGACAATTGAAAACCTCAAGTTGCTCTTTGTGTGGAGGTGCTTACAAGTTTGTGAGAGCTTCTGAACTTGTGTGGCATGTGCTCTTTGCTGTTGTTTTCTTATCTATTACACTCTTATCTACACCACTTGTTGGGAGCTGATGAAGGCAGTTGAGGGTGATGGCAGCTAGTCTCTGCCATTCATGATGAAGCTGATGGTCTGATACTTTGTGATACTCACAAACTTCACGAAGTTATTACTAGACTCTTTCTTGTCAGGTTTTGTTTTGGTTTGGCTGGAATTCACACTATTTGTTTGGTCACTTTTTACGTGTTTTTGTGGAGTTCTCTCTGCAATCACATGGATATTGTTTTCAAAGAGCAATAGAGGGAGTATAGTTGCTGCCAACCATAACCATGTGAGTGGTTATAGCAGAGCCATTCCCCAGAGGATCCATGGAACCCTGGGGTGACTTTTGATAGATAGAAGTGTCATGAGGAGGAAGGTTTTGAGAATACCAAGACCATCTCATGTGTGGATCTACAATGTGTCCTTCCATCTGATGGGGATGATGAACTTCACCACAAGAAAAGCACATTCCAAATGCCTGTGTACTCCAATTTCTTTGTGTTTTGTTTGTGAAAGAGTGTTTCTGTGCTTGCCATCCTGACAGTCAGTCAACTGTAACAATGCTCACCAAAGCAAGTTTCCTTTTGATTTCTTGGTGTTTTACTCTCTTGATAGATGCTCAAGCAACACATGATAGGTGGAAGACAGATTACAGCAATCCTTACTGTTATTGGGATCTCTTGATACTGTTAGGTCAAACTGCAGACTTTCAGGGTTTTGCATTTCCTTTTAGACCTAGGTCTGACTTTGTATTGCAATTGAATGGTTTAATGTTCAATCCAACATTTTTGGGTAACCAAAAACTTGAATGTGGCAACAAGAAGCTTCCAAATGCATGTAAGGCACTCCTGTTTGGGAGTGCATTGCAATTCAGGCTTTGATGCAAAGCATCAGGGCTCAGGGTGCAAAGAATCTTTGTTTTGGAAGACAAAATAGTTGGAAAATCTTGGAAAATTTTGGAAAATCTTAATTCAAGTCCATGACTAGACGGTAGATTGTTGGAATATAATGGCACCTACTGTGAGAAAGTAACCACTTCCTCTGCCTACTAGTATTGAATATGCAAGCTCCCAGCAAGCACCCTGCAAATCTTCTGTAATCTCTGCAAGTATGCCAGAAAATCCCTGAGCTTTGCTTGTGTAAGCTTGGTTCAGTTGGCACAAGATTAAATGAGAGCATTAGAGTCCTCAGGAGATCCTTTGCTGTGGCAAGTTCAAATCATATCATTGGAGATGCAAGAGTTGCAATTAGATGGACTGTACCTTGCTCATCCTACAATCTAACTCTTCAACAGCCCACAGAACAACAGCAAATTGAGAACTGGGTTTTACCCATGACACCCCACCTTTCCTTGGAGTTCCACATTGTATTGACTAGTGTGAGGCAACTGCTTCTGAGAAAGGAATTCCTTTGTTCACTTGGTACTTGGAGCACACAAAGGAGTCCACATCTGGTTGAGGTTTATCACAGATCTAGTCTGAGCACAAATCCAGAAGAGAGAGCAATGAAGCCAAAGTGTGCAGTTGCATCAGATCCTGTGGTGCTAGACATGAAATTGAACCCATGGTATGGATGCCCTGAGTGCTGGAAGGTTGCAGGATATGTTCAGGTGGATGCCATGGACCTGCTTGGACCTGGCACAGATTTCATGTGAGGATCAACACAACCAACCTTACCCCTCCTATATAATTTGTATAACTCTCTCTTCTACACTGCAGACAGTCTTGATAAAGACTTTGCATCTGAGTACACTGGTAGAGGCAGCAGGGCCAGCAAAATAGATGTTACTGAATCTCACCACAGGCAGGATTCTGGGCAAGCTCCAAGCAAATTGTAAAATCAAAGCTTCCTCCTTGTTCACTGCTGCTTGCAGAGGTAGCAGTTCCTTCAACAAGGCAAGTTTATTCTACAAACCCTGGATATCCATCGACAACTGAACTACATATGCAACTCGATTTGGAGAAGTCTTTTCACATCTATTCTTTTGATCTCCCTTACCCTTCCACAAACACACCAAGCTGAGTCAAATGTATAGCGAAGATGGATAAATGGGGTAAAGAAACATGGAGAAACATAAGATGATGTACCAAATTATCGACAGGCATTTCCTGAACAGAAACCATAAATGAGGTCAAGAAATAGACAGAGAACACAATTATTCTAGAAAAAACTAAAGACCACAACTGCATTGCAAAAAGGGATGAAACAAAACCGCTAAAGGAACCATGAAGGAATGGTCCACGACAATCTTCAATTGAAGTCTGAACAAAGAGCCTCTGACCACCCCGCAGACTCAAATCCTGGGAAAGTTGTGGAAACCAGAGAGACTGCCAAGAGCCCGTGGTACAGGACCGTTCAAAGAACCCACAATTCAAAAGATGCAAAAACCTCTTACCCAAGCAAATCAAACAAGCAGAAAGGAAAACAATCTGAAAGAAATTCCGAAACAGGAGAGACTAGATCAGTGATACAACAATTAGGGATCTGAGAGCAGCAACTGAAGCTAGCGGAAAGGTTAAGAGGGTTGCTGCAATTTCTAAAGGTCGTACTGCCACAATACTTCTGCCCACTGGAGATTTGAAAGCATAGTCTCCTGCAAAAATGTGCGAGAAGCTATAACGAAGAAATGCCTGATGGGTAAGAAGGTTACAGTAGGGTTCAGTGGGAGGCAGAAGAGAGAATTGGTGGTGCGTGCCATCAACGCATGGAGGCTTTGACGACCACTCGATGCTTCCGTTGCGTCCTAATCCCTGCACCCTATTGCTGGCTGTTTTCATGCGCCGCGGAGTTTGCCTGCTGCATGCTATTGTGTAAGTTCGTGAAAGGTTTTTTTGTCGGCTTGGTGTGATGAGCCAAGATATGACGGTGACGGAGGAGGGAGTGCGAGGACACCAGCAGCAGCGGCAACGGCCTGCCTCAATTTCTTGCATCCCTAAGATGGACGCTCTCTGGTTTTGCTACTGTAAGGCGCCCCCCACTTTCTTTTTGTCTGCTTTTGACATCCAGAGAAGTTCCTCGACCTTTTCGTCCACATCTTTGTGTCCACGGAAGGGACTTTGACAAAGTGGAAAATTCTTGTTGCTTTTCCCATAACTTGGTTGTAAAAATGCTGTCTCTAGCGAGATAGATCTCTCTGTCTCTACTTTCGCAACATGTTGAGCGAAAAATTGGTTTCTCGTACGATCCCCGCTGTGTCGAAGAATGCTCAGATTCATTTTTCTTGTCAACGTTTTGCATAGATCTTTTGCTGTTTACCTGTGGAAATCAAACGATTCTCTTTCCCCAGACTCCCAATCTCCGACTCCATGCGACTCTGTCAGAGTATTCTCGCGCTCCTTGCTGAGTGCAAGAGAGATATCTGCATTCTAGGGGAGTAACCTTGAAATAGGACACTCGTGCCGATTTGTTCTGGCCATAAGTTGGTAATGCAAGTGATTCATGCAGAAAGAGTACTAACATAATTCTCCCTGGCTGAGGGTAGACCGCTGATCCTTTGAGGTAGAGCTTCACAGGTTTAGGCTTTCCAGCCACACTCATTGTTCAACAATTGTTGTGTATGGAAATTAGAGGACAGTCACCTCAGATTTGATGATAGAATGTTTTCTTGGGTGTTCTATTGGTTTCAAACATCAATTGCATCACTGTCTCTCATACTGGCCATGGGCACTTCTAAGTGGTTGCGCAATATAGAGACATGCTTTTACCTTTGGAGCCTGAGCTGTGCTCTTTGCAAGAGAATCTCTGTTCAAGTAAGCCTGCAATCCACTTAATTGAGATCTCACAAATAGATTCAAAGAGCAACTAAGACATTGTTGGAGAGTTTTTTGGCAGCTCCTGTGTACCAGATGACAGAATACTATCACGAAGGAACCTTTGATAATTGTCGCCACAAGTGGACAGAGCTCTTTGGTTGCATCTCTCTTAAGACTAAGCCTCAATCCCAGATCCAGGTAATATACAGGACTTCTTCAGACCACTATTATTTTGACTGTTGCTTTGTTTCATTTGTTATAGCTTTTTATTGCCCTGAAGTGTGAGAGATTCTACTGTTGGCTTCCAGATGTCTCTCAAGTGCTAGCCAACATTGTGACCAAGTTTTCATGTGCTTCCATAAATTCAACAGAAACTCAGGAGGAAGATTTTGTATAGTATTTGCCCAGATCTTGTGTGGAGTATTACATACTTATCTACACCCACCGTGATGAGCTGATGAAGTCAGTAGGTAGTCATGGCAGTTCATCACTGCTATTCATGGTGAAGGGGATGGTCTGACACTTTGTGAGTGACTCTCATAAGGTTATGACTGCAGTCATTGTCATGTTACCTTCAGGTTGTAGTGAAGATTTCTGCACAATTTCATGGATACAATGGCTTCTTGATATCTTGTTAGTGGAAGGTTTTTGAGTCATGGACTATGTTTGGCATCCTGTTTTTGTACTTGGGGACGACTTGTTCCAAATAATGTCAGGTTTTATGCTAGAGTTTGATATCACGCAAGGGTATCTTTGTTGCAGGAAATACTTCAAGAACGGGAGCAAGCACAGCAGCACATTTGGGAGTTTCATACCCCTGAAGAGGCAGGGAAGCATTGGAAGGAGGAATTTGGCCATCTTCAAGACTAAAGTCTTTTCAAAACTCTATTTTTTTCTCCTCTCTCACACCTTTGAAAGCTTAAATGAACATAGCAAATGTTCCATAGACTCACATTGGAGTTCAAAAGTTTTGGGGAGTTTGAAAGAGGTACACAGATTTCTCTGGCTGGATGTGCAGGTCCTCATCTGGAGTTTTGTTATAACCTGAACTATTCCTAAAACACGATTTGGGATTGGAGCAAGGCATGCATTAGTTTTGGTACCACTTGAACTAGATGATTGGCAAATTCTAAGCCTGTGAACTTGAACCTATGAGTTAATATTGTCAAACATGCTGTTTGAATGGCAATATATTTATTCCCATGTGCTCATGGCCTTGGTTAATCCCATCATGCTGTTGTTTCCTCATCCTAGAATTCCTCAGTTCTTAGGCCTGTTCAACAAAATCTCCTAAACCCTAAACACCTCCACTTGTGATGCAGGCACAAGAGGTGAAATTGCATATTTGTCCTGATTGGTGGTTAAGAATTAGCACTTAAATAAGCTCTGGTAGGAATACATCATAAGCATGATTTCAATGTATCGTATGGTGCAATGAATTTATTCATGTTGGATTCATGAAGAGTTGCCAAAATCACTCACTTCTTATCAATCCTCAAAATGTTGGTCACATCACATATGGAAGGCTGGAATTTGCATTTTCAAACCAGATTCAATATGCCCACATCAATGCAATAGATAGGAAAAGATGCCCACAAAGTGCATTCCTTTCCATTGAACTGTAATTGCAGTTTGTTCCATGTACAATCCCAGTCTCTATCCAGCAAGCTTTCCCCCACAATAGACAGTTAGTCTCACTGAAGATTATCTGACTTGGTGCAGTAAGGTTTGTTTTGTCAAAAGGAATGTCTAATTTCAGATTTGCAGTCAAGAAGACCAATATCTGAGACCAGCTGCAAATTTGGCGGCTGCAAAAAATGAAGAGTAGGAATTTTGTACCTGACTAAAACCACTGCCAAAAAAAGGGGTGGTTTTTGCTAAAACTAATTTTTCAGTACTCTAATAAGAACCTTCCCGCTCAATCCTAGTGTCTTACTGGACCAAGGCCTCAACTAGAGTGGGTTAATCATACTTTGGATGAGTTGATTGGACCTTGGATGCACTACACCAAATCTTTGGTTTGATGACTACATATATATGACTACGTTTGTAGTTGTATGTGCTGTTAGAAATTATTTGCAACTGCATGACTCCTTAGTCAATTTAAACTCATCGCTTTTACCATGTACTTGCTAGCCATGGTTGTAGTCCTAACTACCATTCAGGATTGTAATATAGTTAATCATAAATTTGTGTGATTGTAGTTGCAATTGCCATTGATGAGTGTGATTATAGTCATGACTAACCAAACAAAGTAAATCATCATTGGTTTAAAATTATTGAAATAATATTTTAATTGTATGTTGTGGCTGCACATGGCAAGCATTTATCAAAGGAGAAGGTGTCACCTGTAATTAAACTAATCAATAAAGAATTAAATCATCCAAATATATATATTTTATGTGTTATGAACTAATGAGAATCGACCACATGTTTAGCTCATCACCAATGTAAAAATGCCACATGAAATTAAAATATTTTGCACCAATAAAACATTCATTAATAATTATTCAATAATAATTTAATGAATAAATGACACATTTCACCTTTTTGAACTAAAGAAATTTTGACATGTGGTTTAATTTGACACGACAATTGTCAAAGCTCAAAAGTCAATAATTAAGGTTAGGGTTGGAATTGTTTGGAATCAACGATCAATGGTCAAAATCAATAATTAGGGTTAGGGTTGCAATTATGTAGAGTCAACAATCAATGGTCAAAGTCAATTATTAGGGTTAAAGTTTTTATTAATGTTAAGGTTTTAAATTAAGGTTAGGGTTAGGTTTGCAGTTACGTGGAAGTAATGGTCATAGGTCACAATCAACTATTAGGGTTAGGGTTTTTGGAATAGGATTAAGGTTTATAGAATAATTTTAGGGTTGCATTTTCTTAGGGTTTACATTTCTAGTTTATTTTTCTTTGGTTTAGAAAGTATTATTTCTAGGGTTTAAAAATACATACCAAATATTTTATTTGAACAACCCTCAATTACACGTTCACTACAAGACTTAATTAAACTTTCATTAAACAAACAAATTGCATGCGTATTGACCCATCAAAACCTATATGTTGAAGTGAAATTGTATTAAATCCATGATTTATAACATACAACCATTGCTGCAATGTACATACACTAGAAAAAATCTTGTCCATTGCAACCAAGTTTTTGCAATTATTAAGTGACTATTATCCAAACCAATTGCATTTGTGACTATGTCTGTGTTAGTCCCATGTGTCTATGTAGTTGCAAGTATAGATAGTTGCATCCCATGTGGCATTATTAAAAATATCATTTAAAATATGCGACTTAAGTATGGGTGCATCCAACTCCTAGTTGGCTTTGAGACTACATGTTACAACTACTAAACTTGTCATTGAAAATGTAAATGAAAATTGGAGATATTTCATCCAACATTGCTTACACCAATTGATGGATGATAACTTAGTTATTTGTGCAACTACATTAGTATTTTTTGCAACTATCAAAATTATATTTTTCCAATTGTATAAAGCAACATACACCACATGTGGCATTACCAAAAATATCAATTGAAATATTACCAATTTAATATATTTGTCCAGTCTTAGATTTGGAATTCCATGGGTCTTTCTTGTTATTTTCTATGGGTCTTCTTTGTTATTAAGTCCATGGAAAAAAATTAATATTTCAAACATGTTCATTGAATAAATGAATGCAATGGGTCTAGCCATTGTCTTTAGTACTATTCTAACCATTTGTCTAAACATTACCATCAATGTTCCAATGCCCAATGTCCATTAATATGAAGACAACTAATTGGTCCATGATTTTTAAAACATGATATTAACCCTTAAATTGTGACATAGTTATGACCAAAGAACTCATGTTCTAAAAAAGTTGAAAATCTAGCATCAACAAATTTATCCATGGAAAAAATATAATGGAGAAAAGATGTCTTCTTAAATATTGAAAATAATACTACAAAAAAAGTCTAAATACTGAAATCTATCCAAATAAATATTATTGAAAATCTTAAATCTATCTAAAAATAATATTACTAAAAAGGTGTTTGAATACAAAAATGATTAAATATTAAATCTATCATAATAAAATAATGAACCACAAAAAGAGCTAAAAAATCTACATCAAGTCAAACTAACATGCATTGTAATATGAATTGATAGATTCAATGACATGGATTAGAACAAAGGAAGATTACATTGTTTCCAAAGTTCATAATTTACATCATACCACATCATCAATTCTCAAGCTACCATGCAAAACTTGTGTAGCCAAATAACCTTTTTTCTCTATTCAATTTTATTGCACCTACCAATGTCTTATTACTTTTCATGTCTAGAAATTCTAGTGGAGGTTCTAGTCCAGACACAACATCATGTGTGTCAATGTAGTCATCAAATGTGTTTGTTGCAACTTTGCGATTTCTAGGTTTTTTATGAAATACAACCTTCCACAATGGTATCTTGGGCTCACTCCGAAAAACACATGTTGAACTTGTGAAGGGAAAACAAAAGGTTCATTGAATTCATGCAACATATGTAAAAAAAAAATCAAATAAAAAACTTACATCAACTTGTTTGTATGTGCATTTGCTTTTATTGTCAATCCCATTTTCCACCCAACTACAACAAAACAATAGAATGGGTGAAAATATGGGACCATAATCCAATTTCAAATTTTGCTTCAATATTCCAACATATTGGATTACTCCAAGCACAATGTCCTCACTCCCTTTTGATTGTTGGAAAATAAATGCTAAGCCAAAATCATATTTAACCAACATATGTTATTTTCATCTTCAACTTAAAAGTGCATCACAAACTTGCCCCCTCTTTGTATGAGTGTTTTTACAACACCTTAACAATATGTTTAACGTTGATACAATCGTTGATATGATGTTAAAGTGACATTGTAACAACATGTCCTGAAATGGCATTGATATAATACTAAAACATTTAACATCTTATCAATATTAAATCAATGAAAAAAATATGACCAACATTGGCACAA
>Ga0116229_10002316_pt1 | contig 30671 bp, 18 predicted proteins | sample S1TSphgellanicum_3_FD_87313 | JGI IMG/M metagenome (GOLD analysis project Ga0116229, IMG submission 87313) | Host-associated microbial communities from peat moss isolated from Minnesota, USA - S1T2_Fc - Sphagnum magellanicum MG | ecosystem: Host-associated > Plants > Peat moss > Unclassified...
GTGTAAGTCCTAAATGATTAGCATGGTGTTCGGGGGACTCAACACTTGAGTCCATAACACCACGTGTGAATGCACCGTTAGCCTCATTATTTTAGAAATGGGCTAACTTGGGCTCAATTGGGCCCCCACTCTCATCACCTCTTTTTTATCTCATCCCCTAAATTGTGTTATCTGTCACGTGTCCAAATATGGGACCAAAATAGGGGAAACCCTGAATGGATGGGATCCCCAAACTAGGCATAACAACTTTTTTTTTTTGGGGGGTGATCATGGGCTGCCCACCTATGGTCTATGCTATGCAGGCTATATGGGCTAGGGCTAAGAGGTTAAGGAGCTTTGGGCTAAGGGAGTATGGGGGTCATTAGCTAGATGGTTGTATGCTATGGCTTGTGGTATTGGCTATTGGTTATATGGCTATGGCTATTGATTATTGGCAGTTAGCTATAGGTTATCTGCCAATGGTTATGGCTATGGCAATTGGTAAGGGTTATTGGTTACTAGGCTATGGCTATTGACAATATGGGTAGGGATAGGCTTGGTCTTCTAGGATTTGAGGTTAGGACAAGTTTTATGTGGGTTTGAATGTTTGGTTTTTAGGGTTTTGAGATTGGGTTTTTAAAAGGTGTTTAAGGGTTTAGGCTTAAGGTTTTTCAATTTCAGTTGATTTTTAAGGTTTTGGATTTTTAGATTGTAACATGGCTTATGTTTGTGTAGAATAATTAAAGCTCAAAATCAAGATCAATAAACACAATCGTGGAATAAAAGATGGCAATGAAAATTGTTATTTTAAGCTCATGTTTTTGTGTATGCAAAATGAGGAAATTTAAAATTAGCTTCAAAAAGGTGGGTTTAAGGTTTAGGTAGATTGGTTTTGATATACCTACCCACCCAGCAGTTTGTAAGCAGCAACAACAGCTCTGAATAAAATATTGAAGAGTTTCTTTGGTGATTTCTTTTCTTTTTATCCCTAGTTGAGTCAAGTTCCACTTGATTGATTCCTTCCCCTGTCCTTTTTACATATCTGCATCTGTAGCAGTAGCATGGTTTTTTAGTCTGGTGGTGAACATAGCAATTGTTTTTCACTTACCTTTAACTTTACCTAATTTGATATTTTTGCAAAGCCTATATGACTTTACCTTTATGCAAATTGGAAATTCTTAAAACCATATATACCTTTAGCTGGCTCATATATTTCTTGAAAATTGTTATTATTCTTAATCATCTGATATGTTAAGATCTACATACCTTCCCAACATGGGTGTGGAATATTTGGCATTTGATGTGAATTAATAACAAATATAGGCTATTCATTTTAATTTATAAATTCATGAAGTTTCATATGTGACAAGAGATTTTCATGTTCCAACCATCACACGAGTGGAAGTAGCTGTACAAAAGAAATTCAGGGGGTCACCTGTTATTTCTTTGTTTGCTGTAGTAGAAGACCCTTTTGACATTTTTTTCTTTTCTTTTCCCAAATGAATGGCCTGTAGATTTTCCAAGGTCAAGATAGATGAAGATGAAAAAGTTGGGAGTAATAAAACAGAAATGATTGAAGCTCTGGGGTGTTTAGAATTGAAGTAGCAGCATGGATTGATTGGTTTTGATATACTTACCCACCCAGCAGTTTGTAAGCAGCAGCAACAGCTCTGAATAAAACATTGAAGAGTTTCTTTGGTGATTTTTTTCTTTTTATCCCCAGTTGAGTCAAGTTCCACTTGATTGATTCCTTCCCCTGTCCTTTTTACATATCTGCATCTGTAGCAGCAGCATGGTTTTTTAGTGTGGTGGTGAACTACTCTATATATGTCACAAGGGCACACAGAATGTGGGATTGAGGGAGGGTGGGTGGACCACCTTCAGTATAAGATCTGTTTTTGCTTCTATGAACTCTTCTTCTACTCTTAGATTGAATGCCAGAATTCTGATGTGAACACCACCTTGTCTGATGCAAGTTAGAAATAGCTTGGTATATGATATCACCCTCAGGGTGAGGGAATTCTGGAATCACATGCCTGCCCATGGTGCTTCCAGAACTTCATGCCCCAAGGGCATTATCAAGGGTAAAAATCAACGGGATTTTTTCTCTGCAATGCCTGGATAACATGGGAAAAAATGATGGCAGGGCATTTCTGAAAATGGAATGTCCACACCTGCAGGTGTTTCATTTTTATGATTATAAGTGGTGGTTCTTAAAAATGATGATGTCCAAAAGGCTGGCTCTTACGGAAAAACTTTTGTACAAGCTTTTTCTGAGTGACTATGAATGGGAGAGATCAGCCTGGAGTAGTATTACCTTGTATTCTGGAGGATTTTGAGCTAACATAATACTTCATTGACATACAGGCTTACAAATTTCTTACCATTATGCAGCATGTCAAACTGGTCTCAGAATTTTTTGTATTTCTAGTGATCACAAGATGATTTTGGCTTTGACTGGTTGATCACAATGATGGACTAATGTGGTGATGGTTAATTGATCTTCAATTTGCTTCATGTTTATAGGTAGGGATGGGGTAAAAGCTTGCACCAAGTTTATGGGTTGGCATGGGTAATAATTTCTCAGTTTTAAATGTACTCTACACTAGTACAGGCTAACATACCAGTCAGAGGGCTTACATATTGGTTAAGCTGGATACATTCTAATCACCTAGTCGTTGGTCTAAAATGTCACCATAAGAATCATGAGTGTGCAAGCAGTGCCAAAGAACCAACAAGCAACTCATCACCTTCACTTGTTATACATTGTAGCAAAACTTTGTGAAATGTCTATTAGTTACATGTTTCATTGGATTTCTTAGAAAACTTGTTTCATAGACACAGTTTAATGCAAATATATTGCTTCAAAGTAATTGACAGAGAGTTACTACCCACACTCCATAACAGACACATGAGTCATATAAATGTGTCTATCTAGAGATGTTGACATTTTCAGAATAACGACAATGCTTACTTCTATTTAGCTCTCATACGACCGGATTTAATGTTTGAAACAATGTTTTGTTTTCCTTCTAATTCTCTAATGTAGCTCATTAGTGATCATGCCAAGAAAACTTTAGCATCAACTAACGACAGATTCTTAGACTACTGTTTGGACAGTAGGAAACTGGTGAAACTCTGCCCAAAACCAAAATTCCCTCAAATGTGCTGAAATTTTCGTTGAAAACTTCTTTTTTCTTGAGAAGGTTTTTTTTTTCCCCCAAAATGAAATGGGAATTGAAAAAAAAAAATCCTTTTCAAATTTATTTATTTATAACATGTTACACAAATGCAAAAATTCGCCACAAAATGAACAGACTGGTTGAAAAGGTTGGCATATCATGGGCTTACAAGAAAAACTGTCCACTGTGAGACTTACCAGTCGAACAGAGAGACAGTTATGCATAACTGTGACATAGCTGGATTTCGTGTTCCATTGTTGTACCTATTGAAACAGCGAACACAACTTGGAAAAAAAATCCCCCTTCCCCCTCCAAACTTAAAAGGAAAATAAGTGAGGCACCTTGATGGCATGCTTGGGCCTTCCCATTGGCTGCATGAAATTCCTCTTCCCAAAAGGGTTTCTTACCATTTTTGGCCTGGGCTAGTACCAGAACTTCCTAATGAGGGTACTTATTCTGTCTCATATTAATTGGTTGGGGTTGCCTCACAAGTGCAACTTCTTTCTTTTTTTGCAATGAGACAATTTGATTGACCCATCAGAAAAAAAAAAGTTGAAACTTTGGCGACTCCCCAAAATAGAAGATTCTATGGAAAGATGGAGTCGTTTGGCCCACGTATATAGGTGAGGAGGGAAGGACTTTGGGCAAAACATATAGGATTAAAGTGAGGTGCTATGAGGAGCACCCTCGGGGAACATGAAGGGAACATGTTGGGAACAAAGAAAAAAAACCCGCTAAAACTTAGAAGAAAAAAAAACAAGGCACTTTGAGTGTATGCTGAGCCCTCCAAAACCGTTCATCACCATTTTTGGCCTGGATGAATACCCCCATTATAAACTGGGGGTACTTACTTATTTTGAGGGTAGATAGCTGTATAGTGTGATTCACATTAATTAAATTATTGGTACACTCACAACTTTTTGTTATTTTAGAGGAGCCATATTGATTGGCCCAACAGCAATATTTTTGGATCATTGGGCATGCCCCCAATAGAAGCACCTCTTTGCCCAGTTGCAAAATGAAAAGAAATATGCACCCCTGGATTTCATCTTTTTAGTATATATACAGGGGAGTTGAACTTTGGGCAAACCACATGGGATAAAACCCAGGTACTATTGGGAACATATTGGGGAATGCATCTGGGAACACTTTGGGAACTTTATGGGAACAAAGGAAAAAAACAAAAAAATCCTGTCCGCCCACCCTCGAAAAGCAAAAAACTGGATCATTCATGAGGGCATGCTGAGCCTTCCCATTGGCTGGATGAAATTTCTATTTCCAAAACTGTTCGTCTCCATTTTTGGCCTGGGCTAATGGCAGGGTCAGAAATTTCGGTTATGTGTTACTTTCATTAAACGGTCAGGATGAAAATCCCTCCCCCACAAACCCCTTAAACCCAAATGAAAAAAAAAGTGAATGTTGAGCCTTCTCATTGGCTGCATGAAATTTTTATTTCTAAAATTGTTTGTCACCATTTTTGGCCTGGGCTAACCTTTGTTAGTTGTATTAATTAGTTGTGGATGCGTGTTCAAATTGTGTTTTTTCCTTCTTGTGGTGATTCCTTATTGGACCTAAGCCAGAAAAAAGTCACTATGAATCTTCCCAAAATCAAAAAATTATGTAGCCTTTCTCTTGGTGTAATTATATAGTTTACAACAGTAAAATTTTGGGCAAACTATGTGGGATAAAGTGTAGTTCCATCAGGAACAGGTTGGGGAACACATGGGAACTTGGGCAACACATTGGGAGAATTATTGAGAACCATGAAGAACCATGGTGTGAACAAGATGAGAAGACGGTGGGAATATCAAACACCAAAAAAAAATCTCAAACCCCAACCCCACCCACCAAAAGAAAAGACCCAAGCCTTCCTAAGTCCATGTTGAGCCTTCTCATCGCTTGCATGAAATTTCTATTGTTAAAAGTATTTGTCACCATTTTGGGCCAAGGGTAATACCCCTTCTTAAGAGCTTGGGTGCGAATTGTTATACCTGTTAATTAATTATTTGTGTGGTGCATCCCAAAGTTTTATTTTGTTTCGTGTGCAATGAGCCACTTTGATTGACCCTTCACTAACAAAACCAAACTGAAACTTTCAACACTCCTCAAAATAAAAGTTTACACTTTCAAAATATAATTATAGAAGTGCTTCCATTTGGCCCACCTATGTAAGTTATGAGAGTTCTTTGGGTGAAGGTTATGGGATAAAATGTGATTCTTATGGCAACAGCTTCAGGAACATATTGGAAAGCATGTGGGAACACATTGAGAATGTGATAGAAACGTGGTGGGAGCACATGGAAACATCAAAATCCAAAAAACAACTCTAGGGAGTTGTTCCATAGGACATGATTACTAACATCTAAACAATCATAACATAGTTTTAAAAGTTATAATGAATTTTGGAGTGAAGTTTCCCCTGGGTATCTCCCACCTATGTCATTGTAAATGCAAAGATGTAGCATTGGATGTGTAAAGCATCAATCACACTTGGAGTTAAATCAATGTTAAAACAATCTTACAAATTGGAATTACAAAAGCCTATTCACACATAAAGTGTTTACTAACATAAATAGTGAAGTGACATTCTATATGTCATGCAATGTTTACTCAATGGCCAAGGAAATGGTTTTATAACATCAAATCTTCCTAAATTATAGATTCAAGATCTAAAAACTAATGCTATGTATTAGGTCTAAAATTGGGCATATAAATTCAATGCTACAATGTTTCAATAAATTTCCCACCATCACTCACATAACAAAAACAAAATGTTGTAGCATGCATCACCTTGTTCACCATTGCCTATAAGACCATTTGGTTGGTGTAGAAGAAAAAACAAGAATGATGTGCAACACAATTTTGCATTAGAAGCAATGATATAATTGTAGTAACACAAAAAAGTAGAAGAATACATCTTCTTCATTGCCCACCATCATTCGCAAGAACATCAACTTCATGTCACAATTTTTTTTGCAACATTGTAATTAAAATTGTGAATGCTTAAAAACACTACATTGCAAATACACCATCATAACACCTAACTCCTCACACAAGGGGAATCAAAAACCATAGAGCATGGATAATTTTGGAACATACATATCTAGTTGCAGCAACCAACTAGACAATGCGAGAGGCAAATCCAACATGTAACCAATGTTCATAAAAATAAAAAATTGTTAGTTCAATTCATTTAAAATGCATGCATTTGTTCAATTCTTTCATGTGTTCATTCAATATAGACACAATACTTTTCAACAATACTAATTATGGAGGTCTCATAAAAAAATAACAAAGGAAAGAAAAAAATCAATTTTGATGGATTAAATGAAGTCCATTCAAGAAGACCAAGGTAAGCGAATTGAGATCATGGAAATTAGGTGTTGGCCTTGATCAAGGCAAAAAAGGAGAAGCACGTTGCAATTTCGAGCAATGTGGACCCATGAAATCAATTTGAAATAACAATAATGAAATGGAAAACAAATTACACTAATGTCATGGATGTAGGTTGTTCTCAACACAATAAAAATAGCCTTTCATGTAAGGAAAAATGGGGGTTCATCTTTGGATAATTCAAAAGGATATTTTATTACAATTCAAGAACAAGGAATGAATATTATTGGGCAATGAGCCCACAAGACAAACATTCTTTCCATTTGTTTTGGTCTTTCAACAAAACCTTTTATGAAATGATTTTGGAATTCATGGGACAAAAGCGAGTCTTCAATCCACCCCACATTCAAGATTTCACATGAAAGTCAAGCACCATCCACAAACCTAGTGGATTAAATGTTGAAGACTTAATTGATCTTAGCAACTTCGAGATGAAACATGATGATTGTGTGTATCATGAAGATCTATCACAAATTGACAAAAGTTGAGCATTTGGGAACAATGTTTCAAGTCCTCAAAGGACAATGCCTCATTTTCATTGACCATCATTCATGGAGGCCTTGAATGAAACCACAAATCATGTGAACCGAATGTACATGTACCCAAGAGCACACCCTAATGCACACTTGGATGCAAACCTTAAAGCAAACACCAATGAATGATGCATTTAACACCTTGACAGACAAGCTTCAAACACCAAATTGTGAAAAGACACCAAATTCTAAAGGCAACAACACAAGGCAATAAAATGTTATTGGATTCCTTTGATAGTATACATGAAAACAATTGATTATAGAACAAAAGAGAACAAAAATTTGAAAATCTATGCTTGACAAGCAATTTGGCTATTTCAAAGATAGAAACAAGGTATTAAATGAGACCCAAATGTGTATGGTCAGAACAGTTTCAAACTTGACAAAAATCATGGGCATGATATTGAAGCAAGACAAAGATAAAAATCCTTTCCTTCCACAATAGGATTTTGATAAGTAATGTAACAAGGAATATTTTGATTTATAATAGCTATTTGAATTGAACACCTTGTAGGATTCAAAGTAACAATTTAAATTAAATGAGGATTCACAATAGATGAATTGAACTATATATAATACTTGATACATTAAAATAACAATGTTGATTCAACTTTGAATCAAATTTCGTAACATGATGGAAGGTAAATAAAAACATACAATTATGTAGATCATGTGAAAGACTTATGATGTTCAAGATAAATGGACAATTCCTTACACATTGCATTTTCAGATTTTTCTTGCCCCTTCATTGATTGGAGTGTTTGTTTGTCAATAACATCAATGTTTCTATGTGCCATGTTTAGTTTGGATTACTTTACACCTCCACATCAAGAACTTGCATTAATCTTTGGATGTTAGACTTGGTTGAAAAATGTAATAGATTATGCAATAAACAACATGTAATGAAAAAATTAAGGATAGAAGATACGTTTAAATTAGTCTTGGTAAGCAACTCCCCAAAAATTTTCTTAAATATGTTGAAGGCAATTTCCACCATTAACTCTAACCTTTTTTGTGTTTCATGTTGTACAATAGTTCTAGAACAATCGGTTGCCCTTCTTTCTCAAAAAGTGTTATAATCCAAGATATTAATAACTACCCTTTATCACCCAAAAGGAAGTGAGCACACCCATCATCACAAACTTACAACCTAGGCTTCATAGGTTTATAGCAAAATTTGTTTTTCATAGGTTTGTACAAAAATCGTATGAATTTTGTTTTATGATAATATGAACAATATTTGTATGTATTCAATATCTTAAATGTTCAAACAAATGTTTTTGAATGACATACATGAATGTTCATGTTTAATGCATAAAAACATAGTTTTATGCAAATTTACATCACGACAATTGTGGGGGTTTGATTAAAATGTAAATCCTATGTACTTCACATCAAAACATCATAAGTAAAAAGACACATCATTCATATAAACATAACATATATATTATTCGTGCCATTTTTACACTTTGAAACCCACAAATTTTGCACATATATGATTTTCACATTGATTCTATTGAAATTTTGTGATATTGGAAGTTTGTGATGAATAAAATCTCTACCATCCTCAAACAAACCATGGTATTAAGCATTTTTATACAAAAAAAATCTATGCAACACCCTTGAATCATTCACAATTCTTAGAAGCCCCACAAACACATATATAAATATTTTATTGCAATGTACAACCACTTGTGCAACAACATTATACCCACTTGTCTTGTGATAATAATAATCTTCAATGTTTGAAAGAGGTTTAACAATTGAGATGTGGGTGCCATCAATGGCACCTTGTAAACTAAGAAAACCACACCAATTCTTAAATTCTTCCATAACAATGGACATAGCCTCTCCCTAGGGCTAAGAAATCTAATCTTTATATCTATCATTGAATGCATAAACAAACTCATGTAAGAAAAGGGACATTGTTGACTTCTCTATTACAAAAAATTCATTACAAGTAAAAAAATTGGCACCATGAACCAATTTATAAATTGCTAACAAACTTAATTTTTATAGGAATCATTTTTTGAAAAAACAAAAATGTTCCACCCACCTAATTTCATCAAATTTTATCAACAAACATTTTAAAAACTAGGTTTTGTTCTTGGGCTTGACCCAATGACCTAAATCAAATGACAATAAACTCAAAATGGTTGAGATTTCCAACTAATGTAAAGCAACAACAATAAGTATTAACTTTGATTTTAGAGAGTTGATTGGCATCAAAATATCTGGGTTCAAAAAGGGTGAAGTTATTATAGGTGTTATTGTAAAAAAATATCTTGTATTAGTTCAACCAACAAAGCAGTGCAACATGTTAGAATGATATAATATATATCATCATCCATTGTTGATGTAGGAGTACACAAAAGATTTTTGCAAATAATAGAAAACACAAAAGACAAAGTTAAAAACAAAAGGAAATGGAAGTTTATATTGAGAGAAACACAATAACAAAAACTTCAACAAAAAGTTATCACTTGTAGCTTCATGATGGATTAAAAAAACATCTACACAAACAAATAGATAAACACTTACAAAAATAAAGACAAGAACTTCACAAAGAAGTTATCATCACTTGTAATTTTTCCACAGAGAGGAACACTTGCATAATCAAACAAACACACACAATTGCAAAAAAGACAAAAAAATTCAAAAAAAATAGTGACACAAAAATCACATGAAAAAAACCTCAACACTTGCACCTTCCTCGTGGATTTGAACACATGCAATAACAAAAACACAAAGAAAAAAGAGTAAGAAGTTCACAAATGACACAAATAACAAGAATTGATAAGAAAACCTTTGCTTGCAACTTGACTATGGAAAGAAATTTTTGTTCAACCAACAAGCAAAAAATGATATAAAATCAGAAATTGTGAGAGATTTGTAGCTTGTAACGTCAAGGAACTATACAACTTATAATAACAAGTGAAGAATGTGAATTATAAGAGAGCAAAGTGTGATTGATGAAAGCAAAAATGAAAAAAATTGTGAGAATTGTGGAGGTTGTTAGAATGGGGGCAACAAAATAGTGTAAAAGGCAAGAATTATTTTTTAAAAAATTCTTACTAGTGATGGCAAATGTGAATTTGTGATGGCTCCAATAGTGGTTTGTAAGAAAAATCACAATACCTAACACTAGGTGTAAATCTGCATCTTCAAACGACTTTTTAACTATGACATATCATTATTAGGATTTTGATTATGATAGAATTAGGCAACTTTACTATAATCAACCTAACACTAGATGTGATCTAAGCATAAGTGTCTAATTATGCAAGGACACTTTTATGCCATGTAAAATTGTGGAAGCATTAAACAATTACATTCACACCATGTAATGGTTATTGTGAAATCATTTATAAATTAAATAAAATAAGAAAATAATAGAGCAAAACATGTAGACATAGTTTTTTTTCATATGAAGTATCTCATCAATTTTCACCAATACACTTTTAAAATGAAATACATAATGATTTCCAAAATCAAACATGCATTTGCAACATAAAATGAATGCATCCAATCAACACATTTTAAATTGTCAATGTGAGTAAAATTGGGGTTGAACAAGAATACACTAATTATTTAGATGGCTTAACATAGGTCCATAAATCGTTTTTACTCTAGCTCATGAAGTTTATTAAAACTCATCAACACTACCTTGGTGTAAATGCAAACATAATTATATAAGGGGGTAAATGTAAGTGAACCAAATTTATTGGTTAAAAATAAATGATATAAAAAGGCAAAAGCACGACACATTTATCAAAATGGACGTCACATACATTGTTTTTTCAAGAGATCAAATTTAATATAATGCTACATGAGAATTGGATTAAATATTTTATGGTTTGGATTCAAATATGTATGGTAATTTATATATGTAGTGAAATTTATAGAACATTTTTGCAATTAGAATTAGTTGCATGGTGTTTTTGGACTTTTAAAGCAACAGATGTGTCATGTAAAAAACTATGTGGACTTCCTTTTCACTAAAATCAATGATTTCCTAAATTTCAATCACATGAGTTGATCAAACATAACATATATGATATGTGGAAATCAAAATTCAAGAAAAAATATTCTATTTTATTTTCATGTGCATTTTGAATTGAAATATCTTTGAAAGTCCATAATGGACATAAAAATGAAGAATTGGAAAAAAATATCTAAGAACAATATGTTTGTATTATGAATATGAAGAATGGTGTGAAACCAATAATCACAGTCAATAAGACCCAAGGCATGATGAACATCTAACAATTTTCCTATTTAGACACAACTATGATTGGAAAAATAAATAAATAAATAAATGAAATGTAAAAAAAAATCCACATTGATATTAACCATTATAGTAGACTTATATAGGAAGAAAATAAGATGTCGACCAAGGTGATTGAAGCATTTAAAAAAAAGTTATGAACTTAAAAAAAAAGAGTATAACACAAAATGGTGGAATTATGAGAGGGCTAACAAAGGGATTGAAAAAATTGTGTATTCTTCTGTGCACTTTGCATGTGCCACTTTTGGTCCACTACACCATATTTTCACCCAAAAATATTTACATTTACAAGGTTATACATTACCCTTGATATGGGCAAACATTAAACAAGAGCAACAAATTAAATATGGCGTGGTTTGTAACACGCCTTAACATGAGTCAAGGTAGTGGACCCTAATGACCCAAACCTTGTCATTTACTAGGCCTATCCTAGTTAATTGAACCTTGTTGGACCCCCTGCACCTTTCGAAGCCCACCCACCGCTTCTTCCAACTCACCCACCAAAATCCAAACCCGCCTTGGCTCCCAAAACACAATTTTTTTCCCACTTGCCCACCCTTCCAAATCACTTTCCCTAGCTCTCAAAGATCATCTTCTCCTTGGGCAAGATCATCCCCCCGATCCCATCTCCTCCCCAAGTAACTATCCCTAGGCCCATCTTCACCCTTAAGCCACATCCTTTCCCCAAACCCCATGTCATTTCCTCTAGCCCACATTCTCCTCGACCACTGTCCTTCCCTAGGGACACATCTCCCTAGGGAATGTCTTTCCTTTCCTGACCAATGTCCATCCCTATGGACACATTTGAATTCATTCCATTATTATTTGTTATACTTTGAAATTCATCATAATCCAAGCAAATGTTTTTTCGCTTTTGTTTTTACACATTTCACATTTATAGTTTAATTTTGGATTGATGCATTTAACGTTGTTGCAAAAGTGATGGATTCTAGAATTGAAGATATATTTGTGAAGTTCATTGGTCTAATTAATGCACCGAGAAGGCATTTCACGTGTGTGTGCTTTGAATTGTAACACCTTCCCTAAGGTCGTTTCAACTATGATGTGTTCCTAACTCCCTAGTTAGGCTCAAGTTGAATCTAAGTTACTCTCACAACGGAATTGTGAGGAACTTGGGGCACGTTCCCAACTCTTAGCACTAGAAGGGGTAGAGGGGCGTGTTAAAGCTTCGAGATGGGACTAGGAAGAGTGAAAAGCTATTCACTTACTTGAACCTGCATCAAACCAACCAACAAGTTGGTTAGTTCACATTTTGGAGCACCCTTGGTGCTAAGACAAGCCACGGGCAACTCTGGACTCACTTGACTCACCACGGCCTGGACTCGGGGGAAGCCACCACCTTCCCCCATATAGTATACTTTGTGTCTTTCCACGGCACCCACATCTGAATGGCTTTTTGTCCTGCGACTCCCAAGGAGGAGTCCCGAAATTGTCCTGGTTTGGACTTCTAGGATTTTGAGCGATCATAATTTTTTGCTCATACTTCTGATTGGGATGAGGTTTAAAGCAAACTTGTAGTTTTCCTTAAGAGCTTTCCAAGAGTGTGTCGCACTTGACCTGCACGCATTAAGGTCGGGTCGATTCTCGACTTTTAGTGGTTGGGAGTCAAATTGGCAATTTGACTTTTGACCTTTTTTTTTGCCATAACTTGTGCTGCAAATGTCCAAATGGCCCATGCGAGGCCATTTTCGACATCTACACTTCAATAGGTTTCTAATGATATAAAAAACACCCCAATGCAAGGTGTTTTGACCCCTACAATTGAACTCTGAAGTTTTGGGAGTCCCGGAGGACTCCCAAGTCCCAAATTCGGGAGTGTGAGTTTCATCCCCACACTCCTTCTAAGTAGGGTTGCGACAAGCTGCCACAAACTTCATTAAGTCAAAGAGGTAGACAAGTGGGCATGGCTTCCATAGACATTGTTCATATGTAGTCATTCCACAGTTGAAAATACCTAACTTTTCAAGTGGTAAGTGTAATTGATTTGAGGAAAAAACGCAATTTATTCTAAAGAAATGTACATCGGTTCCTTTTGGTTCACTCTAGGCGCCTAGAATCAATATTTGCCTCACAATGTTGGCATATCATTGTGCATTTGGGCTTGAGGACAAATGGGTGGAAATTTGATAATGGATTAGTCAAGAAGCCATCCTTAAAAAACATAAAGCAAACACACAACAAATTGATCAAGATTGGTCATCAATGTGTAGGGTTGGGCAAAGCTATGTCGTACCTTACATGGAACATGTTGACAACCAAGGTGTTCCTTGTCACAAATGTCGAACCACAATGTTTAAAGGCACGTGCTTAGAGTATGTGCCACGATTGGGGTACGACATGAAAGATTGGATCATGGATAATGTTAGGTTTGGTCTATCAATCGTGCCGATCATGGTGAAACATGAACAACATTGCTTTAACAAGGACCTCATTGGAGAATCATGGATTTGTAATCATTTTGTCCTCCCACATGATATTTGCAATGTTATGGATTTATATGCTAGTTTGGAATATAAATGCCATAGGGATGTTGCAACTAGCATCAAGCTTTGGGTGAATGCAAATCCCAAAAATGCTTTTTTTTTCCAACATGAATTATCTAGTTTAGAAGTTTTTGGCCTCAAATTTATTCCAAACTTCATACTAGATAAAATTAATGTTGGATCTAGGGCATGAAAAGATTGTTGCATGTGATGCAACATTTAGAACAAATGACAAAAAGGTATTTTCGCCAATTTTCCTTAATGCATCATCTTTTCAAGATCAACCATATGATCTTCCCAACTAATGAATGTTTTGCTTGTGATAGTTTCCACTTTATATGCTCATGGTTTTTAATGAATGGAAAAATGGAGTTCTTATGGCCTCGATCATATTTGTTCAAAAGAAGAGTGTGGATGTTCAACAATCGTTAACCACGTCGAAGGCCAAATTATAACATGATCTTTTTGAATGGAATCCAAATGAGTTTATTATTGACAACACCGATGCAAAAATAAACATAATAAAGTAAGTATAAATCCTTCCTTTTAACTCTTACATATCCTCAGGACGATTATAGAGAGCAGCGGATGCCTTCCATCGGGAAAGCAATATATGCATAGAAAAAAACTCCCCCAAGGAAATTAATTTCATGTATTTATGCATCGATATTTTCAAGAATTCATGGGGATAGTGTTCACTAGGGAATCTTCCATCTTCTCCTCAAAGAATCCATTTTCTACCTCGGTGGGGGTAGGGTGGGGGGTGTTAAGTTCCCAAAAATGTAATCTAAGGAAGAAGGTTTCAAAAAAAAGGTGATCCCAAGGATCAGGGGTTGGGTAAATGAAGTTTGGCAAGGAGCATAAAATTTGTAGGGAAATTAATGGCATAGATAAAGACTGTTTGGAAATTTCGGGTGGTTTTGAAAAATAATATTTGGTCAATTTCATGTGCAGGGCATTTTTTCCATAATCGACCATGTTCTTTTACCTTTGGCACATTCATGAACTTGGCTAAAACATTCTTTTGAAAAAATTATTGGCCCCATGGTACATTCGCACGTCTTCATTGAAATGGAGGATGTCATGTATCTAAAAAGGGTTGGATCAAAACACCAAAAGCACGTCCAACATAAGCCAAAGCCAAAATAGAAGTTTTGAATAAATTAAAAAGGTCCATTCATGATTAGTGACGCGCTCCCAAGTCACGGGGTGAAACCCACTTGAGGGTTTCACAAAGTCAAGTTGCGGAAAGTAGAGATTTGTTGGCACGCTCCCGGCTTCCAACTCTAGAAAGGGGTAGAGGGTCGAGTTGGGAGCCCATGGATTAGACTAGGAAGAGGGACTAGCTTAGCTCATGTGAATTTGCATCCAAAAACCAACCAAATCGGGTTAGTTTAGCATTCGGGACACCTTTTGGTGTTGGGACTTGCCACAGGCACTTGGACACACAACATTCAGCACGGCTCGAACTCGGGGGAAGCCACCACCTTCCCCCATATAGTATTCTCTGTGGCTGGTTGCGGAGGCTACATCTGAATGGCACATTTTGTTGGGACTCCCGAAATGGAGTCTCGAAAGTGTCCCGGTTGGACTCCCGGAGCTTTGAACGGCCATAGCTCCTCGTCCCAAACTCGGATCGGGACGAGTCTTGAATCAAAGTTGTAGCTCTTGTCGAGATCTTTCCAACGCCGTGTCGCACTCTCAATTCGAACGTCGGGAAGAGGTCGATTCCCGACTTTTAGTGGTCGGGAGTCAAACTGCCAGTTTGACTCTCGGCCCTTCTTTTGCCCATAACTTGGGCTGCAGATGTCCGAATGGCCAATGCGAGGCCATTTTCGATATCTACGTTTCAAGACCTTTCCAATGACATCAAGAACACCCCAATGTGAGGTGTTTTGAGCCTTGCTGTCGAGCTCTGAACATTCGGGAGTCCCGGAGGACTCCTAACCTCCAACTTTTCCAAGTGTTGGGCTTCACCCCCACACTTGGCCAAAGTGGGGTTGCGACAATTAGGGTACCAAAAAGGAGTGTCTAATTGAAAAAGACTACAAAGGACAACTTTGGATTATTTTTTATTTTACATTATTTTAATTATAGTGCATTGTATACGCACCCCCAAACTCCTCATAAGATTCAAATGTGAGTCGAAAGGTGAAAATGAATGGGGATACACTCGCTAATTTGTAACACTTCGAAGGTAGAAAGGTGTGTTGGAGCTCTGGGATGGGGACCAAGATGAGTGACAAGCAAGTTAATTATTCACATGGACCTACACAAACCAAACAATAAGTTGGTTAATGCATAGTTGGAGCATTTTTTATGCATGGACAAGCCATAGGCACACACAGATTCACAAGATTCACCATGGCTCGGACTTGGGGGAAACCACCACCTTCCCCTTTATACCCTGGGGGCTACATCCAAATGTCAATTTGTTCGGGGACTCCCAAGTTGGGAGTCTCAAAATTCCCGAAATTGGGACTCCTACAACTTTGGAGGCCCCATAATTTTTTGTGCATACTTCTAATTGAAGTGAGGTTTAAAGAAAAATTGCAACCTTCATTGAAATCTTTCCAATGATATGTGGCATGCCGCCTTCACACAAATAAATTAGGATGTCTCTTAACTTTTAGTGGTCGGGTGTCAAATTGACATTTTGACTCCAAGCCTTTCTTTCGGCCATAACTTATGTTTTAAGTATTCAAATGGGACGTGTGAGCCTGTTTTAAACATTTAAATTCTAAGAGCTTTCCAATGGTCTAAGGAACTCTTCAATCTAATGAGTTTTGGCCTCTACAATTGTTCTTTAAAAATTCGGGAATGCATTGGGACTACAACTCCCAAAATGGGAACCCACTTTGGAGTGTGTGGGTTCATTCCCTCACACCCTCCTATACTCTCAAGAGCATGAAATTTGACTCCTAAGCTTCATTTTCTACTTGCACCTTTGCAAACCCTTGCCTTGGTCGTGAGCCCAAGGCTAGGGTCATGACAATTTGGATGACATTACTATCTAACCAAGCCCGATTATGAGTTCCAACAATTTTTTCTTTTCCCCCCATTTACTAGTTAGATATAATTAGAGTGACATAATAGAAACATAGGTCACAGTGACAAGGTTCCCAACTTGTTCCCATAGGAGAAGATGAGTCAGGAAAAAAATGTGTCCCCATGGAAAAGACGAATCGGGGAGAAAATGTGTCCCCATGAAAAAGACAAAGCAAAGGAAACGATGTGGCCCAAAGGTGAAAATGGGCCTAGGGATAGTTCCCTAGGCCGAGGGATAGTTCCCTGGGGAGGAAATGGTGTTGGGGAAATGATCTTGCCTTGAGGAGAATGTGATTTTTACGAGTCAAGGAAAGTGATTTGGAAGGGTGAGTAGGGGTGAAAGCACATTAAGGTGGAGTATTTTCTAGCATATGTGGAATCTATACTAGTGTAAAATTAAATTTTCGTTTTACACTGCAGCAAAATATATTATATTGCATAAGTCATATGGTAAGCTTAAACAATTGTTTTTTACTTCTAAACTTTATCAATTGTAGATAATTGTGTCAAAAATTTACATTTAAAAAATGAGAATTGGAATTATTAATTCAAATTAATAAAATAATTTATAAAATATCCATACTTTATTTATATCTCAATTTATAGTTTTCAAAATCTTTTAAAATTATCTTCCTTTGTATCAATAGCATCACACTACTTTTTATATTTTAAAAAATCATTCTATTAAATATTTTAGTAAATATAATGAGTCCATAATCATATGATATGTATGACATAGGGGTTTTTGAAATTTCAAAAGTCCAATATGTTATGGTAATTCAAAATTTATTCATGAAATTCATACAATGTGATCATATCACATGTAATATTATTTTTTTGAGTCCTTTTCACATATTATCCATTTATATTTTATTCTATGACCCATGATTAATAATCTAACAAGCTATGACAAGATTATGTACTCCACTTCACCCACATGTAGGAAAAAAAAATGCTTGGGGGAGCTGAAGGCAGGTTGGGTTTTGATGAGCCAATTGAAAAAAACGACAAGTGGGCTTGGGGACGTTGGGGGGCTTCGACATAGTTTAGTTAACCAAGGTAGGCCTAGTAAACGATGAGATTCGAGTCATCAAGGTCTACAACCCTAACAATCAGGGCATGTTGCAAACCACACTATATTTAATTTGTTGCTGATGCTAAGTGTTTTCCATTGATATGTTGTTTACACTTACATTCCAAACAACACTGGTTATTAACCAGTGTTGGGTGGTTCTTTTTTTATGAAGAGATAAACCTTAAACCCTAAATCCAACATTGGTTATTACATAGGTAACCACCATGATTAACCATGGGATAGGAGGACAATGAAAAAGTGTTGTCTGTTCACACACACACACACACACACAAATACACCATCATCCATTCTGCATAGTGGTCATGCGCTGCTTGGTGCTGGTTCACTCTGGCCGCTCTCTATTTTCTACCCTAACCTGTGGTACCGAACTACAAAGCGGTTAAGATTAGGAAACTGCCGTCTAACTAGTGTTAATCTGTGTTGGGTAGGCCGGTGTCGATGGTGCCTGAAGCAGGCCAGAAAATGCTGCACATGATCTTTGCAACCTGTCTCTGCGGCGGAGCAGTTTTTCTCTGTGCGTTGGGCCATGCATGCTCTTGTGACGTTGGGTGATTCGAGATCAGCATTCTCGGCACCCTCCTCCTGCTTCATGGCTAGGAAAGCTACAGAATTTTTAAAAAACTTCTGCAAAAATCAAATTCAGCTCACAAGTGTTTTGGACAAACTTTCTTTTATCTAGAGCTGTAATAAATCATGGATAATATTGCACAGTTCAGACCCCCCCTCAGGTTCACGTTTGCACCCAGAGCTTCATCTTTGAGTAGTAGTACTCAGGGTGGATTCCCTATACAGAACAACAACTCGCACGTAAACTTCTCGTCGCCAGGATGTAACAAGAATTTCGCACCTCGGATAAATTTATGTTGTGGGAATTATCCACCCATAAAGAACTTTGTTGCTGATTGCAATCTGCAATACCCAAGACAACTTCCACAACATCATATTAATATCAGGTCGAAATTGCTCTTTGCGTCCCAATTGCCAAGTTTTCGGTAAGCACACAAAATTTGTTCACCGTCAATGTAAATTATACAGTTAGATTGATCATGTAGTTCCAGAAAGCACAAACTTCTTGTCAGATTTCAATCTTGCAAGTTGTATGGGAGGTTACTTCCATTTATTTTTTTCCAAATGATGTGAAAAAAATATAAGGTGCAACTCAATAAAAATAAATAAATTTCATAATTCACTTCAATGTAAGTAGGATGCCAAGAATTGGGTTAGGAGAATCTATTTAGACTGTATTCAAAATATTATTTTAAATAATCTATTACTTCATAGCATACCAAAATAAAAACCCCTTTATTCCATGAGCTTCATAAAATATACAAAGAGCAATCTCCCTGAGACATGGTTACCGATTGCATGAAATTAATGATTGTTCTACATATGATCAGGTGGATCAATATAATTCTCCTGAGATTTTAGTAGCTTGAATCCAAATTGTTTTCATGCTGACTGTGATGTTTATGGGCTGCAGATATGCATCAAAATCATCCTCAATGCTGATGGCTCCTCCTCCCATGTCACAGCATTTGAAAAAAACTGGCTGTCTAGTGTGGACCGGCTTAGAATCTCCCACTGGGAAGAAAGGAGGTGGAAGTTTGGCTACAGTTTGTGCATGTAAGAATGCATGTACAGCCAATGAGACCCTGCGATGGATCTTTGTAGGAGCATCACTGTATGTACATCTCTGGCTCTTGAATTCCCAACTTCTCTAAATGCCATGCCCTTCAAAATCAAAGAAAGACAGGGTCACAACATGTGGATCTATAGCTTGAACATTGACCGCATCTTTGAAAAATAGAACCTGGTGCTTGCTCCACACCAAACAAAATCCAACCATTACAAAAGCATTTGGAATTTGTTTCATCTCAACAAATTCCTCACAACACTATAGAACCCAACGCTAATTCCAAACATCAGTTATATATTTTGGGTGTCAGAAATCTGACTCGAAATCTGGATTTACAAAGACTGAGTAATCTCACTTTGAATCCAGTTGACACCAGGTTGAAATCCAGTAATCCCAAGGAATTAAAGGATTGAGCCGTTGTGTTGATCTTCAATTGGAACAATTTTTCAGAGCATAGTGTTTCTTCAACTTGAAGCACCCAAGCTTGAAAAACAATATTAGTTGTCCTCCCTGGGGACTTATTCTTGGTCCACATGCATTTTGCCATTGAAGTTCAGTGGGTCAAATATCTGAACTATAACTTCCACAAAAGAGAGCCAAATCTTGGTCATTTGAAACTCTTCCAACCTACTTTTGGTCCATAATCTCATCAGCAGAACTGTGTGTCTCATTGCAAATTGCAAATGTACAATCATGGACCAATAATGGCCCTCCTCAATACTTCCTTTGCTCTACCCTTCTGTTTTGCAACTCCCTTAAGTTTGACAATTTTCTTCTTCCTCCCAAACGTTGAGAGGTTTTATTCAAAGCCTCTTGTCTGGTCTTTGATCATTAGATGAATGTCTCAAATTGAAGAAGGGGAGAGAGAGATGCAGGCTATTACTACTGGCAAAAAGGACAGGTGTACGAAAAGAACATGTAGTAACCATGCTTGCTTTGCAACTTCCCAATTGTGCTGTTACACGGATCAGGTATTCAACAACAACTCTATTACATGATGCTGGGTGTAGATGGGTGCAAAATAATATATATCTGAATTTGTCCCAAATCTTCAAAGAAAACCTGACAAACCGCCAGGCAACTTATTGGTTTTGCAGAGGACAGAGAGGTTTGTGGGTTGCATTCCTTGGAACAATCATCCAACTGTTCCACTTCATACCAGGTATTGAATGGGTGTCACGATTTAGGTTTACAATTCTGAGTTCTACAGTTGAAAAATTCTTCCCAGAATACTGAGATTCACGCCATCAATTTTTCCTTGTTCCACTACAAAATTTTGTTGAAGTTTGCAAATCTATATAAGAGTTTTCACTCTTGTGCCCAACACAGAGAGGCTTTTGATTAAATCTGCAGAGTTGGAGGTGCCACTGAATGTGCTGCTACTCATCATCACTGCACCATGCCAGGCTATGCACATAAGAGCGTCAGCCGCATCATCAGTTTTGTCACTGGCAATGACAAGTCTACTGACATACCAGCACTTTTCATGGTTGGCGAAAGTTGCAACTCCTTCGCAAGAAGTGATTAGCCTCACAAGTGCAGGCATACTGACACTCTTCATTATTTCTCTTATCTTAATTTTCCGCAGCTTATAATTTTTGCAGAACTGTCACACAGAACCTACATATGTAGGAGTATTTGCATTGACTCCCTGTTGAACATCAACCTGCCAAACTCACCTGAAATCCTTATCAAGTTCATAAACTGTGTTCATCTGACATAAAATTACTTTCATACAAAACTGACACCAAAGACATTGTGTGCAGAGTGTTCTGGACCATGAGTCCCTTCCTGTTCTCTCCATGAACCTACATTAATTTCTCCAAAAGATAACAAAATGTCACTACGAACTTGAAACAGATTTGCAGGAATGCCTAATGCAAAATTGACAATGTGACAAATATATTATTCATAACATAAGACATGATGTGACCAAGCAAGTCACTTCCCAGCAAGCATCCCTAGAGCAGAGATTGTACAGCTCTGAATGCCTTTCCCTTCCTCTCCAAATCAAGACCATCAGAGAGGGGAAAAGCATATCAGGTAAGTATGTAACAACCTCAATGCCCAGAACACCACTATTGCCCAACACTACCTTAACCCTCCTGCTGTTTGCCATCCCATTTCAAATACCTCATATTGACCAGAGCTAGGTAAATAGGTGGAGAGTTTAGATCTTGCACAGGCTGCAGAAACTGTCTCCTATTCCTAAGTTCTTGCAATTTATGTCAGTCTTGAAGCTCTGAGCAAAGAACCCAAGAAGGGTTAAGCAGGGGCAGCAGCTTTTCTTAAGGTCTCCCATGACAAAGATTCCAGAGAGGGGGTTCCTAGACCTGAACTTCTTCAACAAGCTGAGAACCAACACACTGTCATGCATGCTCACAAAATGTTCACACATTTGACAGGGCAAAAAGGGGGCTGTTCTCAATATCTCAGGCCTCCAGGCTGCTGGATAGAGTCATCTCCTGAAATACTCGGAGCCTTCTCCGGCGCTGCAATTCCATTGCCGAGGCAGAATCTTCAGCAACAACCTCCTTGTCAGCATTGTTTCCTTTGACTTCAGTTTCCACTTTGTCATTTGCAGCCACTGTGCTATCATTCAGCCCAAAGTCTGTAGACCTTGGACTATCAGTGAAGCCCAGAGAACCCCATGGGCTAACAGTCTTGTCTTTCACTGGTGTGAGTGTCCTACTCCGCTTGCCAGCAGCATTATGCAGGGGTGGTAGTGCTGCAAAGTTCTGTTGTGGCTGGATTGCTCCATGATAAGGAATGTCAAGAGACTTTTTGGAAAGGGGAGGTTGTGAAGTTGGTCGGTTCTCATCATAATCCTTGCTAGTGCCCCATTCATTGCTCAGAGCTGCAGAAAGAAAGTGGACAAAAGCAAAGTCAATTCTCTAGAAAACTGCCGGAAATACATACATACATGGCATCTCCAACACTTTCTATGTCACTGATTGATAATTAACAAGGAATCCGGGCGCTCTGTACTCAGTATTTACTACTAGGAGTTGGTAATAATTACCTGGAGAGTTTTTAGTGAGTTTGATGCCTGCATGGCTGGACTGCTTAGTGCCTCTGCTGTCCTCTGCTCCTCCAACTTGGCTATTTCGAAGCTCATTTGTTCGATCAAATGTAAGTGGTAGGCTGTCAATTAGGACCCTTGCACTGGATGTTATCTTTTTCACAACTGAATTGTCACTTGAAACCCTTGTGGATACAGCAAGAGGGTTGAAGGGCTCAGCCGTACTTCTAAGTGTTTGTTCACTAAGAGCAGGAGGAGGAGGATTTGTGTCAAGAAGATCATCATCATAGAATTCCAGGGCATGTTCCCCAGAGGAGGGCAAATGAAAAGGATTGTGTATAGGGACTGAAGCATGAGCTTCTTTGTCCAGTTGCAACTCCTCATGTGTATTCAAAGCTTCATCAGGTGAAGAGTAGTCAATGTCATTGTCCTCACCACTTCCTGAGCCACAACTTTGCAGCTGCCATATTTGAGGTTCATTCCTCTGTTGAGACATCTGCATGGGGCCATGGTATAATATCTCTGCCATACCTGGTTCCAGTCCCTGGGAATTGGACCCGTGATTGCTTTGAGAGGGTCCAAACCTGGAGTTTGAAAACAGCGCCCCAACCCTACAGGAATCCGAAACCTGAGAGAATTGTTTGTCCAAGTTGGAACGAGCAACTTGTCGAGGTTGACGGGGCAGAGCAGGCTGGGGTTCCCACAGGGAAGAGTGTTGAAGTTCATACCCATGCAGATCAGTGCCAGAGACAGCAAAACTGCTCAACTCACCTGAGAGAGTTCCAGTCACTTGGGAGTCACCCATTGATGTTTCGAGTTCAAGAAGCATCTCTTGTGCACGTTCATATGATTTCAAGTGCGAATCTGAAGACCACCGATTATCATTACAGGAAGGGTTCACACTCTGCAGCATGGCTTTGGCCTCTTCCAGCCGACCTTGCTTCATAAGGCAGATACCCAAATTGCAGACTTTGTTATTGTCAGGCTCTATTGTCAGTGCCTTTCTGTTTTACACAAAACACAGCCATGCCCAACATCATCCATTCTGGTCAATGCAATGATGAAAACCTTGTGCAAATAAATGTTGCTGCCTATGGCAACAGGCAATAGAGCAGATGATGAGCATGAGGACACACAGATAGGGTATAATCTTCTTGCCTGTACACAGCTTCTGCTGCAACAAAGTTTGATTGCTGCATATATGCCCATCCTAAATTCCCCTGCAGAAGTTTGCCATCCCAAGAGTTAGCAATGCAGACCCACCCATAGGCCAATTCATCAGAGTGCAAGCATTCTATCCACAGACAAATGGACCCACAGCCTTCACATTCCAACCAAATATGTTACACATCCAATTTCTGACAACTTCTGGATCAGCTTGAAACTTCTTAACCAGTAGAGTACCAGAGCTGTTGTGACTCACCAATAGGCGAGTAGCTTCCTGCTCAATGGACACCTGAAACTTCTTGCCAAGTGAGCGAGCAGTCTTGGTCCGCTTGCCATTGAAGGCCATACCCTGATTGATGAGGTGCAACTTGTGTTTGAGCAGAGCGATTTGATCGTCCAGTCTTCCGCATCTCTGTAAATAAATTACGCAAAACTTTGTTTCAGGGAGGCAGACAGTAGTAGCATGAGCTTCTTCTTCTTCATCATGATTGCCTTCTTGCCAGAAGGCATTCTTTTGTCTGTCACATGGACATTGCCCTTATGGTCGAGTCTCTAGCGTCAGTAGTGTACCTACCTTGTAGAGATCAAGCAAGACATTGTCGAGAGACTCCTGTGCCTGGTCAGAGCAGCGCATGCGCAGTGACTTGATAGCTTCAATGGCTTCTTCCGGCCGGTTTTGCTGCTTCATAACAATCGCCATGTCCTTGAGTGCGCTATCTACACGGTCACCTGCGTTGATCGCTGCCCAGAAGAGCGCTATTGCTCTGTCGGGGTCCTTGTCCACCAGCTGCACAAGTGCCCACATTCACAACTGTTGTAATTGTTGCATCACAATAGAAAAGAATGCACCGGGACCTTCTTCTTCCTCTTCTTCTTCTTTCTTCTTCTTCCTGGCGGCATCGTCAACGCGACGAAATCTTTGGCAACAATGTCATTTCGGAGCTCTACTGAAAATCAATCTATCGTTTAGCAACAAGAACAAGGTATCAAAAGAGTTCAACAAACCTGAACATGTTTAGCTCTCACGTAAGGAGTATCTCCCGTTGGAACTTTGTGCAAGACATGGAAAGAATCTGCCCTGGCGGCCACCTTTTGCACCGCAGGAGCAGGAGGCTTCACAGGCGAACAAGGCGCCGATTTCGACATTCTCTGGCCGCCGCCAAACGAGGGCATGTGACAAGCAGTCACAGAAAACTGATCGCTCCACATCAAGCAAAAACACCACTCCGCGTGTTTGATTCTACTGCCGCGTGTTCGGTTTTGCTGCCGCGCGGCTCCCGAATTCCACCTGCCTGAATCAATTACCGCAAGGTTTGTCCTGCGAAGGACCTCGACTTTGTTGCTCCAACAACAACCACGGCGGCAGCGATGAAGAACTACTATTGCGGAGGTGCTAAAGAACTCCACATGCTAAAGCAACGATCGATCGTATTAGATTTTATTCTTCTTATAGGAGCTTCTTCAACTCGAAGCTCCTCCTTTCCAGACTTTTCTTCTTCTTTCTCTTCTCTAGAGGAAAGCCTTTCTTTAAAGATTTTTTACAGCGGCACAACAAACTTTGTTTCAGTTTGCACCAAGTTCGCTGTTTCGACTAATAATAACACTGGCAATGGTTGCTCTTTTTCTTCACTGGACTCAATTTTGCAGTCGAAGAAGAACACAATCAATCCGAACTTCTCTCTCTCTCTCTCTCTCTCTCTCTCTCTCTCGTCTAGAGCCGAAGAGAAACAAAGAGAAAAAAAGCGCACCCGCTATATACCAGGCGCAGAAAAAGACACAAGTACCGCCAGATCGATGCACCACTAGTGCACCTACCAATGAGATAGAGATGTGCAAACAATCACACACGGATATTACACAAAGAATGACGATGTCTGCCTCCCCACCACCCCCGCTGCCCTCGATTGCCTCACGGATTTAGGTCTTCAAAGGTATGAGTGCCACACATTACTGAGCTCAAGCTTCAGTCGAAAGCCTCGTACTTAATTGCGAAGCAATCTCTAGAGATTGTCGTGCACAAGCAAAGCAGCAAATAGATCGTGAAATATAATAAATCTCATTCAACGCAGCAGAAGCAACAGCGACGACCGATTGCTATGAAAGCTTTACAACTACCGGTACACGAAGAGGAGATCACCATAATCCATTAAAAAAAAAACAGTAGAAAAAGTTGAGAATTCGTGCACAGAGCTAGCGAGGAGAGTGCACACTCTTCCGCATTCTCTTCTTCACCACCGCAGCAATCAGGAGTTGATCGCAGCACACCAGCCGAAGCGGAAGAAAGAGCCATCGCTGCAAAGGAGCCGTTGGAGTGCGGCAGCATCATCGCTGCGGCAACGGTAACATGGCCGTGCCAACGTCGTTGGCCTCGTCGTCTCCAGTGTCCGTTGTGGATATAACCCGGGTATCTTGACCACAGTTAAACCAGAGTAGTGGATTCATTGTCCAGGATTCCGACCAGGTACAGCCCACTTGGTCACTCCTGTGTGACCTCACCACACTCCTCTGTAACCTTTTTCCTCCCGAAAGAATTTGTTGACAAAGTATAATAATGGAATTACATTCTACTCATTTGGAATCAGCTTTTGAGGTCTAGTACAATCATTTTCCACGTAAATTAAACTGCAGAAATAGCACTTGTCCCACTTGTGGTATGGCCCACCTACGTGCAAGGGGCTGGCCCACATGTGTCATTCGGTTACTGACTAGTTGCCTGGATTATGGTCCAGGATTCCGACCAGATTCAGACCACGGTTCACTCCTCTGAAACCTTTTTACCGCATGCCTCCGGTAACCCTTTATGGAATCCTGTTGCCAAAGCAAGGGGGTTTACATTCTAGCCCTGTGGAATCAGCTGTTATGGTCTAATACATCCATTTGTGGAGACAAATTAAACTGAAGAATGGCCCTGGTCCCACGTGTCGGTGGGCCCCACATGCTCCCACACGCCTGGCAGGATCATTCAATTATTGACTACTAGTTTTCTTGGATTCTGTTCCCCTTCGCTGTTCCCAAAAATGAATAAGAATCCCCATCACGTTCACAAACTACTCCAAAACAACGTACCCAACGTACCCAACTTCCGTTCACATGTAGCATATTGCCAACTTGCAAAGGTGTTCCCAATGTATATGAATTGAGACATATTGGTCTAATAAGTGTGTATATATATATAACTTAAGAAAAAGAAGAATAGTCAGATCCAGGGTTTTTTTTAATAATAAATTCTTAAATAAATAATAATAATTTATTATTATAAATTTTGTGATGTATTTGAAGTAGCAATCATCCAGAAGAGGATTTTAGCCATATATATATATATGGCTACCTACTAGATATGAGAATAGAAAAAAACCAGAATATTCTTGGCTACCTACTGGAACTTATCATAAAAATATGGCAATTTGGATTTATTTATTTATTTTCCTTTGAAATTTGGCGAATTTGGGCCATTTTTTTCATGAAAAAACCTTTGTATAGGTCAAAATCATGTTTTTCAGGCCACTTGATGCCCCTTGCCATGCTCTTGGTCTTGATAAAAAACAATCGATGAGTAACTGGTGCAAATTGTGTAGGAGTTTTTGAATATTGAATAATTTTGTCATTGAAAATTCAATCAAATCTGAACTAAAAATTCTAGGGAAATTCAGGTAGGCTCTACCTATAATTGGAATGATGCCAATGAATAAGGTTTTATAGAGGCGATTTTGTAATTTTTAGACCTAAGGTGTGAGAGATTTTGAATTTCAAGAAATTTTATAAATAAAATTTCCATTAAAATTTTTAAAAATCATTTTAAAAATTAAATTTGGGTTTCAGACTTAGGCTAAAGACGGTGTACCAAATTTCATCGGTATGCAAAACAACACATATGCTCAATAGCACATGCCACACTAGGCTAAAAATTATACTTGTTTTTGAAGTGTTTGCATGTTATCAATAGTTTCCTTTCTACAAAAAGGAATACTAGGCTAATCTCAATGTTGGTCTAGTTCTGATTGTATTTTTTTAAATTATTTATATAATTATTTTTTTGGTGAGGGGCACAAGTTATGTAATACAAAACCTCCCCAATCTAATAAGCCCATAACCCATAATATGAAAAATCTAACTTTTGGGATAATATAGGTAATAATTTGGAGGTGTTTTTCATAACACCTTCTTAGATTGGTTGGGGTTTCCAAAAAAAAAATTGAAAATACTATATTATTCACTTGCATATATTGGTACAACAATAGAATAAACCAGTGTCAAATGACTATTTTTATCTTTTTTTATCAAAGACCTCATTGGGCCAATTATTGCTAACAAAAATTATTTTTCAAAATTCCTTAGTTATGATCTACGTCTTTGTAAATTGGTCAAAATACAATGAAAAAATAGAAAATCTTTCTATTTCAATTAATCGACAATGCCAAGAATTTATTTAACAAGAAGGTGATGGTGAACAATGTTGCTTCATGTTTATTCTACCATTGCAATGAACATTATATTTATTTTTCCATCTTGTAAATATCTTCGAAACATTAACATTTCATGATTGACAAGATTTATTGCAAGTTCATTATTACTTCATATCACAAAACATATTCAAGTTGTTGTCTTCTTCATTCAAATCTTTAAATGCTTCACATTCAATTCTAGATAATAGATGTAGGTATTGATGATATATAAATTTTCATAGTATGTATGCCATTGGCCCAAGTGTGAACATGATCATGTGGATAAAGCTCAATTGTGAAATTTGTATTTTTTGAAATTAATTTTTTAATAACAAAAATTACTCAAAATTCAATTTCTCTCATAACTTAAGATCTAAAACTAACAAAATCACTTCCATTAAATCCAACTTGTGCAGGAGCTTTCCAACAGTACCAAAAACAAGCCCCATTTTCTGGAAAAAAATTAGTTCCGATTTTTTTGGGTACAAATTTGTTCAATAATTTAATATTTTTTGCACCAAAGGTTTAAATATTACAAAACCATCTTGATGCCCACACAACATTATTTCATAAACATTGAAAATAATGGTCCCTTTTCTACCATTTATGTTGATTTTTAATTTTTTTTGCAAACCTACCAAACCCTACTACACATTGAATTATTCATTCACTCAAGATAACCAAAAAAAAAAAATGTGAACTGCCAAATCAAGCAATTTCATTGACCATAACATTTTTTCTTCATCCATTGACATTGTGTATAGTGTCCACCACCTTGCACTACCATGCAGCTTATGTGCAACAATATTGATAAGTAATTTTTCATTTACATTAATTTTTTAAATGATTAGAAATTTTTTACAAATAGGTCTTGCATGGGTCTTTTTTTAATTTAAAAACTATGTAATAATATAGGGTTTAATAGATTGGTTGTTGGGTAAATATTATAATTAATTAATTATATAATAAAAATTATTTTTTCTCAAATTTCAAATATAATTAATATAAGGAATGTGTTAATAACATGTATGGAAAAAAAATAGAAAATGTATTTTAAAATGTATAAAAAATGTATAAAAGATTTATAATTATATGTAAAGTAGTTGTTATTAGGTTCAATTAGTAAGATTGAAAGGATGGAATTTACACTAAAGGTTTGAAGTAAAGGAGGTAGCACGAATGAAATGGTATTTATTTGGTTAGGATAAGGAGTTAATGAAGGCCCAATTGCAGCATCTTTAATTTCATTTTACCCACCTCTTGATTTACCTACCAACCTAACTTGAAAAAACTTTGGATGTGAAAATATTAAATCAATCTTTTGAATATTCATCTCAAAAATTAATATGTAGATTTTAAATATTGGTATGGGTTATAATTTTAAATGGATTTTTTTATTGCATATGTTATTTCATTTTAAATATAATTTAAAATTCCAATTTTCAAGAAAATTACCTTTTTTTTTAATATTTTGATTTGGGAAATACATTCAAATATAATATTTTGTTCATGTATATACTTTCTTCAATTTCATAATTAAATGAAGGGTAGGTCGTAGGAAGGTAAATCACATGTAGGTAGGTAGGTAGGTCATAAATAATAAGCAATAAGTATCTAAATAGGTGATAATTACTATAAAAAATATTGTATTATGTAATCATCCAATTTGCAATTACATGTGACTATTTGTCATTTGCAACTATGTTTTTCAATTTTTACAATTAATAACCATTTTTTTTTAATTACTATTTTTGAGATTAGGTATGAAGCTTATAAAAATATTAATTAAAATTTCACAAATTCAATTATCTAATTATTACTAATGATTAGATAAATTGATTTCCTATTTAGTTCATAAGTTCAAAATTAATTATAAATGCTTATTAATCAGTTAAGAATTTACTAAAAGATAATTATTACTTCACTTAGTAGATTAATTAATATTTAGTTTATTATTTGATATTTAATATTTGGTAATCAAGAGTTATGGTAAATAGATAATAAACATTAGTTAATTAATAGTTATATACCTTATAAAAATATAAATTAAACTTTCATAAATTCAATTATCTAGTTATAATTAATGAGTATTTTGTAAAACATTTCCTATTTAGTTCAGCAGTTCAGAATTAATAATTAATAGATATTAGTCATTTAAAAATTTAGTAAAAATTGATCAATACTTCAATTAATAATTTAATGAATATTCAATGAATTATCTGATAATTGATATTTGTTAATCTAGAGTTATGGTAAATAGATAAAAATAATTAATTAATTAATAGTTATGTAACTTATAAAAAGTACTAACTAAATTTTCACAAATTCAATTATCTATTTATTATTAATGATTTATTTAATTAATTTCTATTTAGTTCATA
>Ga0116229_10002317_pt1 | contig 30664 bp, 26 predicted proteins | sample S1TSphgellanicum_3_FD_87313 | JGI IMG/M metagenome (GOLD analysis project Ga0116229, IMG submission 87313) | Host-associated microbial communities from peat moss isolated from Minnesota, USA - S1T2_Fc - Sphagnum magellanicum MG | ecosystem: Host-associated > Plants > Peat moss > Unclassified...
CCCCTGGGCGTGGTCGCCGCCGCCCGCGGCGGGGCCGCCGCCGCCGCCCTGCAGGTGTTCTCCATGATCGGGCTGGCCGTCCCGTCGTTCTGGCTCGGGTTGATGCTGGTGCTGGCCTTTGCGGTGCATCTCCGGCTGCTGCCAGTGGATGGTTTTGGCGGCCTTGCCCTGATACTCCCGGCGATCACGCTCTCGCTGCAAAGTATCGCCCGGCTCGGCCGGCTGGTGATGTCCGGCATGGGCCAGGCGCTGCGCGCCGACTATATTCGTACGGCGCGCGCGAAAGGGCTGGGCGAGTCGCGCATCGTCTGGGTGCATGCGCTACGAAACGTCCTTGTTCCCGTCGTCACCATGGCCGGGCTCGAACTCGGCGACCTGATTTCGTCGGCCGTCGTCGTCGAGGTGGTGTTCGCCTGGCCCGGCATCGGCCGCCTTGCGGTGACGGCTTTGGGCGAACGCGATTTTCCGCTGTTGCAGGGCACGGTGTTCATCGCCGGCCTCGGCTTCGTGCTCATCAACCTTGCCGTCGATACGCTCTGCACCCGCATCGATCCGCGGATGCGACGCGCATGAGGCCCGCCGCCGCACGCGCCTCGGCCATCCTCGGCGCCATTTTGCTCGCGCTCGTACTGTTCGCCGCCGTCGCGGCGCCGCTGATCGCCCCCTACAAACCGACCGCGATAGAGCTGCGTCAGCGCCTTCTGCCGCCGGCCTGGGAGGCCGCCGGATCCAGCCGCCATCTGCTCGGCACGGATAATGTCGGCCGCGACCTGTTTTCGCGCATCGTGTGGGGCGCGCGCATCTCGCTGAGTGTGGGGCTTGCCGCGGCCAGCCTTGGCGCGGTGATCGGCGGCACGCTCGGCCTGTGCGCGGGGTATTTCGGCGGGGCCGTGGATGCGGTGATATCCTGGCTGATCGAGGTGCAACTCGCTTTTCCCTTCACGCTGTTTGCCATCTTCCTGCTGGCTGCCTTTGGCGGCGGGTTCCTGCCGGTGGTGGGTGTGCTGGCGCTGGCCACCTGGGTGAATTACGCGCGGGTGGTGCGTGGCCAGGCGATGAGCCTGCGATCGCAGGATTTCATCCTGGCAGCGCAGTCGGTCGGCGTTGGCCCCGCCAGGCTATTGCGGCGGTATTTGCTGCCGGCCGTGTTGCCAAGCATTGTGGTGGTGGGCAGTTTTTCAGCGGCCCAGGCGATCCTGACCGAAGCGGCGCTGAGTTTTTTGGGCGTCGGCGTCGATCCCACCATCCCCTCCTGGGGGGCGATGCTGAATCTGGGCCGCAATTATCTGCAGACCGCGTGGTGGATGGCGATTTTTCCGGGCATCGCCATTGCCATCACTGTACTCGGAATCAATCTGCTGGGCGACTGGCTGGGCACCCGCCTGGACCCGCGCGCCGGATGACCGCGCCATTGCTGGACGTCTCCGGGCTGACCATCCGCTTCGGCGCCACCCTGGCGGTGGACGACATTTCGTTTACCCTGGGCGAGGGAGAGGCGATCGGCATTGTCGGCGAAAGCGGCTCCGGCAAATCCGCGACTATCCTTGCAGCCCTGCGCCTGCATCCAGCCAGCACCACGATCACCGGAATGCTCGCCTTCCGCGGCCAGGACATCACACAGCTGTCCCCTGACGCCTTGCGCGATCTGCGCGGCGGCCAGATCGCGATGATTTTTCAGGACCCGCTGACCGCCTTCAATCCGCTGATGCGGATCGGCAAGCAGATCGCCGAGGTTCTCACCCGCCACCGTGGCCTGTCCCGCCAGGCTGCCGATGCTGAAGCCATTCGCCTGCTGGCGCAGGTGGGCATTACCGAGCCGGCGCGGCGGGCGCGCCAATACCCGCATGAATTCTCCGGCGGCATGCGCCAGCGGGTGATGATCGCCCAGGCGCTTGCCGGCGACCCGGCCTTGCTGATTGCCGACGAGCCGACCACCGCGCTGGATCCCACCGTGCAGGCGGAGATCGTTCGCCTGATCGCCAGCTTGCGGCGTGCGCGCGGCATGGGGCTGATCTGGGTGACCCACGACCTGGCGTTGATGGCCGGCATCGTAGACCGGGTGCTGGTGATGAAATCCGGCAGGATCGTCGAGGACGCGGCGGTGGACGATCTGTATCGCGCACCGCGCCATCCCTACACGCGCACGCTGCTGGCAGCCGTCTCTCGGGGCATCGGGCCATGAGTCTCGCTGCCATGAAGGATATTTTCGTTCGATACGGGCAGCGCGCGGCACTCGCGGGAATCGATTTTGCCGTGGGCGCGGGTGAAACGGTGGCGGTGATCGGCGAATCCGGCTGCGGCAAAAGCACGCTTGGCCGGGCATTGCTGGGATTGCAGCCAGTGGCTGCCGGCCGGGTGATGTTCAAGGGCGAGGATCTGGCCACCCTGCCCGCTGCCACGCTCCGCCACCGCCGGCGCCTGATGCAGATGATGTTCCAGGACCCGCAAGCCTCGCTCAATCCCAGGATGCGCATCGGCGAGACGTTGGCGGAGCCGCTGGTGGTGCATCACCTGGCCACCTGGCGCACGGCGCGGACGATGGTGGCGGAGATGCTGAACCGGGTGGGGCTGTCGCCCGCTCATGCCGGGCGCTACCCGCATGAATTTTCCGGCGGCCAGCGCCAGCGCATTGCCATTGCACGCGCGATGATTGCCGGCCCGGAGCTGGTGGTGGCCGATGAGCCGCTTTCGGCGCTCGACGTGACACTGCAAGGCCAGATACTCGATCTGCTCGCCAGCCTGCAGCAGGAGCGTGCTCTAACCTATGTGTTCATCAGCCATGATCTGCCGGTGGTGCGCCATCTGGCCGGCCGAGTCTCGGTAATGCTCGGTGGCCGTATCGTGGAGCAGGGCGCGCCCGCCGAGCTATTTGCCAAACCCGCCCACCCCTACACGGCCGCCCTGTGCGACGCCGTTCCGATCGCCGATCCGCGGATTGCCCGGGCAAAGCTGTTGGAAAAGCAACCGGAGTCTCACGAGGGCCAGCCTGCGCCTGATGCCTGCCCGTTCAGCGTACGCTGTCCGCACGCACGGCCGATCTGTATCGAGGCGATGCCAGGATTGCGCAGCATCGCCGCCGGCCGCCAGGCCGCCTGCTGGCTGCACGAGGAGCCCGCATGAACGCCCGCATCGCCATCCTCAATCCCAACACCACCGCCGCTTTCACCACGCGGCTTGCAACCGCCGCGCGGAAAATCGTGGCGCCGGGAACGGAGGTGATCGCCCGCTCCCCAGCACACGGCCCAGCCTCCATCGAATGCCACGCCGACGAAGCCGCCGCGGTGCCCAATCTTCTGGCGCTGATCGGGGAGGAAGAACAGCTTGGCACCGGCGCCTATGTGATTGCGTGTTTTGGCGATACCGGCATCGATGCCGCGCGCGAAATCGCCAACGGCCCGGTGATCGGCATGACGGAAGCCGCCCTGTTTGCCGCTGCCATGCTGGCGGCGCGGTTTTCCATCATCACGCTGCCGCCGCGCACCCTTGCGCAATCGGAGCGGGTGCTGCGCCATACGGGCCTCTTCCATCGCTGCCATGTGCGCGCGATCGACGCCGATGTGCAGGATTGCGTGGGGCTGGATGAGCCCCTTCTGGCCGCCATGCTCGCCGAATCCAGAACCGCCCTGCGCGAGGATCGCGCCGAGGCGATTATTCTCGGCTGCGCCGGACTCTCCGACCTTGTGAGCCCCATGCAGGCCGCCCTGGGCATACCGGTGCTGGACGGCGTTTGCATTGCGGTGACCATGGCCGAAGGTTTTCTGCGCGGCGGGCTGCGCACCTCCAAGGCCCTGACCTACGCCTCGCCGCCAACGGAGCACCCACGATGAAAATTCTGGTCCGCAACGCGCTGTTGCGCTCCTTCGCCCCCGGCCGGCCGCACACCGAGCATGCCGACATCCTGGTATCCGGCGACACCATCGACACCGTGGCGCCAGCGGGATCGCTGCCGGACGATCCGCAAACCCAGGTGATCGACGCCACCGGCCATCTCGTGATGCCCGGCCTGATCAACGCGCATTTCCACTCGCCGGTAAACCATTTGAAAGGCTCGCTGCCCAGCCTGCCGCTCGAAATATTCATGCTCTATGAAAGCCCCAATCTGCCGGGCCTAAAACCCTCGCCGCGCTTCGCCTATGTGCGCACCCTGCTGGCGGCGGCAGAAATGCTGAAACTCGGCACCACCAGCGTGCAGGACGACGCGTTTTTTGTGCCACAGCCGACGCCGGAGATTATCGACGCGGTGATGCAGGCCTATGCCGATTGCGGGATTCGCGCGCGCCTGGCGCTGGATCAATCCAATCTCCCCGAACTCGGCAAACTGCCTTACCTGGCCGAAGCTTTGCCGGCCGAGTTGCGGAACAGCCTGGCCGCCCCGCCGCCGGCCGACACGTCCGAGCTACTGGCCTGCACCCGTCATCTGATCGAAACCTGGCATGGCAAAAGCGGCGGCAGGCTGATGGCCGCGGTCTCCTGCTCCGCACCGCAACGTGTGTCCGACGATTATCTCGCCGCGCTGGACGATCTTTCGAAGGCGCATGATCTGCCGTTCTATGTGCACATCCTGGAGACGCGCACCCAGCGCGTGCTCGGCAATGTTCGGGGGCGCTCCCTGGTGCAGGATTTTGCCGCCCGCGGCGCTTTGTCTGACCGCTGCAACGTGATCCATGCCATCTGGATGGACGATGCCGATTACGATCTGATCGCCGCAGCCGGGGCCTGCGTCGCGCATAACCCGATCAGCAATCTTCGTCTGGGCAGCGGCGTGATGCCATTCCGCCGTCTGCGCGAGCGCGGCATCACCATCGCACTTGGCACCGACGAGGCCATTGCCGATGACAGCGTGAATATGTGGGCGGTCGCTAAAATGGCCGGGCTGATCCACAACATTGCCGACCCCGACTATGCGCGCTGGCCGCAAGCCGCCGAGGTGCTCGCCTGCCTGTTCACCGGCGGTGCGCGCGCCATGCGCCAAGCGGGGCGGATCGGCGCGATTGCGCCAGGGATGCAGGCCGACCTGATCATGCTCGATCTCGATACCCTGGCCTTCACACCGCTGAACGATCTCGACCGCCAACTCGTCTATTGCGAAAACGGCTCCTCCGTGCGCCTGACCATGGTGGCCGGCGCCATTATTGCCCGCGACGGCAAATTGCTCACCATCGACGAGCCGGCCTTGCGCGCGGAAGCGCGCAGCCTGGCCGCGGCATTGGCCGGCGCGGGCCAGACCGAACAAGCCGCCGCACCCTATCTGCCCTATTACCGCGACATGTATTTGCGCGCGGCCGCCGCCGATCTCGGCATGCTGCGCGCCGTGCCCCATAAAGACTGGACCGCCTGATGCTGAAATCCCATGGCCGCTACGGCGAAAGCCCGATCACCCAGCGCGCCGATTACAGCTGGCCAGACGGCAAGCGTCTTGCTGTCTATGTCGCGCTCGGTGTCGAGGCCTATCATTTCGGTGAAGGCATGACCGAGAATCTGGTGCCAGGCGAAGCCCTGTCGCATGACGTGCTGAATGCCTCCTGGCGCGACTATGGCAACCGCGTTGGCGCCTGGCGCCTGCTCGATGTGATGCGCGAGCTGAACCTGCCACTGACGATCCTGCTCAATACCGCGCTCTATGAGGAATGCCCTGCTTTATGCGCTGCCTTCCGTGGCCAAGGCTGCGAGATTGTTGCCCACGGCCATTCGAATTCCGACACCATGGCGGGCATGACAGCGGCCGAAGAAGCCGCCTATATTGCCCGGGTGACGGCCGATATCACCCGGCATGAAACGCGTGCGCCGAAAGGCTGGGCCAGCCCCTGGATTGCCGAGACGCCCACCACGCCGGAGGCGCTGCAGGAGGCCGGCTATAGTTATCTTCTCGATTGGTGCATGGACGACCAGCCCGCCTGGCTGGCCACCCGCACAGGGCGCATGCTCAGTATCCCCTATAGCCAGGAAATCAACGACAGCTCAACCATCATCGGCCGCATGGCCAGCGCCGCCGATTTCGCCGACATGATCGTCGATCAGTTCGACCAGCTTCTCGCCGATAGTGTGCATCAGCCGGTGGTGATGAACGTGATCCTGCATAGTTTCATCTCAGGCCAGCCGTTCCGGCGCAGACGAATCGCCAAGGCGCTGGCGCATATCGCGCGCCACCGCGACGTTATTTTCGCGACAACGCCGGGCGGGATTGCGGACTTCGTTTTGGCCGGAAACCAGGGATAGGAAGGCAAGCGGTTTTTTTCGAAAAATGAGAGATCGCTTCTCCCGCAGCTTCGGCCGGGCATTTGCCGGAAGCAGGCGATCTGGCTATTTGGACTTTGGTTGCCACAATTCGATTTTCGTACCATCAGGATCGAGTATCCAGGCGAAGCTTCCGGTGCCACCCGAATCGTCTCGCTTCAACACAGCCACGCCCTTGGCCTTGAGCCGTGCCAAGAAAGCATCGAGATCGTCCACGGCAAAGTCGATCATGAACTCCCGCGTCGATGGTGCGGTATAGTGAGAGGTTTGAGGGATCGCGGTCCATACCGCCACCGGCGGATGGCCTTGTGCGTCGTAACGCAGCATTGCGCCGCCCCAGCTTTCAATCGGGATGCCGAGCACATCACGATACCAGGCTGCCAGGGCCTTTGGGTCCTTGCTCTTTACGAAGACGCCGCCAATCCCGGTAATATGGCCCGCCGGCTCGGCGCGCGACGCGATAGGGATCGCGACCGTAACGAGAACGGCCGCCAGGCATGCCCAATTTGTTCTTTTCATCTGTTGTCCGCCTCACCTTGCCTGCGTGAGCATGGTGTTTATCCTAGGTGCGCAACGACGATCTTAGCAAGCCGGCGCTTCCCGGCTTTTGCCTTGGACAAAGCTGACGCCGAGAGCATCATCCGGCCACCGGGGCTTACCCGTGGGAGAAAAATGCTCAACAAAACAAAGAGCTAGAGCATTTTCTGACCGGTTCCACCAAACCCGCACGGTCCGAAAATGCGCTGGGCGCTGTTCAAGACCAGGGTCTCTTCCGATCCCCCGCAGGATGGGCGACGCTTTTTTCAAAAAACGACTTTCTTCGCCTGTAGGCGGATCGAAAGTCCAGTTTGCTAACTGACTGTGAATCGAAGGCTACGGAAAAATTTTGTGGCTGCTTTATAGGCGCGAAAGACCCCAAAACCCTCGTATTCAGGCTTGTTTGCTTAAGGTTTGGGCAATTTGAGTACCCAACGAGCGGCCTGATGACGGGCTTTCGAACATTTTTCATTGAACTAAAACAGGAAGCTTGTTCTATTTGGTCGTGGAACGGCGCGCGCGCCGGAAAGGGGGGATTCATGCGGCATTTCGGAGCCGGCCTACGCTTTGCCTTGCTCACGGCGGTTTTGCCGCCTGCATCGCTCGCCTGGGCGCAGTCAGCGCCCACATTGGACCCGGGCAAGCCCGGCCAGCCGGCGCCTGCCGCCCGTGCCGCCGATGCGCGCGCTTCTGGCAAACAACTGGAAGAAATCGTTGTCACCTCGCAGAAACGGCGGGAAAACGCGCGCAAGATACCGGGCAGTATCGGCGTGATTGGCGGCGCCGAGCTGATCGACCATCACATTACGAGTTACGAGGATATCACACGCACCTTGCCGGGCGTGTCGTTTGCCGCCAATAACGGGCCAGGTCAGGACAATATCTCCATCCGCGGCGTAAGCTCCACCGTGGGCAACCCCACCGTCGGCGTTTATCTCGACGAAGTGCCGATCATTACCGTGCAGGGATTTGTCGGCCAGGCGCAGCCGCGGCTGTTCGACCTCGATCGCGTGGAGGTGCTGCGCGGCCCGCAGGGCACGCTGTATGGCGCAAGTTCGGAAGGCGGCACCATACGCTTCATTACCACGCAGCCGGATCTGGATAATTACAGCGGCTATGTTCGCGGCGACGCCAGCGGCACCGTGCATGGCGGCCCGAACACCGAAGAGCAGATGGCGATCAATATTCCGCTGGTGCCAGGGAAGGTGGCTCTGCGCATGGTGGGTGATTACAACTACACCAGCGGCTATATCGATACGTTCGCGCCTGTCACCTTGCAGCCGGAAAAGAGTGGCACGAATTACGAGCATGGCGGCGTGTTCCGCGCCACGTTAAAAATCCAGCCAGACCCCGATCTTGTTATCACGCCCGCCTTCTTCTTTCAGAACGAGCACGATGGCGACGCACCGACCTTCATTGAATCGCTTGGCACCTACAACCAGGACAAATATGTGCGCGAGTGGATAGACGACACGATGTATATCCCGAGCCTGACGATGAAGAAGAATTTCGATTTCGGCGACATTACCTCTGTCACCGCCTATTACACCCGCGATACCGACCGGCAGGCGGACGGCACCGCCTTCAACAGCGCCGCCATCGCGCAATTCTATCTGGATACCGATACCGACCCTGCCTATGCCAGCCATTACGGCCAGGCGAATTCCATTCTGGCCAACGTGGCCTCTCCCGTTATCTTCAACGACCGTTTCCATACGCTAACCCAGGAAATACGGCTTTCCTCCAAACCCGGCCAGTTGCGCTGGGTGGCGGGCGCCTATTATTCCAACCAGCAATGGACGCATAACGACTACGAGACCGCGCCTGGCTTCAGCGCCGATTTCCAGAATATCTATGGTTTCAATATCAACGATTCGATTCTCGGCCAGCCGGGCAATCCGGGCCTGTGGAACAACGATGTCGTCTGGCATATCTACGACCACAATTTCGTTCAGCAAATCGCCGGATTCGGCCAGATCGATTGGGATGTTCTGCCATCGCTGCATCTGAGCGCCGGCGAGCGTTATGTGTGGTCGCACGAGACCTTTAGCGAGGTTGGCGCAGGCTTCTTCGATATCGGCGGCGGCGGCACATCAGGCACGCCCTACACCCAGGCGGCGCATTTCCAGGCATCGACGCCGAAATTCACCGCCACCTACGATGTATCGGAAGACGCGAATATCTACGCTGTCGCTGCACGCGGCTTCCGCCTCGGCGGCGCCACCACCCCAAATACAAATGTCTCCTGCGTGCAGGGGCTGGCCGAACTCGGCGATAATGGCGCACCGACCACCTACGGCCCCGATCATCTCTGGAGCTACGAGCTCGGCACCAAGGCCCTTCTGCTGGACAAGACACTTTCGTTCAACGCCGCCGGCTATTATATCGATTGGTCGCGCATCCAGCAGACCATCACGATCCCGATCTGCGGCGGCGCTTTCAACGCCAATGTGGGCGATGCCGTGGCTTATGGCGGCGAGGTTGAGATGCGCTACAAGCCTCCGGCGATCAGCGGACTTGCAATCGGCATCAATGCGGGCGCCGAGCACGCCACCATCACCAGCACCACCAATACATCCACGGCGGCGGTAGGCGAGAATGTTCTGTTTACGCCATCCTGGAGTGCGAGTGCGCTGGCGGATTACTATTTCCCTATTGCCGACGGCAAAGAGGGTTTCGTGAAGGTCGACTATGACTGGGTGGGCCCCTCGAACGGGAGCTTTCAGACCTATGTTTCGAATTACCGTGATCCAGCCTACGGTGTTCTCAACCTCAATGTCGGGTTCGAGACCGGCCCGTGGAAGGCCGAGCTCTACGCCAGCAACCTCACCGACAGCAAGATCATCCTGCAGCAGCCGATCATCAACTCGGTAACCGAGGCCTATACGTTGCGGCCGCTCACCGCGGGCATACGGATCACCCGGCACTTCTTCTAGAGCGTGATCGACACGAATTTTCGATCAACCCCAAACGATCATGCTCTAGTATCGGGGGTCGGAAACACCGGAACCCTGGATGATCGCCAGGCTGGCGGAGGCGCCGATACGCGTCGCCCCAGCCGCGATCATCGACTCCGCGGCGTCGCGCGTGCGAATGCCGCCCGAGGCCTTCACGCCCATACTAGGCCCTACCGCCGACCGAAGCAGGGCCACGTCGTGCGGCGTTGCACCATGGCGTGAAAACCCGGTTGAGGTCTTCACGAAATCCGCGCCCGCTTGCTGCGCCAGCTGGCTGGCAACCCGCTTTTCCCCATCTTCCAGGAGGCAGGTTTCGATAATCACCTTCAGCACCGCGCCTGTGCAGGCAGCCCGCACCTGGGCGATATCACGCCGCACCGCCTCGATGTCGCCGTCCTTCAGCGCGCCCAGCGCCATCACCATGTCGATCTCCGCCGCCCCGGCGGCGCAGGCCCACGCCGCTTCGGCCGCCTTTGCCTCGCTGGCGGCAGCCCCCAGCGGAAAGCCCACCACGGCGCAGCAGCGAACGCCACTTCCGCGCAAGACGCCCGTCACGAGCGGCACGAAACGTGAATTCACGCAGACCGCACAGAAGGCGTGCAGCAGCGCCTCCTCGCAGAACCGTTCGACCTGCGCCGATGTCGCATCCGCCGCCAAAATCGTATGGTCGATCAAACCCGCCAGACCAACAGTCATGCTATGACGATCCACTTGCCACTTGCGTCGAAAAGATCAGGAAACATGCCCCCACGCAATCAGCTTCTCGCCGCCATCGAAAGTCGCTCGATCGATTTCGTTCCGGCCGATGAGCGCCACGGAACGCTGGCCAGCCAGGCGCGCTTCTGGTTCCTGGGAAACTTCAATTTCGCCACCATTCCCATCGGGTTCATCGGCCCCAGCTTCGGCCTTTCGTTTTGGTGGACGGTTCTCGCCGAAGCCATCGGCATTCTGATCGGAACATTGTTCCAGGCCTTTCATGCAAGCCAGGGCGCGGAATTGGGCTTGCCGCAAATGGTGCAAAGCCGCGCGCAATTCGGCTATCGCGGCGTGATCGTTCCGTTATTCGCCAGTTTCTTCACCTTTGTCGGCTTCAACATCGTCAATACAATCCTGATCGAACAGGGCCTGTTTGCCATCGCCGGCTGGAACCAGACAGCGACCGCTCTTGCCGCCTGCATTTCTGGCGGTGCCTTGGCGATCTGGGGGTATGACTGGCTGCACAAGGTTTTCACCCTGATGTTCTGGGCCAGCGTACCGCTTTTCTTGGTCCTCACCCTGGGTGTGGTATCCGGGGTTGTTGCATCACCGCCCCATGCGGCGGGCGGCTTCAATGCGGTTGGCTTTTTCACCCAACTTGCCGCCGGCGCCAGCTACAACATTACCTATGCCGTGTTCGTCTCTGATTACACGCGGTATCTTCCAGCGCACACAGGTCGCGCGCGCATCATTGCCACCGTCTTCGCCAGTTCCTCGCTCTCGGCGATCTGGCTGATCGGGCTCGGCGCATGGCTCGCAATCCATTTCGGCGCCACCGATGCGCTCGCCGATCTGGTCGGCGCCGGACGAAGCCTGTTCGCGCCGCTCGGCACCGTGCTCGCCACCGTCAGCATAGCCGCCCTCGTCGCCGTGATCGGCATGAACAGCTATAGTGCCATGCTGACGGTGCTCACCGCCATAGATGCCTTGCATCCGATACGGCCATCCCGCGCATCGCGCGTGGTGACGATCATCGCGGTGATCTGCCTGTCGGCGGCGGCATCCATCGGCTTCGGCGGCGACGTTATCGCGACCCTGAACAATTACTTCGTCATCATGTTGTATCTTCTCGTGCCATGGACCGCCGTCAACCTGACGGATTATTTTTTCATCCGCAAAGGCCGCTACGCGATCAGCGACCTTTTCAAGGTCGATGGGTGTTATGGTGCCTGGAGCAGAACGGGGCTGATCGCCTATTTCGCCGGTTTCGCGGCCAGCCTTCCCTTCTGCGTTATGCCTGGCCTGTTGACCGGCCCGGCTGCCAAAGCCCTCGGCGGGGTAGACATTGGCTGGCTGGTCGGTCTGATCCTGACGGTTGCAATATATGCGTGGCTCATGCGCAACCACGATCAAGCCGCCGAAACGAGCGCTCTGGACGCCGGCCCGATCATGCAGAACTGAACCTCTGTTGCATCGCGCGGGGCATTTTTCCTGGGCGCATGCCGCACCCGAACCGGTAAGGGCCAGCATGGCCGTACTCGTCTGTGCCATTGTCGTCGGCAAATGACGTGGACCTCGTCAGGTTGTGTAGCGATATCGGTGGGCGCAGGAGGCATCTTGGTGGGCGGGCGTGTTCAGGATAAGGTGGCTTTGGTCACTGGCGGGGCAAATGGAATTGGCCTCGCCTGCGCCGAATTACTGGCGCAGGAAGGGGCCCAGGTGTTGATCGCGGATATCGACGGCCATGCCGCCGAGATGCGGGCGGACAGCCTACGGGCAGCCGGCAAGGTCGCGGCGCCACTTCATCTGGATGTCACCGATCCAATGTCGTGGATGCACGCCATCGCGGAGACAGAGCGGCAATTCGGCCGGCTGAATATACTGGTCAACAATGCGGGCATCGCCACCGGTGGCCAATCGATCGCCGAGTTCGGTCTGGAAACCTGGCGGTTGCAACAGGCGGTCAATGTGGAGGGCGTATTTCTGGGGGTAAAATACGCCCTGCCCCTGATGCGGCGGAACGGCGGCGGCAGTATTGTCAACATGTCATCCATCGCCGGCCTGGTCGGGTCTGCGGGCATGGCCTGCTATGCCGCGACCAAGGGTGCGGTGCGCTTGTTCAGCAAATCGGTGGCGCTGGAATGCGCCGCGCGCAGAGATGGCGTACGGGTCAACTCCGTACATCCCGGCTTGATCGAAACCTCTCTCTGGGACGGCATTCTGGCAAGCGCGGGAACAAAACTGGCCGGGCTTGAACAGGCCGCGCAATCGGTGGTGCCGCTCGGCACCGTTGGAACACCCCAGGATGTGGCCTGGGGCGTGCTGTATCTGGCGTCGGACGAGGCGCGCTACATCACCGGGTCGGAACTTGTGATCGATGGCGGGCTGACGGCGCGATAGAGTCTTCGTATTTGCACACGCCGATCAGGTATCACCGCAGCCCAAATGAAACCCGGGTTTCACGACGATCCACGTAGCAAAAAATCGTCCGGATTCGGCGCCAGCGTTGCGTTCCAATAATCCACCAGGGGAAACGGCCAATTCTGCGATACGCGACCGGTTGCGTTCTTGTACCAGCTGGAAACCCCGGCAGCACCCCAGGCCATTCTGGCGTTGGCGGCATCTACCTTCAGGTTGAACGCGTCATGCACGGATTGCTTGACCTCAAGCGTCGTCGCGCCGGTTTGCGCGAGCAGGTCCAGACAGCCGATAATATAGCGCACGGCGCATTCGGAAAACAGGACGATGCTGCCATTGACAACCAGATTGGTGTTTGGGCCGTAGATCATGAACAGGTTGGGGAAGCCGGGCGCGGTGATGCCGAGATAGGCGCGCGCATCTCCCTGCCATGCGTCCTGGATTTCCTGGCCATTCCGCCCGACAATACGCATCGGCCAGATGAATCGGCTGGCCTGGAATCCGGTGCCGTAAATAATCACGTCCGCTGCATGCAGCACGCCGTCGCGCGTGGCCACGCCATCGGGCTCAATCTTGTCGATCGGTGTCGTCACCAGATCGACGTTGTCGCGTTTCATGGTTTGGCACCATAGCCCGTTATCCACCAGCAGCCGCTTGCCGCCGGCCGGGTAATCGGGGATCAGCTTGGCGAGAAGGTCGGGCCGGTCGGTAACCTGCGCCTGTATGGTCTCGGTCAGCAGGCCGCGGAAATACGCGTTGGCGGCGCCGATCGTCTGCGGCGGACCGTCCCAGTCCGCGTCCGCAGTAAGGGCGGAAATTGCGCCGTCGGTCAGAGTCCAGAACAGATAAAAGCGATACCATGTGTCGTAGAACGGCACGTTGTTCAGCAGCCAGATTTTTTCCGGCGGCACCTCGTGGTGGTAATGCGATTTTGGCAGCGGCCAGGGCGCGGTGCGTTGAAAAACCGACAGCTTGGCCACGTTCGGCGCAATCTTGGGGACAAATTGGTAGGCGCTGGCGCCGGTGCCGATCACCGCCACGCGCTTGCCGGAAAGGTCGATATCCTGCCGCCAGGCCGCCGAATGGAAACTGGGGCCGGCGAACCTATCCTTGCCGTCGATTTCCGGAAAATTCGGCCGGTTGAGCTGGCCGACCGCGGTGATCAGCGCTTCGGCATGGAGTGTTCTCACGCCCTCTGGATCACGCAGCCTGACCCGCCAGATCGATTCAGCTTCGTCGAAGATGGCTTCCTCGACGGCGGCATTGAACGCGATATGTGGCCGCAGATCGTATTTGTCGACCATTTCGCGGAAATACGCCAGAAGCACGTCCTGGGTGGCGTAAAATTGCCGGCAATCATTGCGTTTTTCGAAGGAGTAGGCATAGAGATGGCTGGGCACATCCACACGGCAGCCGGGATAGACATTTTCCAGCCAAGTGCCGCCGACATCGGCGTTTTTTTCGATGACAGTGAAATCCACACCAGCCTGTTTGAGACGGATGGCCGCCAGCAGGCCGGACATGCCGGCGCCAACGATAACCACCCGCAGATGCGAGCCAGCGAGGTTGCGCGTGGTCTCGGCAGCGGGGCAGCGGCCGGCATCGCCGCCGGAAAGGCCAAGCTGCGCCATCAGAAAGGGGATGTAGCGCTCCGGAATATCGGCGCCGGCGACAAAATTCATCATTGTGGCAATCATGCCCGGCGAGGGAACCGGCGGTAGCGCCGCGCCTTCCATATGCGCCGCGATCGCGGTCTTTGCCCTGGCGCGAAGCTCGGCTGCCATGGCGGGCGTGTAGCCGCCCATGCGGGCTTTGATCGCCTCTTCCATCGGCTGGTAGCTTGCCCGCCATTCTGGGCTGAGCAATCCGGTATCGCCGGTCATATGGATCAGCGCCATCAGCAAGGCAGGCAGATGCGCCTCCGCCAAAGCGCGGTCGATCATCGAGCTTTCAGACGTCATGACCTATTCCTGCCAGTGAAGACGCGCTGTGGCCGCACCTGGAGCCTGGACGAGCGAGGCCGCTTTTGGCCTTACCGTTCCGGCCAGGCGCTCAGGCTGGAACAGGCTGTGCTTTCTTCACGAAGATCGTTTTTGCGTTGGTGAATTCCAGCAGGCCCTCAACCGAACCCTCCACGCCCAGCCCGGATTGCTTGTGGCCGCTGAAGGCGCCGAACGGCGACAAATAATGCGCTTCATTCACCCAGCAATTGCCGGCTTCCAGGCGTTCGCAAAGCCGTGCCGCCTGGTGCAGGTCGGATGACCATACGGTGGCGCCAAGCCCATATTCGGTGGCGTTGGCGCGGGAGATGGCTTCATCGATCGTATCGAACCGCAGCAGCGGCAACACCGGGCCGAATTGTTCTTCCTGCACGATGCGCGAGTCTTCCGGCGGATTGTCGATCAAGGTCACCGGGATGAAATAGCCCGGGCCTTCCAGGGCTTCGCCGCCGGTCAGAAAGGTATAGCCTTGCTCCTTTGCATCCTGGATCAGGCTGAGCACAAGCTGATATTGCGGCAGATTCTGCAGCGGCCCCAATTGCGTGCCCTGCTCGGACGCATCGCCCATTTTCACCGTCTTGGCATAGGCCACCAGGGCCGCCTTCAACGGCTCATAGATATCCTTGTGGATATAGAGGCGTTTGATGGCCAGGCAGACCTGCCCGGAATTGCGGAACGCGGCCCAGAACAGTTTCTGCGCGACCTCCTCCACATCCACATCCGGCAACACGATTGCCGCATCGTTGCCGCCGAGTTCCAGGGTGATGCGCTTCAGCGTGGCAGCCCCGCTGGCGGCCACCTTTCGCCCGGTCTGGGTCGATCCGGTAAAAGTCACCTTGTCGATGCCGGGATGGGCGGTCAGCCACGGGCCAAGCGCATCGCCGCCGGAAATCACGTTCAGCACGCCATCCGGCAATACGCCACGCAACAATTCGCCGATCTTCAGCGTGGTGAGCGGGGTAAAGGGCGAGGGTTTCAGCACCACCGTATTGCCGGCCAGCAAGGCGGGCGCCACCTTGATCATGCCGAGCAGCACCGGGTAGTTCCACGCGGCGATGGCGCCCACCACACCCAGCGGCACGCGGCGCGTCTCGCCACGCCGTATCTCGGTATCCTCGAACACCTGCACCGGCAGGTCGAGCTGCGAGGTGCCGCGGCACCACAAGGCGGCGCCCATGATATCGACAGTGGCGACGTCGGCAGGCTTGCCGTGTTCGGCGATGAGCAGCCGAGTCAGCCCTTCCAGATTGGCTTGCAGCGTGTCGGCGATGGCATGCAAGGCAAGGCGCCGCGCGGCGATCGGGGTGTCGCGCCAGACAGGAAAGGCGCTCCTGGCGGCGGCGACAGCCTGATCGAGTTCGGCCTGCGCGCAATCGGGGGCGGTGGCGAAAACCTGCTCGGTGGCGGGGTTGAGCACCTCGTAGCGCTGCTCGCCCGCCACCGCCCGCCCGCCGATGGTCATTGTGAAATGCCCGAACATATCCGATACGGTGTGGTTTTCCGTGGTCATCCCGTTGGCTCCCTGCCGATTTTGCGTGATCTTGCCGACGGCGCGGAACCGCCCTAAAACTTTTCACACATGTGATGGCGCATTCGCAATACGAAAACTTTTATGGGGGTAGGCCGATGTCGGACGAAGCGCACGCGCGGGGCCTGCACCCGGTGGTCACCGCGCTGATGGAGCGGTCGCGCGCGGCCGGGATGAAGCCGATTTCCGCCGGCTCGGTGGAGGAGGCCCGCGCGCTTTTCACCGCGACCTCGGCCGCGATAGGCGCCGGGCCGGAGGTGGCGGAATGCCGCGCTGTCGAGATCGCGGGCAGAGGCGGCCCGATTGCCGCCATGCTCTATATGCCCACCGGCAAGCCTGCCGGGCTCTGCGTCTATCTGCACGGTGGCGGCTGGGTTGTCGGCACCGCGGCGGATCATGAGGCGCTGGCGCGCAGCCTGGCCGCACGCAGTGGCTGTGCCGTGCTGGTGCCGGAATACCGCCTGGCGCCGGAACATCGCTTCCCCGCCGGGCTGGAGGATTGCGAGGATGTTCTGCTATGGGCCGCGGCCACCTCAGGCAGCATGCCGGGCGTGGCGGTTCCGCTGGTGGTGGCGGGGGATAGCGCCGGCGGCAATCTGGCAACCGTTGCCGCGCGCCGCCTGGCCGGACGGGTGAAGCTGGCGGGCCAAGTGCTGATCTATCCGGTAACGGATGCTGATTTCGATACCGGGTCCTACCTTGCCTACGGCACCGGCCTGCCACTTTCGCGCGCGGATATGCGCTGGTTCTTTAGCCACTATGCCGCCGAGCACCATTGGACCGACCCGGCAATTTCGCCCTTGCGTGCGCCCCACCTGGCCGGGTGCCCGCCGGCGGTGATTGCCGTGGCGGAATATGATGTGCTGCGCGATGACGGCCTCGCCTATGCCAGGCGCCTGGACGCAGAGGGCCTTCTGGCCGGCCTGCGCCGTTATCCTGATCTGACTCACGGATCGCTCAGGCTGCATAATCTGGTCGATAGCGCGGACCGGGCGGTAGCCGATCTGGCGAGCGATATCAGGCGCTTCTGCCTTGCGGCCGAGGGATAGGACAGAGGCGCTCCTTACTGGGCAATCGCGCGGGCGGATATTTTTCAGCCTGTCGAAATATCTATCGGCCGGCTGAAAAAACATTGCATCGAACCACCACCCCCGGGCATGGTGACCCAGGGAGATAAACCGGTGGCTGAAGCACAGATCGAACGTATCCAGCGGTCCGAATTGGCCGTGCCGGCGACATCGACGCCGTTTTTTGAAAAGGCCGCGCGCGGCGCGGCGGATTCCCTGTTTCTCGATCTGGAGGATGCGGTGGCCCCGCCGCGCCGGCTGGAGGGAAGGGCAAATGCCGTGGCCGCACTGAACGCGGTGGATTGGGGCGACAAGACCGTGTCGGTGCGGGTGAATGGCCTGTCCACGCAATGGGGGCTGGCCGATATCCTGGCCGTCGCGCGCTGTCCGCGGCTGGATATGATCCTGCTGCCGAAAGTGGAAACCGCCGGCGATGTGGTGTTTGTCGATCGGCTGCTCACCGCGCTGGAACTGGAAACCCCGCGCGCCCGCAAGCTGGGAATCGAAATCCTGATCGAGACCACCAAGGGCCTGGCGAATGTGGAAGCCATTGCCGCCGCTTCGCCGCGGCTGGAGGGCATCATTTTCGGTGTCGGCGACTATTCGATCGAGCTGCAGAATTTCGACCTGGTGTTCGGTGCGGCCAATCCCGATTATGCGATGCTGGCGCGCGAGGCCGGCAAGCCGGCCGAGCGGCATTGGAACGATCAATGGCATTTCGCCCTGGCGCGCATTGCCAATGCCTGCCGTGCCTATGGGTTGCGGCCGATCGACGGCCCGTTCACCAATTATGGCGATCCGGATGGCTACCGCGAGAGTGCGATCCGCGCGCGTGCGCTGGGCTTCGAAGGCAAATGGGCGATCCATCCGAGCCAGGTGGCGCTGGCAAATGAGGTATTTACCCCGGCCCCAGCGCAGATTGCCTGGGCCACCGATATCACCAGGCGCATGGAACAAGCCGCCGGCGAAGGCAAAGGTGCGATTGGCATGGAAGGCGTTCTGATCGACCGGGCGCATGTGCTGCTGGCCGGAAAAATCCTGCGCCGCGCCCGCATCGCCGGCGTGGCATTGCCCCGATGACAGGCCCGCTTGCCGATATTCGTGTGCTGGACATTGCCACGTTTTTGGCCGCCCCGTTTTGCGGCACCATACTGGCGGAATTCGGCGCCGAGGTGATCAAGGTGGAACAGCCCGGCGCCGGCGATTCGCTGCGTCGCTTCGGCACCATGACCGAAGCCGGCGACACGCTGATGTGGATGAGCGAAGCGCGCAACAAGGGCTCCGTCACGCTCGATCTGCGCAAGCCGGAGGGGGCCGCGCTGTTCCGCCGTCTGGTGGCTGAATCGGACGTGGTTCTGGAGAATTTCCGCCCAGGCACACTGGAAAAATGGGGCTTGGGCTATGAAGATCTGGCGAAAATCAACCCAAAGCTGGTGATGCTGCGAATCAGCGCCTATGGCCAGACCGGGCCGATGCGGGAAAAACCCGGTTTCGCCCGTATCGCGCATGCGTTTGGCGGCCTGGCCTATCTGGCAGGCGAGCCGGATGGCGCGCCCGTGGTGCCTGGCTCGACGTCGCTGGCCGATTACATGTCCGGCTTGTTCGGCGCCATCGGTGTTCTGGTGGCGTTGCGTCATGTGCAACAGACCGGCCTTGGCCAATGGGTCGATATCGGGCTGTACGAATCGATTTTCCGCGTGCTGGATGAATTGGCCCCCGCCTACGCCAAACACGGCTTTGTGCGCGAACGCATGGGCCCGGATACGGTGAATATCGTGCCACACAGCCATTACCAGACGCGCGATGGCGCCTGGGTGGCACTGGCCTGTTCGAATGACCGTATGTGGGAACGGCTTTGCGCCGCGATGGGCCGCCCCGAGCTCGCCCGCGACCCGCGCTATGCGCGTCCGCCGGCGCGCAACGATCATCGGGCCGAGGTTAACGCTCTGGTCGCGGACTGGGTTCGCGGGCTGGACTGCGACTCCGTGCTGGCCGCCTGCGAGGCGGCGGATGCCCCGTGCAGCAAGCTGCAGAATATTGCTGACATCTTCCACGACCCGCAATTCGCCGCACGTGGCAATCTGCGCAGCATAGATGACCCGCGGCTGGGCAGGCTGGTATTGCCGGCGCCGCTGCCACGCATGTCCCTGACGCCGCCGGAGTTGAAAAGCGCCGGGCCGGCCTTGGGCGATGCCAATGAGCGGATTTGGGGCGGCTTGCTTGGCCTGGCCGCGGAAGAGCTGGCGGCGCTGAAAGCAAGCGGGGTGATTTGATGCCGAAGATCTATCATGGAAGGGAATAACCGATGACGGCAGATCGCCAGATGGCGCTTGTCGCCTTCCTGCAGGCACAGAATTGTTCGAACTTCCCCGCCTCCTGGCGGCATCCCGCAGCCGCCGGGGATTTCCTGACCCCGCACTACTATCAGCGCATCGGCCGCACCTTGGAAGATGGCAAATTCCATCTTGCCTTTTTCGATGACCGGCTGGCGATCCCCGATGTCTATGCCGATGATTACCGGGTGACGATGCGAGACGGCATACGCGCGGTAAAGCTGGACCCGATGCTCTGCGCCAGTGCATTGGGCCACGCCACATCGCGGCTTGGCGTGGGGGTGACGTATTCCACCACCTATTACGAACCCTTTCACGTGGCGCGGATCTTTTCCACCCTGGATCACATGACGGGCGGGCGCGCCGCCTGGAACGTGGTGACGTCGCTGAACAATTCCGAGGCGGTGAATTTCGGCCGCGATCTGGTTCTGGAACATGATCTGCGTTACGATCGTGCGGAGGAATTTCTGGAAATCGTCCGCGGCCATTGGCGCGGCTGGGATGATGACGCGCTGGTGCTGGACAAAGCCGGCGGCATGTTCGCCGATCCGGAGAAAATCCGCCGGCTGGATCACCGGGGTGCGTGGTTCAAATCGCGCGGTCCCTTCACCTTGCCGCGCACACCGCAAGGCGAGCCGGTGCTGATCCAGGCCGGGCAAAGCGGCCGTGGCCGCAGTTTCGCCGCGAAATGGGGCGATCTGGTTTTCGTGATCTATCCCAACCTGAAACTCGGCCAAAAATCCTATAGGGAATTCAAGGATCACCTGGAGACCACCGGGCGCGGGCGGGACACGGTGAAAATCGCGCCGGCGGTTTATACCGTGGTGGGCGAAACCCAGGCCCAGGCGGAAGACAAGCGCGCGGTGATCGATTCGCTGGTCAAGCCCATTGACGGGCTGGTACTGCTCTCTGAAGTATTGAACTTCGATTTTGCGAAAAAGCCGTATGATGAGCCGTTTACGACGGAGGAGATGGACGGTATTTCCGGCATCCAGGCGTTTCGCGATCGCGTGGTGATGCTGAGCGGCCGCGCCAACCCGAGCCCGCGCGATTTCGTGGAATTCACTCGCCGCGGCACGCTGGATGAATTCCCGGTATTCATGGGCTCACCGAAGCAGATCGCCGATCAGATGGAAGAATGGTTTGCCACGGCGTGCGACGGCTTCGTTCTGGCCGCCAGCCACGCGCCGGGCGCCTATGACGATTTCGTCCGTATGGTGGTGCCGGAATTGCAAAACCGGGGCGTGTTCCGCACCGCGTATCAGGGGGCGACATTGCGCGAAAATCTCGGCATCGCGCGGCCGGAGATAAAATGAGCGTGTTCTTTCGTGCAAGCCGGAGGTTCGCTTCCTGACATGGACACCAGACCACGCCGCAGCGCGCTTTCCATGCCCGCTTCCAATCCGAAGGCGATCGAAAAGGCGCGTTCCTTGGCATGCGACGTGGTGATCCTCGATCTGGAGGATGCGGTGGCACCCGAGGCAAAGACAGCTTCCCGCGCGCAGGCGGTGGCCGCGGTGAAAGCCGGCGGCTTCGGCACGCGCGAGATCGTGGTGAGGATCAACGCGCTTGGATCGGAATGGGGCCGCGCCGACCTTGCGGCCTTCGCGGGGAGCCCGCCAGATGCGATCCTGGTGCCGAAGGTCGATCGCGGCGAGGACATTCGCGCCGTGGAAAACCTTGCCGCTGCCGGCGTTGGCATCTGGGCGATGATCGAGACCGCGCGCAGCATATTGCGGCTGGAGGATATCGCGGCGACCGCCGAATCCGGCCGGCTGCGCTGCCTGGTGATGGGCACCAACGATCTGGCCAAGGACATGCGAGCGACACTGACCGCGGATCGCCAGGTATTTGCCGGGATGCTCGCCATGTCGGTGGCGGCAGCACGTGGTTTTGGCCTGTCGATCCTCGATGGCGTCTATAACGATCTGGAGGACGAGACGGGTTTTGCGGCGCAATGCGCGCAAGCCAAGGCGTTCGGCTTCGATGGCAAGATGCTGATCCATCCACGACAGATCGCGCCTTGCAACAATGCCTTCACGCCGGACGCCGCTTCCGTTGCCTGGGCGGAAAGCGTGGTCTCGGCGTTCAATGAGCCGGGCAATGCCGGCAAGGGCGCGATTCGCGTCGATGGCAGGATGGTGGAATTGCTGCATCTGGCACAGGCCCGCCAGATTTTGTCGCTGGCGGCGGCGTGTCAGGCTTGACACAGATGTCAGCAAAACCACCGGCCGCTCTGGCGGATTTTGTCATTGTCGGCGCGGGCTCCGCAGGCTGCGTTCTGGCCAATCGCCTCTCCGCCGATGGCCGCACCCGGGTGATCTTGCTGGAAGCCGGCGGGGATGACAGGCCGCTGCACAATCCTGCGCAGTTCAGCACAAATCTGAATATCCGTTTGCCGGCGGGGTTTGCCCGCCTGCTCGGCAACAAACAGGTGGATTGGCGCCATGTATCGGAGCCCGATCCTGGCACCAATGGCCGCGTTCATCCGGTCACGCGCGGGCGGGTGCTGGGCGGCTCGTCCTCCATCAACGGGCTGATTTATGTGCGCGGCCAGCCTGGCGATTTCGACTCCTGGCGGCAGATGGGCTGCGAAGGCTGGGCGTGGGATGATGTGCTGCCCTATTTCCGCCGCGCTGAGCGCTGGAAGCAAGGCGGCTCGGATCTGCGTGGCGAAGACGGCCCGCTCGCCACCGAGGAAACCGCATTTCACCACCCGGTCACCACCGCGTTTCTCGATTCCTGCGAACAGGCCGGCATCGTTAAAACCGAGGATTACAACGGCGCGGAGCAGGATGGCGCCAGTCTGATGCAGGTGACGATCCGCAACGGCTTGCGGCAATCCGCCGCGGTGGCCTACCTGCATCAGGCGATGCAGCGCCCTAACCTGGTGGTGATCACCGGCGCGGAAGCGCGCGAAATCCTGTTCGATGGCAGCAGGGCAACCGGCATCGCCTATCTGCGCGCGGGACAGCGCGAAACCGTGGCTGCGGCAAGAGAGATCATCCTGTGCGGCGGATCGATCAACTCGCCGCACTTGCTGCAACTCTCAGGGATCGGGCCGGCTGCCATTCTCCACGACGCCGGCATTGCGGTGCGGCGCGACAGCCCGGGCGTTGGCGCCCATCTGCAGGACCATCTGAGCGTCTCCATCCGATATCGGATGAAGCCAGGGGCGCCGAGCGTCAATGCATTATCGCGCGGGTGGCGGCTGGCGGGCCAGATGCTGCGCTTCCTGGCCTGGCGAGACGGGCTGATGGTTACCCCCGGCGCCCACGCCACCGCCTTCGTACGCTCCCATAGCGGCCTCGATTCGCCCGATCTGCAGCTTTATGTCAGCCCCGGCACGCTCGATCTGGCCGCAACCGCCACCACCGGCAAGCTGAGCATGGAACGCGAGCCGGGCTGCACGATCGGCGGCTACCAGATGCGCCCGTTTTCCAGCGGATCGTTGCGGATCGATCCCGCCAACCCAACCGGTTCGCCAAAAATACGGCTGGGCTATCTCTCCGATCCGGCGGATCAGAACGCCGCCATCAGCATATTGCGCTGGATACGCAACATCGCCGCTCAGCCGGCCCTCTCCACCTATCTGGACCACGAAATCCGGCCTGGCCTATCCGCCAGCAGCGATGCCGACCTGCTGGCCCATGCAAGAGCCACCGGTTCCACCGCCTATCATCCGGTTGGCACATGCCGCATGGGCCACCAACCGGATTGCGTGGTGGATCCGCAGTTGCGCGTGCATGGTCTGCAAGGCTTGCGCGTGGTCGATGCCTCGATCATGCCGCGCCTGGTCTCCGGCAACACCAACGCCGCCACCATCATGATCGCCGAACGCGCGGCGGATTTGATCAGCGCAGTATAGCCGGCCCGGGTCCATCGCCCAAGCGACCTTTGGCCTCCGCCGCCAGCGCCGGCAAACCAAGCCGCTCATAAACCGAAGCCAACGCCCTGTTCGTCGGCACGCCAAACGGATCAGTCAACCGCCGTGTTTCGAGACTCTGCTGCGCGCGCAAGAAACGTCCCGTTCGCAGCAGGCAGTCGAGCAGGATCTGATCGAACAGATCGCGCTGTGCATGGCTGCCGCCGATCGACGGTAATCGGCCGATGGCCGGTTCGATTGCCGCCAGCGCCGCCGCGGCATTCCCGGCCGCATGCGCGACAAGGCCCTCGGCGAGAGCCACGCCAACCTCCTGCCAGACGTGCCTGCACCCGCGCGGCCCGCTTTCGGCAGCTTGCCGGATCGCCGCCAGCAGGGTGTGGGAGCCCGGGTGCCCTGCCTTGGCCAACCCATACAGATACTGCAATGACAGGAAAGGCTGCACGATATCGGTTTGGCGCGCCGCCAGATAGGGGCCGAGATCGTGCCAGCGGTTTCCAACATCGATGCCGGCGAATTCGAACCGGGCCAGCAGCGACACCGCGCCGATCTGATCCTGCGAGAAATCTTTTTGTTGCGCCCAGCAATGATCGTCATAGGCCGACATCGCCTCTGCCATGCGGCCCTGGCTGAGATAGAACAGCGCCAGATGCCACCAGAGATGGGTGTACATGAACGAGGTAAGGCCGGTCCATGTATCGCGCACCGATTCCAGGAAGGCGGCGCCTTCATCGATTCGGCCCTGAGTCAGCATCACATGGGCCAGCGCGTGCTGCGCCCAGGGCTCTCGCCCGCCGGCCAGGGCCAGGGCATGGCGCGCCGCCTGCTCGGCCTTGTCCAGCAGATGCATCTGCTCGTAGGCGAAGGCGAGCATGCCGTGCAGATAGGCGACATCGCCCGCCGCCGCCTCGCTGATCAGCGCCGCGCGCAGCATTGCGGCGAAATCGCCGGCGACGAAATCGTGGTACTGGTGCAGCTTCAGCATCACCAGGTCTCGTGGATGCGCCTGCAAACTATCTTCCGCGATCCGTTGCGCCGCGGGCAGGTCGTCATCGATCCAGGCGCGCAGCGCCGCCGCCGCCGCGTGTTCGCGCGCCAGACCGTGGCTGGCATTTTCCGCACGCGCGCAAAACACCCTTGCCTGGTCTGGCACGCCGCCGGTTTCGGAGAGCATCCATAGCAGCCCGGCATAGGCATTGGCGAGCCTGTCCTCCGGATCGTTCTCTGCCGCGGCAAGAATTTTGACGATTCGCCGGTCATAGGCGAGATAGCCAAGCACGAACTCGTCGATCGCCGCGGCGGTATCGGCCCGGCGCGTGCTCAGCGGATTGCCGAGGCAATCATGGCGTGGATTCGCCGTCATGGCTGCACAGGAACGGGCACGGTGATAACGCCTTCGATCGCGCGGTTGGTATATTCCGGCGCCTCCATCATGATCTGGTGGCCGCAATGTTCAACCCGCCGCAGCTCGGCCCGCGGCAACAGCGCGGCAAGCTTCTCAGAGGCGGCGAACGGCACCAGCCCGTCGGAATCGCCCGCCAGGATCACCACCGGCAGATTGAGCCGGCCAAGCGCGTGTTCGTCGATCGCCGGCGCGCCGGCCAGCAGGGATTGCATCATGAACAGGCTGTTGCCGCGGGTCGCGGTCTGTTCGGCCTGAACCAGGGCGGGGTCGGCCCCCTTTGCCCAGGCACGGCGCCTGAAACCTTCCGACAAAATGGGCCGTGCCAGTTCCAGCAACGGCAAAGGCAGCAGGCCAAGCAAGCCGGGCAGCAGGCGGGCCCCATAGGAATGGCCGATAAAAATGTTTCTCCGCGCGGCATGTTTGCCGAGCACTGCCCTGCCATCCGCCAAAAGCTCAGCGCCCGCATAGGCGGCAGCGACTTTGGGCGGTGGGCTGCTGCCATGGCCGACCGCATCCCACGCCAGAAGATTGAGCGGAAACGTGCTGAAATACGACCACTGGAAACGAAACTGCGCCAGGTTGCCGCCACCGCCATGAATAAACACCAGCGTGGTATCGCTGCCGCGATCCAACCATGCGACATGCAGCCTGCGCCCTGGCCGAACCTCCCCGATGCCGGTCATCATATTCCCCTTATCGAGCAAGAAAGAATCTTCTTTTCTGAACAAAAGAAGCAAAAGACTCTTGTATTCCTGGCTGTGTCATTTTGGGTGCTAAGGGCCCGTTCGACATTAACCGAACCGGGTTGCTGGGTCGAACGGGCCCTTAGCCTTTGTTTGAAGCGGCATCTTTGTCGGCGTGCCGACGCACTTATGTGCCGACGATGCCTAAACCCCAATCCTCGCGGTGGTGCCCTGGCCGAACCGCGCCTGCCACGAGTCCAGCTCGCCGGGCCGCCCAGTGGCGTGCGCGGCGAAAATGCCGCGCGCCACGGCGCGCGCCGTCACCAGGGTTGCGGCCAGGCAAAGCTCGGCAAGCTGTTCCGGGCTGGTCACCGGGGCGCGCGCGCCGGTGGCGGCCGCATATATCGTGTCGCCGTCGCCGGCCAGATGGGCCGGCAATACCGCCCGGGCCACCCCGCCCTGCCCCGCAATGGCCAGGCGATGGGCTTGCGCGGCAGTCAGCGTGGCATCGGTCGCCACAATACCGATGGTGGTGCCCCAGGCGGGGGGTTTCATGCGCAGGCGCAAATCCTCCGCGCCGATATGCGGCTTTTGGCCAAGGCCGCCGAACTCCTGTCCTTGTTCGAACGGCGCCGCCCAGAAATAGCCGGTATCCCCTATTGTGGCACTGCCGATCGGGTTGGCGGCCACCAGAGCCGCGACAATGCTGCCATCGGGCGTAACCATGCTGGCCGAGCCGAGACCGCCTTTCACGGTCGCGGTGGTGGCACCCGTTCCCGCCCCCACGCTGCCCAGAGCGAATGTTTCCGCCAGCGCCGCGCGGGCCGCCTGGTAGCCGAATTCGGCATAGGGCGAGTAACGCCCCCATGACTTTTCGCCGCCATTGGTGAGGTCGAACAGGCTGGATTGCACCACCAAAGGCACGCGGATGCGGAGCGAGGGCGGATCGCCGGCAAAATCCTCCCGCAGCGCCGCCTGCACGCCGGATGTCGCATCGAGCCCGAAGGTGGACCCGCCGGAAAAAACCACGGCGTGGATGCGTTCGACGGTCATGTCGAGGCCGAGCAACGCGGTTTCGCGTGCGGCGGGCGCGCCGCCGAGCAGACTGACCGCGGCGATGGCCGGGCGATCGAACAGCACGCAGGTAACGCCGGAACGCAGCGCATCGTCCTGCGCATGCCCCACGCGCAGCCCGGCCACGTCGGTAAGCAGGTTGTTCATGAACGGACCGGTTTGGGCACGGCGTCGATCAGACTCCTGGTAAAGGGATTGGCGGGGTTGCGCAGCACAGCCGCCGTTTCGCCCTGTTCCACACTACGCCCGGCCTGCAGAACCAGCACCCGCTGCGCCACATGGCGGACCACCGCAAGATCATGGCTGATAAACACGCAGGCCAGGCCCAGCCGGGCGCGCAGATCCACCAGCAGATTCAGCACCTGCGCCTGCACCGAGACATCCAGGGCGGAAACCGGTTCATCGGCAATCACCAGCGCCGGCCGCGTTACCAGGGCACGCGCAATGGCGATGCGCTGACGCTGCCCGCCGGAGAACATCGCTGGGTATTTTTCCGCGGCCTCGGCGGGTAGCGAGACCTCCGCCAACGCCGCCGCCACGCGGGATTGCCGGGCTGCGCGACCCACCCCAAGCGCGATCAGCGGCTCGCCCACAATCGCGCCCACACGCTGCCGCGGATCGAGCGAGCCATAGGGATCCTGAAACACCGCCTGGATATGCGGGCGGATGGCGCGGCGTGCCGGCCCAAAAAAATCGCTGCCGCGGAATGTCACGCTGCCTTCATCGGGCGCCTCCAGCCCCATCAGAATGCGCGCGAGCGTGGATTTGCCGCTGCCGGATTCGCCGATGATGCCAAGGCATTCGCCCTTTGCCACCTCCAGATCGATGCCGTGCAGAACACGCCGCTTCGTCCGGCTGCCGGGTTGGGGATAGTCGCGCACCAGGTTTTTGGCGCGCAGCAGCGGCTCCGTCATGGCTGTGCCAACGGATGCAAACAGGCGGCCAGGTTGGCATTCCGGCCCGCCATGTCCGGCACGCCGGCACAGCAATCCGGCGCCGCCCGGCCGCAGCGTGGCGCGAAGGCGCAGCCCTCTGGCCGATGGGCCGGATCGGGCACCTGGCCGGGAATGGCCGCCAGCACCTTGCCCGGCGGCGTATCGGTGCCGTGCAGCGTGGCGCCCAGCAGCCCCTGCGTGTAAGGGTGGCGCGGTGCGGCGAAAATCTGCCGCGTCGGCCCGCTTTCCGCCGGCCGGCCGGCATAGAGCACCAGGGTTTTGCTGGCTGCCTCAGCGACGAGTCCGAGATCGTGGCTGATCAGCAGCAGGCCCATCTGGGTTTCAGCCGACAGCTCTGCCAGCAGGCGAATGATCTGCGCCTGCGTCACCATGTCGAGTGCCGTGGAAAACTCATCGGCGATCAGGATATCGGGGTCGCTTGCAAGAGCGATCGCGATCATCACGCGCTGGCGCTGGCCGCCGCTGAGGGTGTGCGGATAGGCGTCGGGCCGAACGCGCGCCAGGCCCACGCGGTTCAGCAGCCGGCGGGCTTTGGCCTCGGCATCGGCGCGGCCGAGGCCATGAAGGCGCATGCCTTCGGCCACCTGGCGGCCGATCGGCTGCACTGGGTTAAGGGCCAGCATCGGCTCCTGAAACACCATGGCCAGGCGCTTGCCGCGGATTCGGCACATCGCGCCCTCCGGCAGCGCCAGCAGGTTCTGGCCATCGAGGCATACGCTTCCGGTGGCGCGCAGGGGCGGTGGCAGCAGCCCCATCAACGCCAGGGCGAACAGGGATTTTCCGCAGCCGGATTCACCGACAATGCCGATTGCCTCACCGCGCGCGAGGCTGAGATCGATCCCGTCCAGCAAGCGCGTCTGCCGCAGATTTACCCGCAGATCCCGAACCTCAAGCACGCCGTTCATGCCCGCTGCGCAACCGCCGGATCGAGGATGTCGCGCAATCCGTCGCCCAGCTGGTTCAGGCCGAGCACCAGAAGCGCGATCGCGGCGCCCGGGGCGATCACCAGAAGCGGATCATCGAAAATCTGCGTCTGGTATTCCGAAAGCGCCCGGCCGAGGCTGGGCACGGGCGGCGGAGTGCCGAGGCCGAGATATGAGAGCCCGGCTTCGGCCAGAATGGCCAAGGCGAGCGCGATGGTCGCCTGCACAAGCAGGGTCGCCGCGATATTGGGCAGCACATGCACGCCGAGAATGGCAGCGGGGCCGCGGCCGGCGATTCGGGCGGCGGCGACGTAATCGCGCTGGAGCACGGATCGGGCTTCAACGCGGGTGATGCGGGCGAAGGCCGGGGCATTGAACAGGCCGATCGCCAGGATGGTTCCCCCCCTGCCCGCGCCAAGGGCGGCAACGATCATCGAGGCGGTGAGCAGCGGCGGGAAGGCCAGGCCGAGATCGGCCGCGCGCATCAGCGTCGCCCCCCGCCAGCCCGGTGACGCAGCGGCGGCGAGCCCTACCGGCACGCCGATCGCGGCGCCGAGCGCGATCGCCGCTGTGCAGATGGACAGGCTGTTGCGGGCGCCGATCATCAGGATGGAGAGCAGATCTCGCCCGAATGGATCGGTGCCCAGCGGATGCGTGGCGGAGATCGGCGCGAGGCGATGGACGATATCCAGGCGCGCGGTGGGAAACGGTGTCCAGACCACCGAGAGAGAAGCGGGCAGAAGCACGATCGACAGCAACACGATGCCGGCGATCAGGCTCGGATGGCGCGGCAAGGCTGGGGTTGAGCCGAGACTCATTCGTTTGCCGCAATTCGCGGATCGAGCCGCGCGGCCAGACTATCCGCGGCAAAATTCACCAGCACCACGCTCGCCACCAGAATCACCACCAGGTCCTGCACCACGATCAGGTCGCGCTGGTTGATCGCCTCGAACAGCAGGCGGCCGAGGCCGGGAATATTGAACACGTTTTCAACGATCACCGTGCCGCTGAGCAGGAGCGGAAACAGCAGCCCGGCGACAGTGACCACCGGGATCAGCGCGTTGGGCAGCGCGTGTCGCCACAGCACGGCGCGGCGCGACAACCCCTTGGCGCGCGCCGTGCGGATGTAATCCTGGTTCAGGGCGGTGATCGTGGCGGAGCGGGTGAAACGCGCCAGGATGGCGGCTTGCGGCAAGGCAAGTGCGAAGGCGGGCAGCAGCAGCGCCCGGCAGGCCGGCAGCAGGCCGCCCTGCCAGCCGGGAAACCCGCCGGCTGGCAGCCAGTGCAAACGCAGCGCGAAGACGAGAATGAAGATCACCCCCAGCCAGAAATCCGGCACCGACTTGGTCAGCTGGGCGGCCGCCATGATAGCCGCATCGCCGAGGCTGCCCTGCCGCGCGGCCGCGGCCACACCTACGGGAATGCCGATGGCGACCGCGAGCAGCAAGGTTATGGCCGCGAGCGGCAGGGTTACCTGCAGCCGGTCGGCCAGCAGGTCGGTGACCGGAATACCGTAGGTAAAACTGGTGCCGAGATGGAGCCAGAGCAGCCCGGCGATCCAGTGCAGGTAGCGGGCCGGAAGCGGCGCATCGAGACCAAGCTTGTGGTGCAAGGCCGCGATCGTATCGGGCTGCGCATCCAGGCCCAGCATCACCGCGGCCGGATCGCCGGGGAGCACATTGAGCACCAGGAAGACGATCACCGAGGCGGCGACCAGGCTGATGGCGAAAGCCGCGATCTTCCCGGTCAAGACAGAATATCCTGCCTTTCCGAAGAACAGAACATCGTTCCTGGAGCGGGATGCGATCTGATCGAATCGCTGTCGAGTGTCGCATCCCGCTCTAGTTCTTTGTTTTGGCGAGCATGTTCATCCGGCAGCTGACCGCATAGTGCCGGATCATGCTCTAGTCCTTTGTTTTGGCGAGCATGTTCATCCGGCAGCTGACCGCATAGTGCCGGATCATGCTCTA
>Ga0116229_10002320_pt1 | contig 30653 bp, 24 predicted proteins | sample S1TSphgellanicum_3_FD_87313 | JGI IMG/M metagenome (GOLD analysis project Ga0116229, IMG submission 87313) | Host-associated microbial communities from peat moss isolated from Minnesota, USA - S1T2_Fc - Sphagnum magellanicum MG | ecosystem: Host-associated > Plants > Peat moss > Unclassified...
TTGTGTTAATGATTTTGGTGGGAAATTAGTAAAGGGAGAGTGGATGTTTGGGGGGGGGGGGGGGGGTTCATTTTCTTCAGAAAAAAATAAAATTCAAGTTCTGCTTCTGGAACTGGTTGTGAAAATCAGACTCGTTATATGATTTGGTTTCTACTAACTGTAACCGGAACCGCGGGTTCTAAATCTCCAAACAAAATTGAAAAATGAAAACCCATGGTGTCCCCCTACTGGAAAGGAAAAAAAAAAACCAAAACTAAAACTTGAAGGTGGGGGGAGTTGAATTAAAACCCTCTAGTCTACTCAACAGAAACCCAAAAAGAGTTGGAAAAAGGTGGGGGGTTTGGACTCGGGGTGCGTTTTTTAAAAAAATTGTGAGATTCCGCCAAATTTGGACTTGAAAAATATGATTTCTACCTGTCCAAGGATTTTCCATGGAAAAAATGGCCCAATTTAGGCAGATTTTGAAGATTTGTTTTTTCCAAATCGCCAGATTTCGATGATCATTAAGTTCCAGTAGGGCAGCCCAAGCAAAGAATATAGAAGGATTCGGTTTTTCATTTACTTTCATATCTACTAGCTAGCCAATTTTGGCTAAATTATTTTCTAGATGATCTTCACTTTTGGCTACATAGCAAAATCCTGGTTTAAAAAAACCCTGGTTGGAGGGAGGCCCCAAAAAAAACATAGAAATGAAAAGGCATACGGTGGGGTGCTGGCTACTTACCGAGCAACTTCGTCCTGCATCCCTGCGTGGCAGTGAGGAGGAAGAAGAGGAGGAGCGGTCGCTCGCCCCCCTCGCTCGCTATTCTGTCCCATTGTTGCTTGCGATAGTCCATTTCTGGCGTGCCTCCAGCTGCGAGATTCTTGTGTAAACAGCGCTTTGCTATCGCATCACATCGCCAAGCGTGAGGATGCGGTTTTTTTGATGCCGTTTACGGCACCGGATTTGGTGTAGAATGGAGTCCGGGAGCCTCAAATCATCGTCATTATCGTCGTCGTCTCTTGCTTGTAGCCTGTGTCAGGGTGGAGGAGAAACAACTACTTGGCTTGAGCAGTGACGGAATAGGCTGTGTGAAGAGGCGCCTGCTTTTTTCTCCTCTTACGCTCTTGTTGTTCATGCCTTGGTTCCCCTCTCGAAAGCTTTGCTGGGCGCTCCCTGGGGTTGCTGTTTTGTCTATGTGCATATCGACGTGCCTCCGTTGCCGGTTTGGCTTTTATATACTCGATTTTGGTGGTATGATCGATTATCAGTAAAGCTGCTTCTTCTTCGGCTCTTCTCTTTGCGATTGTGCTCTAGTCCTCCGTTTTTTTTATTTATCTTCGACGGCGTGCTTTTTCTTTCAAGCGGGTGGGGAATATTCTTCTTCGCTATGCCCAGCGCTCCTGTTTATACTCTGGTAAGCAGAGACCAAAAAACCAAAGGCCCTGTGTGTGTTTTATAGACCTCTTTTTTTCTTTGTTGCTGCGATTGCAAGTTCCGGTGCTGATTCGTTCGTGAGGATGCATTTCTCGATGCTGTCTGGAAGAAGAGCTGAGCTTTCTTGAAACCTTTGTGCACATCGTCGTCGAGGATATGGATTCTCTTCGTTTTTTTTCCCTTTCTGCATCTATTTTCTATTTCTTCGATCACAAGACTTTGTGGACTTTGCCGGGCTTCAGAACATCCGTTACGATCCGGCAAGCGGTAGTAATCATCCATGAACGTTCTCTGATTCATAATAGGACGCTTGATGGCAATAGATGTGAGAAAAAAAAAGTAAAAAACAGTTCGAACACTTTCTGACACCGGCAAGATCTATAAATCAAGCTTGTCTTTGACTGCTAGAGAGAGTCTAGCACAGAAATCTGATCGTCTCTCTGTCTGTCGTGATAAGATTTGCAAGTTCCTGAATTTGTCTGCTTGAATTGGAATCTGGTCTACTGGTCGCTCTTGCAGGCAGGAGGAAACTTCACAGCTGTGAAATAAATTGTGTAAAGTGTAGGAGGAGCCTTTGATCGGGCCTGTGGCACGATGCTTGCCACTTTCTTATTGTTCAGTTCTTTGGGAGGACATCATCAAGAACAGCAGGGAAGCTGTAAGGGGGCAGTTGTAGAACATTAGAAAGCAGGAGAATTTATGTTTATATGGTTCAATGTTAGATTGTGGAAGAGAGAGAGAGTAGGCAACAACACACAGACTTGCATTGGGAGGTGCTGAGTGGGAATTCATGGGGAAGCTGGCATGATGTCACATCTCACATACTCAGACTTGTAAAGCCTATAGTAAGTTCTCTCAAGAAAGCTGAACAAGCAAGCGGGTTCTAAATAGGAAGTGAAGCAAAGCACAGGAAGAAATGCCAGACAAGTTTATCAGATGTGTTTTGGTGGACAGATAGAAGGTGACCATCTAATTATACAGACCCTGGGCTTTCTTCTGTTGTTGGTGAAGTTTATTCTGTTTTCTAAGCATGCATGATTCTATTGAGAGATTGCATGATGCCTTTGGTACACACTGAATGAGAGCTTGGAATCTTTGTTTCAGGGCACCGATCAAATGGGTGGAGCTGGGGTTCAAAATCATGTGTTAAAGATAGACCACCATAGCTATACTAATGGAGAAACTCTCGAAGTAAGCGTTGTCACTGAGCTGAAATCTGCATTTCTGTCTGTCTGCACTTTCTTGGAACATACGTGAAACAGGAATTGTCCAAGTTTGTGTTGATAGTGTTTTCTAATGCTGCAAAACCTTATGATAGATATACTGTACTATTCAGAAACCTTGGGTGTTGCAGAAGCATTAGTAGTTGTTGCTGTAGCTAATTACATCTTCTCATCTTCTGTTCCTGCAACTGCCACACCAGTGGAGTCATACTTGAAATGCCTAAGATAACTCTGTCCAATTTCACCTCACCACAAGCAGTAGATTTCAAAGAAAGAAATCTTTTCAAAGATCTTTCTAAGGCTCTACAATCTACATTCTTCAGTCTGGATGCACTAAAAATTGGGTGTCAGGAAATGAGACAGTGGCTGATTCTCTTGCTTTCCTGTACAGATGGTTGATATGACAGATGGGGATTCCAGTTCAAAGTCCAGTGAAAAGCAGCCACTTGTACCAGAGTTGAAACAAGATGGAAGCTGTTTGAGGGATGAGGACAATGTAGGTAGTGGAAGGGGGCCTATGTGCAGAAGGTGGACGAAATGTGTAGGTCAGATGTGTAAACTGCCAAAGGACCTACTGCAAAGTTTGCGTTATGTGATCTTGGGAACAAAATTGAATGTTCTGCTACTTTGTGTTCCTTTGGCAATGCTTGGTGTACAATTGAATTTTGGCCATGTAATTTCCTTTCCCATCCCACTCCATCTGATCACCAATGCTAACTCATTTTTTGTTCCTCGTTTCATGGGTAACATCATGAGGTCAGTAGTGAGTTGTGACTTTGTTCAGGATTTCACCAGATGATGACTCAGCGGATGTTGCAGAATGAGTACTTCAATTTAGCATGGATAATGCTGCCCAATAGGATGGAAGTCCAGGATTTTATAGGGATGTGTACTTTACAAGTCCTCTTTGATGTATGCTGTGTTTTCATTCATCAGTTTGTGGGCTGTTGATGTTCGATGGAGATTGGGTTAGCTTTGTTATAATTTGTGAGCAATTCCTAACAGTTTTGATTGGAGAGTCAGTGTGAAAGAATTTGCTATTGGATCTGTTGTACAAAGAGATGATGCTGTGTTGTTGGCTGCAGGGCTGGGTGTTTCTATTGAGTCTACTAGGTATGGCACCATTAGCTGAGCGGCTTGGTTTTGTCACAGAGTGAGTGGAATCATGCTCCTAAATTCCATGAGAGAAAGGCATTGTACTTTGATTTCTTTCATGGTGAGTTGACTGTTAATAGTTAGGCTGTAGTTTAAAGGTGCAACGCTTCCCAAGTGTCTGCATCAGATAATCTATCCACTGATGGCCAACCTGTGACTTGGTAGGATTTGCTTGCTGATATTGGTTCTTACAATCTTAATTGTTGTGTTATTCACAATCTTGATCTAGTGGCTTCTGCATCTTGGAATAGACCACTAAAATTCCTGACCCTTTCACTTGCTCTTTTGCAGACAATTATCATTCTTCACTGGTTCAACAGGTACTGCAATATCCTCTTGTAACCTTGGACTGCTCTTATATCTATTGTTGTGTGGAGTGTTCATAGAGGTTGTCAACTTGAATGTGCCAAGTTGCACTCTCAAAATCCTGCAAAAGTTAACAGTGAATTCTCAGGGTTTGACATGGCAGATCTAATGACCTAGATAGAATCAACCAATGTAAACTAAACTGTGGAAGGGTTGCTTTACCAGACAAGGTATCCAAAGTTGTTGAGACTTGAATTTCTAAGGTATCTGATGATTTAGGATGTGGTGTTTTTGGGTGAAGTCAAGCACATGTCTTCTTGTGTACTGATGTAGGCTGATGTGTGCTGTGCAGTTGGTGGCCTCCTGAATGCAACCTTTGGCAATGCCACAGAGATGATAATATGTATTTTTGCCCTGAAAAACAACATGATACGAGTTGTACAACTGTCACTTCTGGGCTCTATTCTCTCCAACATGCTACTTGTTTTGGGCTGTGCTTTTCTGTTTGGAGGTCTGGCACATCCAACAAAAGACCAAAAGTTTAGAAAGGTATGGGTGGTAGCACAGTTCATCTCTGGTTTTTGTTAAAGTAGCTGTTGAGCTAGAGAGTTGTCTATGGGACAACAGGAAGATAAGTAATGGATTGAAATAAACAAGTGTATTGAACTTGTGTTGTGTAGAGTACAGGTTTTTAACCCTGCCTGTATACAGACAAGAGTTATGGTATTAGCGTACAGATATACAGAGGGTGTTGAATAGGCTTGTGTGTAGGTGTGCTGAAAAAATGTTATGGCCAATCAAATTGATGGATTTGTTGGTCTGAATTTTTTTTGTTAGTTATCTTGAGTGAACTTACAGTTAAATGTGTAATAGTATTTGGTAGGTTTGTGAGAATTTTAGAGGACCAATGGAAATGGTAAAAAGAGACCATTATTTTCAATGTTCAGCAGAATAGGGTTGTGTGTAGGCCTGAAGATTTTTTTTCCCAGGTTATCTTGAGTGAACTAAAAGTTCAATGTCTAATAGCTATTTACAGACAGGGTTCTAGCACATTACTTGTGCACTTTGTTCTGGTTACTGATTACCTGGTTTGTTTAATTGGCTTGGCACAAGGAGTTTGTTTATAGATGGGCTGTTGCATTGGTATGTGATGCAGGCAACAGCTCAGGTTACTTCTGGCTTGCTATTGATGGCAGTTATGGGTCTCTTATTCCCTGCAGCCCTTCATGCTACAAAGACTGAGATGCATACTGGAACATCTGAGCTTGTCTTGTCAAGGTTCAGCAGCATAGTTATGCTTATAGCTTACACAGCTTACCTTTATTTCCAGCTAAAAAGCCACAAGGACCTCTATGATTCTGAAGAGGTAACGTTCATTTCAGATTACTGTACTGGTAGTAGCAATATGAGGAAAAGCCAGCTATGCATCTTTGGAAATGAAGAATTGGCAGTTGAGGATGTTGTCACAGGGAGACTTCTGTTGATGCAGTCTCCTGGACAGCTTATGACCTAAGTGCAGAATATATTCCATGATATCCACTGAAGAGCACATGTGTAGTTCTTGTCTTGGGTTTTGGAAGTTATTGTCCTTCTCTGACCTTGAGGTCCTTCGTAATTGGAAGATGCCTAACTGAATTTTCACTCTAAACTTTTTGGTTTGCAGGAGGGTGAGGGAAATGAAGCAGACTCTGAATCAGATGAATGCATACTGTCCTTTTGGGGCTCAATTGCATGGCTGGCCATTTTGACTGTATTTATATCCATTCTCTCTGAGTATCTTGTTGACGCAATAGAGGTACGTGGGCAAACTGACCCTGGATGGAATGTGAGGCTGGTTCTTTTCCAGTGAATTTCTAGTACTGTAGGTGCATGTGAGTCCAGAAATTTTTTTCCCAATGTTCTAGAGTCTTATCAGCAGCTAATGCTTGCCCGTGCACATAGCAGTAGTCAACCAGTGAGATGTCCACAAGGTTGTGAGACACTAAACTCTTTTCTTTGAACTACTTTCTAACTTATTGGAACTCTGGACAAATCATGTTGCACTAATGCTTCAACTTCTCTGTGATAGGGTGCTTCAGCCTCATGGAATGTACCTGTTTCATTCATCAGTGTGATCATACTTCCAATTGTTGGTAATGCTGCTGAGCATGCAAGTGCAATCATGTTTGCTCTGAAAGACAAGCTGGTGAGTTGTAAAATCCTTTATGCAGCTGGTGACCCTATTGCATCTAGTGTTCCAATGTGGTACTTCTTTAGACTGCATGATAAGATTCTGAGATGGTAAAGTTTTGAGGTCATAAGCACCCATCCCTGGGGTTGTCATTGTTATAAGTTGGGTTTGGATGTCAAAGCTATAATATGATGGTGTTATGTATCTTATTGTAAACAGCCTGTAGGTAGTCTGCAAGATGTGCTGAATTTTTCCTTTTGCAGGACATATCCTTAGGAGTTGCCATTGGTTCTTCTACTCAAATCTCCATGTTTGTGGTGAGTTGGAATGGCCGTCTCACTGCATTTGAACTTTATTCATGGTACAGTGTGAGTTCTTGTGGTGCTGTACTTAGTACTACTTGCAAACTTGTAATGTCAAGAATGTTTTAATGAACATGAATGATCCTTCCCACAGATTCCATTTTGTGTTGTCATTGGGTGGCCAATGGGCACACATATGGACCTTAACTTCCAACTCTTTGAGACTGCCACACTTTTCATCACAGTGCTTGTGGTGGCTTTCATGCTTCAGGTATATTTCTTACTCTTCTGGAATGTGTGAACTTTCTCAATTTCCAAGTAATGCTATGCCTAGAGCTAATCAAGTTCCTTTCAGCATCTCTATCTTGTGGAGAAATTTGACTATGTTCCCAATCATGCAAATTTATGCTGCAATCTGTGAGCTAGAAAATCTGGCCAATTTTTTGTTGCAATGTGCAACTAGTTCTGCCTTATGACCAATGCCCAACTCAGACTCAGAAGCATTGCATTGATTTCACAGTGTTCTTATGTAGACATTTTGATTTATCTTGCAGGAGGGGACAGCAAATTACTTCAAGGGTCTCATGTTGGTGCTCTGCTACTTGATAGTGGGGGCTAGCTTCTTTGTTCATGTGGATCAGCCAGACCACTGTGAGTGACTCTATTCACCTTCTAAATCATCACATTCAGTAACTACAAGTCACTGACTTTACTGTGCCAGGCTTACTGAACATCTGTTTGGCATTCCTTGTCTTCTCATTTCCAACTGGAATGTAGAAACAGCAACTCAGTCCAACCTTCTAGAAAATTTGGGATTGATAAGGAAACACAGAGTGGATCAGTTGAGCTGGACTTAACCAATCATTTTTGGCAATTTTCTTGTTATGCCTTTGTTGGTATATGGTACTCAGGACCATAGCTGCTGGATATTTCTCTTGTATCTAATGAAGCACAGGGTCTACAGAGGAGAAGCCTGTTCTTGTACCACTTAGCACCTTTTGATGTCAATGTCACTTCAGATCAATATATGTACTATTGGGGTTTGGCATTCATCAGTGGCTTCTTGTTGTGAACTATAGTCTGGATAGAAAATTTCTGTCTACTAGCGATGGACTGGCAACTTGGAAAACCATTCAGTCACAGGACTAAATTTTTCAGTTCACCTGTCAGAGATCATTTGGAGGTGTGATTTTCTGAAGGTTCATTTCCCTTCCTCTAGAATTTTAATAGGTTTTCTGGGCAAAGGACTCAGCTAGCATGTCACTAACTGTTGGTTCTCCTGTACATAGCCCTAGACTATTCTCTGGTTCTATAATGGTCACCATGCAAGTAAAGAGCCAAGCTGTAAAAAGGGCTATTTCACAGTAGCCATCCCCTTGAATACTTTTGAGTTGACTGTATGAGGGTGGAGTGCTTTGTAATGATGTTTTTGGGGATTAATCCTATCATATATGTGCTGAAAAATAACCAACATGTCATGAAATCTGTTGTTGATGCAGATGATGGTCGAAAGTTTGGAGGCCGGAAGTTTGGAATGCACCATGGACCACACCACCGGCACTCCTGGGGTTAGAACAAATTAGATTCAGGCTTTGGGATAATTGCTTAATGACCATATGAAGGGGACCTGACCCTTGCTGACCCCCTCACCTGGTGCTTACATGGTCCCAAACAGGATGTATGGATTCATTTCCAGGCAACAATAGTGCCCGGAATTCTCTCCAAGTGGGCCTGCCACATACCCTACTTTTGATTTCGATCCACTGATTTTATTCCTTTGTAGTGTGGGGTTTTACCTGTAACCCCATAGACTTCACTAGACATGTTCCACATCCACTTCTCATGTGATCCAGGCCTTCTAGGTTTAGCATTCTGGGAGCAGGAATTGGGTCTGAAGCTCAAGAGTACCCTCCTATTGTAGCCATTGTTTCGGATGCTCTCTCACAGGATTATAAGCTTCTTCATAGAGGTTTTACTTTCCTGAAGAAGTAACTTGATTATGAGGGCTGGCTGGCTTTCCTGATCACCTGTGGTTTGGGTTAGAAGTTTCTGTCAGGTTTCTTATCGAGACAACTTGCAATCCCAAGCTGCCAAAGATAATATGTACTAGATGAATTTTTTTTCCTTGAGAGATATTTTGTATATTGCTGGAGGAGAGGGTAGTGGACAAAAATAACATGAAACTTTGTGTATTGGTTCTCTATGATCATGGTCCCATGTGTACCCTGCTGACTGCTGAGCGATCGTCAACTTCTTTTTTGCTTTGATCGTCTCTCAAATTGATCACTGACTTTCTCTTCTTCATGCGATTGACAACAACTTACTACAGACCTTTATGTGGGGCACTGGGCCAAGGCAGAATGTGCCACTTAAGAGGATCTTCACCCACACCACTTATTTGACTGTCTACGAGTGCGGACCAATTGAAAGCAATCGGCTGTTTTTTACTGGCCCTTTTGGAGAGCATTGTATCTTGTGCATATGTAGAAGTGCAGAGCCCAGACCCAGTTTCAAGTTACAGAAGTGGTGCATCATCAAAAGTATGTTGTTACAGTTCTATTGTTGTAGGCTGTTGGTGGAGATGCTCTTACGATGCACTCAAGTACACATGGAGAGAGTCCATGTTTCAAAGAAGGCTAACAACTATGCCTTGGGTGGAGGTTTTTGGTCATGCTACACTCAAAGCTTTAGTTCTTTGTCTTTGTTTTTGGGTGTCTTTTTGCTTCTATAACTGTTATAGCAACTTAACACGCATGTACCAAAATTATTCTGAGAGGAAGAAACAGAACATACGTCCTTTGGAAAATCAGATCTGACTTTCTCAAACCGCTTTCTTCATGATGTAGACTTGTTCCCTTGATACCAAAATAACATTCTCTTCAATGAGCAGTGACTGCAGTCTTCAAATTTTATGATGATTCACAGTTCCTAACACTTTCACTCAGCAGTTTGCTTTGCATTTTGACAGCAGATGTTCATAAAACAGACTAGAAGTTCTGCACAAAGTGTCCTTGAAAATATTAGACTACGTTATGCAGTAGAGTGTACAGTGGGTTAATATTCTTGCAAGTTTGATTCAAGTATAATTTATTTTTAAAAACCCTGGGTTAAATTATTAGTGTACTAATATACAGAGGGTGTTGAATAGGCTCGTGTGTAGGTATGCAGAGAAAATGTTATATGGTCAAATGAAATTGCTGGATTTGGCGGTCTGAATTTTGTTTTCTTAGTTATCTTGAGTGAACTAACAGTTAATGTGTGTAATAGCTATTTACAGACTGTGTTCTAGCACATCACTTGTGTGCATTGTTTAAATCAAGGAAAGGGAGAAGGCAATGAACTCTGAACCTAGTGGGAACTGGCACACCTGATCACTGAGCACCTCTTTGATATGCCAAAGTGCTTCCAAATGTTGAATTTGTAACTCTTTGAAGGTCACGCAACCTGTCTTCAGTAGGGTTGAACACTCTAGCATGTTAGTGTACAAACACAAGCAACTTGATTTGTTCTTAAATTCTATTATCTAACACAAGATAGAAAGAATGAAACCTGAACAGTGTCCTGTGTGGAGTTTGAAATTCCTCACCCTGAGGTTCTGTTGTTCATGCTTTCCTAGACACCATCTATTTGTGTTGTCACAAATTACTGATTTAAACAGCCACATTTCCATCACCTGCTTTGTTGTCAAAGCAATCTGACCTTCATCCCTGCATTTCCACCCCACCCAGGTTTCTTGGATTTCTCTTTGAGTACTCAATGTGAAGTACCTGATGATTGAACATGAAAAAAAATATTGGGTTTTTTATATGGAAAAATCTCTTTTGATTTGATGACAAAAAAATTTGCTACAAAAATCAGCATATTTGAGGGTCTCTTGTGCTGCATTCTAAACCCAACAAACAAATCTCTTCATGAGTACCCATTGAGAACTTCCTCATTCAGATGTGAAGCTTATTATTTAACAAAAGCTGAATAGAATTGAGGGGCGGAAACTGATAACAAGGTTGGTATAAAAAGATTTCTTCACACCTGAGAATTGAACCAAAAGGTGATGATGAACCCTAAACTACATATCCAGTGCATTTGAACACAGAAAACTAAGCTACAAAAGGGATACAGAGATTTCTTCACATCCAGAAGAACATATTGAATTGAACCAAAAGGCAACAGTGCACCCTAAAAAAACCAAGCTACAAAAGTTATACAGAGATTTCTTCACATCTGAGAAGAACATAGTGAATTGAACCAAAAAGCAATGGTGAACCCTAAAACACATATCCAGTGAGATTTGAACACCAAAAGAAAAACTAAGCTACAAAATGCGAGCAAGTTTGACAAACATTTTGTGGGCTTCTCCATTTCAAAGAGGTTTGCACAAGGATAAAAATTTGTGAATAAGTATACAAAATCATGAGAAAGTACTGAAGTGCATTCCAAATTGCTCTATACAAAACTGGTCACAGAGAAGAATGTTTTGTCAGTCAATGTGTACTGTAACTCCCATTTTGTGCAGAGCAATTTGTATTGAGAGAGATTTGCTTGAAAGAAGCTCAAAACCTCAACTGCAGTATCCCTTTTTTCTTTCAGTCAAGAAGAAGACAGAAGAAAGAAAACAGAATTCAATTCACATGGTGCTTAATCGTCTCTTAAAAAACACTCACTGGCAGCGATGGTGCTGAATTGTACACTCAAGAAAAACATGCATTCGCCCCAAAGAAAAACGAAACCCCAATTCTAAGAAAATTCCACGAGATGTTCAAAGACAAACCCAACAAATGCACGCAGAAAAGAAAGGGGACCCAAAAAACAAAGTCGCGTTGTTGAGGAAGAAGAAGAAGAAGAAGAAGAGCGTACATGTCTTGTCCTGAGTCACAAGTATCGTTCTTTCCAAGAGACAACTGACAGTGAAACTGCAAGTGAACTTTCCAACTACGAGTGAACGTTCAGTTGACGAACTGACGATCGACTGTAGTTATGGTGATAGAGCTTCACAGATGGGATAGTGACTGAACACAACAATGTGCATGCATGGGGATTTTGCATTGCAACACGCAATTGTTTCTCATTTAACTCCTCTGCAAGAAAGGCGCAAATGATGGTTTGCAGTGTCCTCTCCTTGTTCTTCTCACTTCTTCTATCACTACTACTGTTTTGTCCACAACACACACACGCGCACACACACACAAAATCACAGAGTAAGGGAGGAAATTTGGAAAATTCGCATAAGCTTCAGATCAGCGAGAAACAACAAGGACAGCAAAGCTAGCCTATGGCACCCAGGGCTCCAGTGACTTCACAACCTGCCCGCAACAACAATAGCAACGACGACGACGACAACGGCAACAACAATTCGCGTGTGCGCAAATCGTATACCATGAGTAAGCATCGTGAAGCGTGGTCCAAGGCGGAGAACAGCCGATTCATCGAGGGCTTTTTTCTGTAAGTCTTTTTTTTTTTCCCTTCCCCAAAACTAAAATCATTGTTGTTGTAATAAACAAGCTTGCACATGATCATGTTGTTTCTCATGTGGGTTTCTCGATCCCATTGTTTTCATGCACTACTTATGCTGCATTTGATTTATGTGAGGTCCCTGAGGACTTCGTGAGACAGGTTCAAAAGAACCCATTCATTGACTACTACGACTAGTGTCGATGACACAGGTACAAAAGAGACTGGAAGATGATTCAATCACATGTGGCCACCAAGAGCATCGTCCAGGTAGCACCACAGCTGACAATCTACTCATATAAATTATATAGTATCAAAGGAAGCTTGAAGATCACCATGCACGAAGAATTTGGGGATCGGTAACGAACAAATTCATGGTCATCTCTTGTTGGCTAAAGAAACAAACAAACATGGAGCAGTACAACAAACTTGTGATCTTCTATGGCTCAGGAGCGTTGCCAGGTCGATGGATGATGATCAATTTGCGTACTATATATTATATTCTAGATAGATAGATCGAGCCTGCACCAATGCTTTTTCATCAGTTTCTCCACTTATGAATTGTTGTTGATGAAGATAGTGTACGTGCAATTTTTTATTTTTTTGGTTGGGTGTTGCAGATTCGGAGTCATGCGCAGAAGTTTATCCTCAAGTGTGAGAAAGAGGGCATGGGACACTTGATTCCTCCTCCGCGGCCCAAACGCAAGGCTTTGCATCCATATCCACATAAGACTCCAACAAAAAAAGCAGCTGGTAGATTTCATTTTTGAGTCCATTGCCATCATGTGTGTGTCTTTGGATCACGTGTCATCATGTGTCTTTGAGGTCAGACTCTGGAGTTTAGTAACTTAAAGATTTTTTTTTTTTGCTCATAGCCCTGGTGCATAAAAAAATCAACATGGTTTTACAGAATTTGTTTGCAAAGACTCACACATTATTATTATTTGTGTTGCAGTGAGAATTGATGAGGAGGAGGAGGAGGAGACTCAAGGAGGATCTGGATACATGGTGATCCCCTATGATCATCCAGAATTCATCTCTGACCTGAGTGCCAACTCCAGTTTTCAGAGTGCCAGCCCCAGTCTCCCCAATGGGTCTGACAACAATGGCATCCAGCCCCATGATGCTTGGCAAGGTACAATTGAACTATGTACAAAACTTCCTTTTTTCAAAACTGAATGGAAACTCATTTGTAACTATACTGGATTGTCCAGACTGAAAAAAAAAGGTTCAAAGATGGATCTCCCATCCTCCTAGGACTCCACAACCATGTTGAGTAGATTTGGTGTTCTACTATGATTCCACTTCTTCTTCACTACTACAGTGGGTGGTGGTGGATTTGGGTGACTTGGCCCAGATTCAATTGATTTCTCCAAGGTATATGCTTTCCTCAGCACCTTGTTTCATTGCGTCATGATTCCTGGCGATTACCTTGACAGGAGGCTGAAGCAAATGTGCTCAATTGAACAAGCAATTGTATGCCCTTCTTACTGAACCTCCTTCTGTCATTTCTAGTTCTTGTTTGCACATGTACATGTAGTCAGCTGGACTCAACAAATGGAAATTGGCATGTGCACAACTGCTGAACCTTACTAGTATTTATTAAAGATGTTCTTGTTGATTGGAGAAGCCAAACCCTAGAATAATCTAAAGATCTATTTCTCCAAGACAGGTGTACTCTGCATCATATATATCACATGACATGGTTTGGATTGAGAAGCACAGATTGAGGGTCAAGTCAAAGAAGCTAGTACTGCATGTAAAACTCTTAGTGCACCATGTATAATTTGATAGATCTAAGGAGAGAATTTATCCCGGTTCCTAATTTTATGATTTTGGTCACGTGTGCAGACCCTCCGCTTGTTGAGAAACATTGTGAAAAGTATGGAGCCAATGCACTTCAAGGCTTGGGTAAGGTCCCCACCCCGATTGAAGTATTTGCATTCAATGATGACCAGAAATTGAGTCCTCTTTGAATTTTGATTCTAGTTTGTGAAGATTGATCTTTGTGTCTCTTGTGATAGAATTAGAAGTGTTGCATTATGTACTTAAGGAGATTCTTTGTGCTGTTTTTGGAACAGATTGAGGTGTTAAACGGACTTCATGAGATGCATTTGATGATGGATGGCCCAGCAGCAGACCCCAAATTTGTACCAGAGGCCAGTTTTGAAGCAGACAGCACTGATCCCTTGGAGGTTGAGACCAATTTGTGGGACAGGATGATCTTTGGGGAGGAGGGTAACGACAGTATGATGGTAGAAACAAATTTATGGGCTGAGACTGAAATTGGCGTAGCATGACCTTGAGAGCAATCAATCTACCAATTGGTAGACCTGAGACAATGCATTCTTTGTCTCTAGCAGCAAATTGTCTGATATGAAAAAGGCATTCAGAGATCATGATTGAACATTGTTTCAATGCCTAAGAAGGAAACCTTTCAAACATGTCTGCAAGCTCCCTGAACCAGTTTCAGGAAAGCTTTGAGAAGAAAGCTAACTAGACAAGGTTTGGAGATGCCACATTACAAAATGTGATTAAACCTCTGAGGTGTGAGTAGGGCCAACACTTCACAAACTGGAAAAGAGAAATGCATGCCAAAATGTATGGCCAGGCAAAGTTCCAGACATCATTCAAATGTACCATTTGATCATGGAATAAATGTTTGATTATTGCAACTGAAATTGATTTACACTGTGAAGTTAGAAATCTTAAACACTTTGCAAAAGAAGAATATGCTCCCCAGATCCAGATCTGTTCTGAAAAAAAATTGCAATCTCTGTGGCTGCAAGAGAAAATATGGCCATTTTAGAAGGGAAACAATGTTGAGGGGGACATGATCATGTGTAGCCCATGGTCTTGTATCATCTTTCAGCTGCACCTCCCAAGCCTTGAGATCCAAATTGGACATGAGTGTGAACTGGACCAATACACCAACAGGTCATAAGGTGAAGCTCCCATACCAGCCGTGAGATTGGTGGAGACAGTTGTGTTTAGGCAGCACTGAGAGTATTATATCAGAACCATCACATTTATAAACAAAAAATGCTCCCAAGTAGGACTTACATAGTGTCAGTTGTCTGTCTCTTCATGTCAGGGTTTTGTTAGGCATCTTCTGAGGTAAGCACAAACTTCAATGGTTGGACATCAAGGGGCAATCATGTGGGTGCTGGGTTGTCCCTAACATCCCAAGGAAGACTTTATGCTCTCCTTTATTGGATTCACACAACTAGTGAGAACCAGCTCACAAAAGAGCAACCTCTCTATTGAAGATCCAGCCAAAGCTTCCATATCTTTGGACCTTTTTTTACCTTGGCCTGCATATGCTCTCAACAAGCTTTTGGATACGAGGCAATGGTGTGCACTCTGGGGCATAGTCCAGAGCAATGTACACCCCATTTCTCTGAGCAACAAATGAGAAACCATCAAACTGATGGTCATTATCTCCATCATATAGCAACCGTGCACTGCCTGCATGGTGATTTTCTTCCTCATCATGTCAGCAAATGCCAGCATTTCATGCACCATCAGGATCCAGCTCAAATAGCTTCTGCATAATTTTGAAGTGTGCACTCTCATGTTGCTCTTATCAGCAGCCACGGTGCAACAAATTGTGGCCAGTTTTGTTTCTTTGAAATGCTTTGCTCAGGCAGTGTTGCCATGTGAGATGAAAGTTGCTCATGCCTGGAAATTTGTGGTGTACATAAAATCCTAAATAGGGATTGCTCTCTGTTTGCAGTTCTTGCCAACCATCAACAAAATTCCTTGGTATGGACTATGGACTTAGATATTAATGTACTTTCTTGTGAAATGAATCATATGACAATTGCTAGATAAGAGCGCAAAATTAAACTCCAGGAAAACTCAAACCCACTGAATCCAAGCAACAAAATATGCAGCACAAAAAACTAACTTCAGCTAGATCCGTAAGTCCTGGATCACGATCTGAGCATGAAACAAATAAGACAGTTCCAGCCTTCAAAGAAACCTGTATATGCAAGGGAAACATTATCATGAGCAATTGGAGCAATCTAACAGTTAGACCTAAATAGTCAGACTTGTGAGCCCATGACAACTCTACCAGATGAGAAAGATTATATAGATAACCTTGTACATACATCCTTACTTTGTGTAATAAGATTGGTATTGAAGAGATCTTTGTTTGTGTCTTTTTGTTTTAGTAGGTGTTTTTCAGATTTAAAGAACCTTCCCTACGGCAATTTGTTGATGTAAATTTGGCAAATTTCATTGCACGAGAACACAACCAAAAAAGAAGAAGAACTGACTTATGCATAACAAGACTTGAAAAGAGATTTTCTTTTCATGAATGTGACTATTGAAGCTAGTAGCTACTAAATAGTTAATCTCCTGAATCTTCATCACTTGAGTCATCGTGTTCATTTCCCCACAAGCAAGAACTCCACCTCCTCCTATAGGTTCATAAACTCCTCTACTTCCTCCAACTCCTTCAACTTTTCATTAGATTTTGGTTCCTTTTGAATGTTCTAGCTTCCTACAACAATTGTCAAAATCAATTTTGAAAACACAATCATTTTGTGAAGTTATCATAGTTGCATCTATGAAAACCAAAAGGTGTTAGTATGCAAGTTACATATAAAGCTCATTGAAGTGATCATGCTTTTGAGGTTGTGTGTGTCATCAACGGACATATCAATGCCTTTTATTTCCACATCCTTGCTCTCATCATCTCCTTTCCAAGCCATGAGTATTTCACCACCTAGTCCATCCATGTCATTGCAAAGTTGAATAATGAATTAACAAGCCAAAGTACCAAGTTTGAAGCAAATCAATATACTAGGCAAACATTGATCCCATTATATTCAAGATTTGTGTCAAGCTTGAACTTCAATTCGTGGATTCATGTCATGTTATGCTCCTTTGAAGATTGAAGTCTTTCAAGACACTTAGAATGATGAATTTGTCATGTGACATGTCCTATATCATGATTATCATCTTCATGTTAATGTCATGACCAATGTTGTGCAAGTATATCTTTTACCCAAATATACCCATCATATATGGATAGGGTATATTATTTACTCTAAGTTTTTTCCCTTAAAAATTGATATTTATATATGCATGACGTGCATATTGGGGTATGCAATTTAAAAAAATTATACCCTATTCATACCTTTGGATATATGCAAAATATGTATGTACTAAGGAGGGGTGCCAAAAATGCATGTCAAAAATCTAGATAAGTTAGCCATGAAACCTATAAATATCAAATTTTGATTTGGGGGTGTTCTCAATCCTACTAATCTATTGGAATGTGTTGATGCCAATTTTGCCAATTTGTGAAATTTGATACTAACAAACTAAGCCTACAATGAATGACGGATCCACAAAAATCTCACAATTTTTTTAGTTGCAACATTTGATGTGTGTGTATGTTTAGCATTAGGTAATTCAGCTCCATGGTTCATTAACCAAATCAAAGGCTTTTAAAACTTGTTGGTGCATATTTAGGAAGGATCAAACTTGCATGAAGCCTCCTACATGGGTTTCTTACACTACTTAAGCAAGTGGGCCAAATAAATAACAAAGAAAAATAAAACCTTACACTACATTTATATGAATCAAATAGCCCCAAGAAACTGCCCAAAACAAAAAGGGATGTCCTATCCTACACAATGCATATACAAACCAATTGTGTTTCAAAAATAAAATGAAAAATAAATAAACAAGCAAATTAAATAAATAAAAACAAAGAAACATGGTCATGGTTCATTATACATAACAAACCAAGTAGGCCAAAAAAAAATGAGAAAAAAAAAATGTAATAAAAGAACTAGTTAAAACCATTAAAGTTTTGGTTAATTTAAAGCATGTTCAGACTAGTGTTGGGCAGTTCTCACATTTTTGTGAGAATTGCCCAATTTCGTTTTTCGCATTAGCTTGTGAAAACTAATCTGGTTCTTTTTACTTGCTGAGAACCTGGTTGGGTATCAATTTAAATTTTTTTATAAAGTCAATTGAATATCAAACATGCCAATTTTCACAAATGTAATAATAGTTGATTTTCACATTCAATTCTTACAACCCAATTATTGAATTTTATTTTTCTTTTTGCAGCCCAATTTAGGGGATAAATTAAAACCTAAAGTAAATAAATTTTTTGATGAAAATGCCAAAAGAAAAGGCTCTATGATTTGTATAAAGGCCTTTTTTGAAAAAATCCCCAAGAAATCATCATTTTTGAAAAGAAAAAAAAATGAAATTTTAAATTTTAAATTTTCATCATAGGCGCCACCTACATTGCTAATTATAAGTAAGAATTTATAAAAACTCTTTCTCCCTTTGGTGGGTGTTTTGATAAAGTTTTACAAGGTTTCATCATTTTTTTTGGTTGTTCACAAGAACACTTGGCTATTAAATGTTAAATCTATTTATAGATTCTCATAAACACAAGTACTTCATAAATTTGAAAAAAAAAACTCATTCCCTTACATCCTAGACCTATGGACAACAAGTTTGAAAATCAGGTTTGGGGTTTGGCATTGACCTTGTTTTAGTTTTCAATATCTTGATTTTTAGAATATGGACTTGGTTATCAAGAGTTGGTTCTCACTTGCATGAAAACCTTTAGTCCAGTTCTAAATCTAGTTATCCTCAAATGTGAAACTAGTCGGTTTTCACTATGAGAATCATACTCAAAACTAGTCAGATAACCATGTACTCCTATGAAAACCACCCAACATTGGTTCAAACCTACAATTAACTGTTCGATAATAAGGTAGTTGTTAATCAATTTTCATTTTGAAAAAAGGTGATAGGTAGGTAGCTATCGATTACCGATTCATGCCTTTTTTCTATCATACCTAATAAGCTTTTTGTCAATAGATAGTCTACTAGTTTTTGCCTCCATATTTTTGTTCATGATCAATGCCAAAAGTAGGGTAACCAACACACCATGATCACGATACATGGCATTTTTTTCCTTTCAACACAATGTCGAATTTTGCACCACAACGCTCCAACAATTTCATTCATTTTCATTTTCTATTTTTCCTTCAGCTTTCTAATCAATTTTTTTTTGTTGTGCATCTTTTTATAATTTTTTTTTGCTAGTTTGTTCCCAAGGGTTTTCTTAATTTTAGTTGTTTCTTGCATAGTGCTAAGTATTTTACATCTATTCACAAAGTTTTCTCAAATTTTCTTTCCTATTTTTTTTCTTCGTTTTGCATGTTCACACATGTTTATTCTAAGGTTTTATTTTCAAAGTTATTTTGAGGTCCGGATGTTGTTTCTTGCATGGCACCAAGTTTTTATCTTTTGTTGGGCAAAAGTGTCATTGGACGGATCACTAGGAACATCACACTTTGATTTTTCTAGAACCATCAAACTTTGAAAAATCATAGGAAACACTTAAATAATTTTTTTCATAAATTGTTTTTAATGAGTACATATGTTAGGTTTCATAGATTTTGAAATTTCAATAATATCAAAAATATTGTGTATTTTGATGTTCTTAATCATTGTATTTAAAAAAAGTTTAAAGAATGTAACACATGACCACCTTTGAACTTTTTGGTCAAGAACACAAATTTGAAACATGAATTAAGAATTTTTTTGAGATTTTTTTTCCTAAGGTAATTTGGAAGTCATTTTATTTTTAGGTTTTTATTAGGCACTTAATTGAATAAATATAATTTAATTATGAAATCCCAAAATTAAGGTTATCAAATTTTTTAAGGGCCATTTTAGTTACGAAATTTTTTTTCTAACAAATTTCAATTTTTAAAATTTTTAAATAAACTTCAAAGCATATATTCGCGCATGCAATTGATAAACATGATATATATATATAGTTGTGAAAAAATTTATATTAAAGGGCCCAAGAAAATGATTTGTGCATTTTTGGTTCCTTAACCATTCCTTGAAGTGGTTCTTAGTGGTTCACCCAAGGATGTTTTCTACTTGTTTCAAAGCGTTCTCAAATCTTCCTTTCCCAATGTTGCTTTTACACATCACCATTATTCTATGGTTTTTGCAATTGCAAATCATCACTTTTTTTTTTTCCTACCATGGAATCCTTGAAGTTCAGTCTTCTTTGCAATTCATTTTGTTTTTGTTGTGTTGCAAACGTAAAAACATTTGCATTTGTGTTTTCGCATCAATAGTTATTCAATATAATTGATGGAATTTTTTTGACAATCTTAATGTAGATTCCTTTTTGCGGCCATGAAAAATGTTGTCATTCTACATCAATACATGATATTTTGTAATTTTAATCTTTTGCTAAACAAGGAAATCATTGAATAGGTGAAAACTGAAAGTACCACATAGCATTCACATTTCCTCATGACACAATATGACAATTACAAGTGGGTGGAACACATTTAAATTATTAGGAAAGTTGTTTTTTAATTGAAGAAGAAACTATGACCTTTGATGGAAAAGATAAACACCATGTACTAATTTGCATACCTATTGGGATTTGGGTGGCATGTTCACTTTACAAACTTGCTCATGGAATAGAGTAACTATAATGTTCTGAAATGTTTGTCATTGAGAAGTTGTCCATTAATATGGTTCTTCATGAAATTGTTTATGTGGTCAACATGTTTTCAAAAATCAAGTTCAATGGCTAGAAAGGAATGATTTTTCTAAAGTCATGGCAAATTTTAAAGAATCATGTGGTTTTCTTTCAATTTGTGATGTAATTGATTGCATGCAAATTCATATTTTGAAACCAAAGAACGTTTTCACAATTGTAAATTATTTTTCTTACAAATCAAAGTCATGGAGTTTGTAGCTACAAGTAATGATTGATCATTAAAGGTGGTTTCAAAATGTATTTGTTGGCATGCTGAATTTTATGAACGATTTCCAAAGTTCATAATTGTCAAACCTTTACTAAAGAAAAATCTTTCTTGGTTTATTCAATTCTGAAAAGGGATTTCAAAATGGGCTATCCATTACATCTTGGGGGGTGAGGGTTACCCACTTCTACCTTGGTTCATGATCCCTCAAAAGCAAACAACAAATATGAAGCACATTATTTTGGAAGTTATCTTCAACATATAATTGTATAAGGGGAGGAGTGTCATGGAAAATGTGTTTAAGATTTTGAAGAAGACATTCAAAGAGTTGTTACTTAAAAGCAACTTGCATGTTCTTTTCCTTCCTAATGTTTCATGTTGTTATATGTTGCAAAATTTGATATTAGATGGAAAAGATGTAAACATAGATGCATTGATTTTACAATTGAAACAAGAAAACCAATAGTTAAATCTTTGAAGTGGAAGGAGACAATAACAAGATAAATTTATGATCAAGGTCCATTGAGGTAGAAATTACATTAGAAAATAATGAAATTTTAAGATCAAACCAACAACTTGTTTGTCAAACATTTCTTGGAAACAAAAGGTCACACAAGGAATGAAAAACTTGTGGGGTCCAAATTGAATTGAAATGTTGAAAATTGGAATTGAAATGTGCTTTTAAAAATCAAATTGTTTTGAATGTTGAATATTGCCTTGAAAATATGAATTAATTTTTTTTTTCAAAAATCAAGTTGTTATTACTACAACTATTATAATATTATTCAATGAAATTGGCCATCATTGTTGTTGCCTTGAAAATCTAAATTGGAATGTGTCTTCAAAAATCAAAGCTACTACTACTATTCGTTAGAATTGTAGCTCATTGTTGCTCATTAGAATTATTACATTTTGTGGTTCTTCATCAAATGAAAATTCAAAAAAAGCAATTGATGAAGGCATGAATGTCTCGTCTTTGATGAAGATATGATACATTATAGTGTTCAAGTTTGACAAAACATTACCATCTTTTTGCTTAACTTGTGTTTTATCTTATTTTTTTCTTTCAAGTACTTTGTTTTTCCCTTGTCAATGTCTAATTGAATTACATTGATCCAATCCATTACATAAAAAATTACCTTGTTATTCTTGTCCATTGCCTCAAATGTGCATGAAAACAATTGTGCATTCCTTTTCATTCCGATGTTCTTAAAAGTTAGTCTTGTAGTTGTTGGTTATTTTGTGCTTTTCATAGGTGATGTACAACTTTGAAATCCATCTTTAATAATGATGATTGGAGGACAACAAGGTTGGCTAAAGCCAAAGGATGTCCATGTCAAATGGTTATCAAAGTGTGTGACATTACTTGGATTAATGTTTCGCTAATTAAACTCATGACCAATTTTTTGATAAATTTCTTGGTTGTTTTCAAGAACATCATTGTCCCCATACACATCTTGCATGAATGACCTTAGAGGGACATTTTCTTCTTGTACTTCCCTTGACTACACATAAATGCATCATTTGGTGCTTGCAAATTCTACACATACATTGATGTATTAACATTCCTTTTCGCTTGAAAAACTTTGATAGCATTGTAACATTCCTCATTAAACAACATTGGCAAATGAAATATTTTATTCTTTTCAACACTCATCTCTCAATAAGAAGTGTTATGATCTATACCTTTATGATAGTTTACAATTTTCTTGTAATCGTTATTAAGACAATTCTATTTGTCTTTACACCTCTTGTTGTTACATGCAATTTTTTATCTTGCAATTATTTGTAGTTTTTCCAAAAAATTGGTGCATCTTTGAGTTACAAGATTCAAAATTTGCTTTTGGATGAAAATCTACTTCAAGATGTTATGCTCTTTGTGTCTTGATTCCAATTTGAATTGTGTTGGCTTGAGGTACTCCCCCTTCCTTTGACAATCCCTTTTCCCTTTGTAGTGTCCATTGAAAAGACAAAATTTTCCATTGCAATGTCCATTGAATTTGAGGTCAAACATTGTGTTCCAAGTACTAAAATTCTATAGAAATTCTTTGGAAGATCTATGGTGGAAGCCATGCCAAAACTCTACAAAAGCTCTATGGTGGAAGCTTTACAATGTTCAAGATTTGTGGTGCATGCAGAAGGTCTATGGCAAAAGCTTTGGGTTGTTGAAGCTTTATGGTAGAAACTCTATATTGTTCAAGATTTGTGGTGCGTGTAGAAGGATTGTGGTAAAATCTTTGGTGTGTTCAAGCTTTGTGGCACAAAATTTTTGAAGCTCATGAGAAGAACTTGAGTATGTGGAAGGAGGAAACTCCAAAACCACAAATGCAAGTTGCGATTGTCAATAATTTGTCACATAAGTTTTGGAGAAGTTAGTTTAATGACAAATCGAAGGAACAAAATGTTCATTTTCAGAAAATGTAATCACCATGATGTTTGCTTAAAACTTCCTTTAACACAAATAATTAGTGTTAATGGTATTGATGACACATCAGCAGCCACCTCAGCTATCTATCCAAGGACTGCAACATGTGTGAACAAAGTTAGTTAATTAGTCCAGGTCTGAACGCAGCAATAGTACCCTAAAGTCCTGGTCTTCCTGTAAACGTCAAAGTGGGGAATTTCCACATGTCCCCGAACGATGGGTGCAACAGCGACGCGCACATTGCGCGCGCAGGCGGGCGAGCGGGCGGGCAGGTGGCTGGGCGAGCGCGCGCGCGCGCACGTAGTAGACAGGGGCAAAGCATTTTTCTCGCAAAGCTCGTGGATCACCAACCGCGCTAGCCTGCTTCTGCGCCAGTACTTATTCTTGTCAAGGTCAGTAGCAATCTAACGCTACTCCTGTCGCCCTTTATCACACAAACAACTTCATGTTCATCTAGATCGTACCTTTGGGTGCAGGAGCCGGAAATACCCGTCATGGCCGCTGCGGCGCAGCTAGAGGATGTCCCCAACGAGTCTCTGTTCTCGGAGTTGCTGAGGCGCATGAAATGTGCACCCAAGCCGGAGAAACGCATTATTCTCGTTGGTACCTCCCGTTTTTTGCCCAGAGCTTTGTGTTTGTTCGCACCTGTTTTGCTTCTTCTTCTTTTGTTCGATGATCCGGCTTTTTTGGGGCAGCTAGTTCTACGCACAGCTCAACAAAATCCCACTCCCCTAATTTGTAGAATCGTGATGATGTGTGTGTATGTATCTAGCTCTTTTGGTGGTGATGAACAATGTGTTTCTTGAGTTGGCTAGATTTAGGGTTCTTGTTCGGTGTTTCGTTCTGCTTTTGGGGTTGATATTTGTGGGGGGGGGGTTTGCAGGACCACCTGGTTGTGGAAAAGGGACCCAATCACCCATCATCAAGGAAGAGTTCTGTCTGTGTCATCTAGCCACTGGTGACATGCTGCGTGCAGCTGTGGCCAAGCAAACGCCCTTGGGACTGCAAGCCAAGGCAGCCATGGACAAGGTGTGCCATCTGCGATCTAGACCTAACCCATGGTAGTCTTTCCCCTTTGCTCTCTATGACTTTATGGGCAAGCTCAAATGGCACCCAAGTCAAGTCACTCTGGATCTAATGGCCAAATGGGAATGGCTGGCAGGGTGAGCTTGTGACAGATGATCTAGTTGTTGGTATCATTGATGAAGCTCTGAAGAGGCCCTCTTGCTCAAAAGGATTCATTCTGGATGGCTTCCCTCGTACTGTAGTACAAGCTGAGAAGGTTTTGTCTTTGCCTTGTTCCCCCATGGTGTTTTCTGTTGCAATGTTGAGCTTGGAAGCTTCCAGATAGAAGCTCTGATATTCATGAAAGAGTTCATACTGCACATGTTGTCAGCATTGTTTAGGAGAGACAATAAAAGGTGGTGTTGCCAATGTCATCATTGTTCTTTCTGTGTGTTGTTGGTGTTCCAGTTGGATGCTATGCTGGAGACGCAGGGACATAAAGTGGATAAGGTGCTTAATTTCAATGTTGAAGACTCAGTCCTGGAGGAAAGAATCACTGGCCGGTGGATTCACCCTGGGAGTGGTCGCTCGTATCACTCCAAGTTTGCCCCTCCAAAGGTTCCTGGTATTGATGATGTAAGTAGCTTCATATACCAGCTCAGAGGTTGTTTATTTATGTCTGGTTTGTGGCCAAATTTGGTCTAACCCTTCCTGGCATAAGAATGACACCAAGTAACTTCCACTATGTGGTCAGATCTCCGGGGAGCCATTGATACAGCGTAAGGATGATACTGTGGAGGTGCTCAAGAGCAGGCTGGATGCATTTCATAAGCAGACTACCCCTGTAAGTTTCTCTAACTAACCCTTAGTATCTTTCGGCATCCTCACCTTGCAACAGAACAAGCATAACCAGAATAGGTTACATTTCTGTCATTTTCACAACCAGTTGGACCAACAGTTTGGATAAACCTTCTACTAGCTAGTACCAGGCTTTTAACCAAGAACCTCTCGTTCTTGAAGACATGAAAGGTGGAGTTTTATAGATTATTAGACTCATTACAGAACTGCAAGGATGATTTGAGCAGAAAGTATACAGTGGGGTGAGGGTTACAGATCTGATCACTTTCAAGGATTGTTCCAATTAGAATTGGTGTACACATTCCTTACCTCCACCAGGCAGTGCAATATTTTTGATCTGCATGCCATGAAGGAGCTCATATTCTACAGTAATAATGGGGGTTCTCTGATCCCTTTCTAACTTGCAATTCTGTGTGGGTGTAGGTGATTGCATATTATTCACAGAAGGGGATTGTTGCAGACCTGCAAGCTGAGAAACCTGCAAAGGATGTCACCAGCCAGATTGAGAAAGCTTTAAGCTAATGGAGTGTTCAGGGAGTTTTATCCTTGTCACCAAGCCAATGATATGAGTTGCTAGTCATTTTACTGAACAGAGCATGTCCAAATTCTTTCTCCTGTTGGAGTGTTGGGGTATGACCCTGCCTTACTTTTTGTTGATGTCAATCATTTTTCAAAGAAGGCGGTGCTGAGATTTGACGGACAGTGAACCTCGACCATTTGCATAAGAAATAAATTTCTCTTCTTGTTGTGTTGTTGTTGCATGTAGTTCTAATTGAGCACCTTGCCTCCAACATGGGGGTAGTACCCTGGATTCTCTTGTCACCTAATGAGGCAAATTGGTCAAGTCATAAAGGTGGGTTGCACTGTTGCCCAGAAGCTTCAAAGATTGGGAGCTTGCTCAATATTGTCATCCATTTCTTGGCAATTGACTTGAAAGTCAAGGAATTCATATAACCGTGACTTTTACTCAGAAGTCTTATGGAAGTGAGAGGAGTAGTCAAAAGCATCAGCAAGTAAATTGACATGTACTTTCTCAAACTTTAGTTGTTAGTGGATGAATTTTTCAAAACTTTGTACAAACTTTCCTTATCTTCTGGACCAGTGATTATTTTAAAGAGCTTCCAACTGTTCAGAACTGACTGAGAAAAGTAGATGGAGTCTCACCCAATTTGTATTAAGAGCATGGATTACACTTTACTAATCTCAGTCAGAAACTCCCTTGCACTCTTGCAAAGCTGCAATAGGATCTTGTTTTGCAGGTGACGCTGTAGAGACATGAATGGACCTAAAAGTAGAACAACTTCCTTGAAAGTATGACCTGATTGATAACCGAATAGCTCAATTCTTTGGTGACTATTATTGATTGAGTTGGGTTTCAGTTCCTTGGCTAACAATTGCTACCAACAACCATATAGTATCATCCCATAACAACACCAGTACCTCCCCCTCTCCCCACCTTCAAGAATGACTCCAACAATTGGCCGATGCTAATGAACATAATGAATAATTAGTCTTTTTCTTTTTCTTGTTTTAAAGGTTCAAACATTTCCATTTCATTACACATGTAATTCTTTTGCTCATTTAAAGAAGTAATAAGAGCCCCTGATTGGCTTTGAACCAAATCATTTGAAGATCAGGAAATGGTTTGGAGATTTGGAGTTGGACAAGACTTCCCCCAAATTTTAAGCAAATATAGCATTGGGAAAAACCAAAAAGTTTAAATTAAATGATCTAACAATAGTTAACAAACCAAAATAGAAGGAGCGGGAAATCGGTTAAGGAGGAGAAGCTATTGCTTGTATAAAAGCTCTAGATGCTTGGAAGAATATTATTCATAAACTTGTTGAAAGTTCAAACAGCCTGTGGTCATGGCAGGTCCAAATGGCCATGTAGTGATGGAAGGTTCAAACTCCAAACCAATGTTGGGCGGTTATCAGAAATGGTGACAATCCCCTCAGTTCTATACCCAGGTGTATATTCACTTTCCTGGCAGGGGTGGAAAGTTAAAACAGTACATAACCAGGGACTCAAGGAAACCTTTGGAGCTAAATCCCCACAAAGAATCTCAAGCGTGAAAGAACCTTGAATACAAAAATCCTACTGGTTTGCCTGACTTCACTTAGGGTGGTAGAGAGTTTTGAAGCCCCGGATTCTTTAGTTTCTTGGAGTTGGTATGCAATTGTGATATGACAACATCACTTCATGCTCCTCTCTTGATTCTGTGTTTTTTTGCAACATGCTTCTTATTTAGCAAGATCATTCTTCTCTCCCTAAACCCTAATATGCGTAGGTTATAATCTTGAGTCAAAAAGCATGTCGAGTTGCTTTGCTGAGTTGCTTGCAGGATCATGAGGTTAGGAGTTGTGTTGTGTTATGAAATTCGTGTTATGAATTGGGATGGATTTTTTGACCTTGGGCTTTTTTTTTGAGGTGTGTGGTTGGGACTTCTAACAAAGACATGATTAGAAGATGCGAATCTTCTTCATAAAACAAAAAAAGTTTGAAACTAAAGAAGGTCTAGTCACTTGAGACAACTTCAGCCAAAAAGAGTAGATAATTTGGAGGATGGTGTGAAGTTTGAAAAAAACACAATGGGGGGGGCGGGGGGGGGGGGAGGGGGGGCAGAAAATAATTGTCGCAACCATCAAATTTGCTTCCTAAATTATTCCAGGGGATTTGCATCTTGGTATTCCCCATGTGGATGTTATATGCCTAATTGTTTTGGAGGCATTCGGCCTAAGTGCTTTGGTGTTATTAAATCTCATTTTGTTAACCCTTGCTAATTGCTCTTGCAAAAATTGAAAGAACTTGTTGAGAATGGGGTTCCCCTTAATATGTCACAAATTGAACCCTAAGTAGATTATATTAGTAATCCCCAGTTCTAGTTCTCAACTAAGGTCTTCGGACATAGGAGACCTAAGGGTAGGGTTTAGGCTATTTCAAAACTCATAAAGTATTTTGTTAATTTGTGTGCTGGCCATTCAAATATTTCAAAGGTTATTTAAATATTTTGTAATTAAAAATAATTTTAATACTGCAACATTTTTAATTGTAAATATATGGAAGAACCATTTTATATAACCAACTAATATGAATGAAAAAAAAGTAAGAACTTTGAAGGATATGAAAATATTGAAAATAAAAAAAAATTATCTAATTTCTTTGAAAAAAATAAATTGAAAGAATTGAGGTGATGGCTATTGAAGAAAATTAATACTTACCCACCATTGGTCCAAACAATATACATCTTGCGTAGGGTAATTGCAAGCTAGAGTGAATAAAAAATTGGCACAATCGGTTTCCCTAAAAAATACATTTTTGTAGTGTATTTTGATTGTGACATTGTTGCAACATTATTGGATGTCAACGTTTGAAATTTTAAGAATTCATTTTTTCCAAAATTAATTAATGGTGACCATCTAATACACCTTAACATATAATGTTTGTGAAAAAAATTATAAAAATTTCATAAATTCATGTCTTAATGAACTTCATTTTTTTCTTCAATTATGGTGTCCTTCCAAGTCCCCCAAAATTTCATGCCATCTTGAAATGGTTGGAACCCCCTATTTTGAATTGCTTATGACATTTATGATGGTGGCCCATCAATAGATGGACTTGTCATTACAAACTATGATTATGATGAGTAAATTTACAATTTTTTAATGGACTATTATAATGGAGAGCATGCACATTGGAAAGTTCCCCATTTGGTGTAAAATTTTAATTTATAATAATTAAAAGATTACACCTAAATAAATGACATGAGAATCACATACTCGAGTCCCTTTCCTTTAAATACAAGAAGCATTTGACTTGGGACACATTAAAATCCACAAGGGTGTAAAAAAATCTACTATGTTATGGAATTTTATGGACATTGTAGTTTGCAAACACCCAACGGTGGATAATTTAACCTTTAGTTATGTCATGCGTCTATTGTATGAAATTAAGAGATGGGAAATTTCTATTCATATTGTTGTAAAAAATTAGTTATAAACCTCATGCAATGTTCAACAACCTACAATGATGAGAATAATAATATTTGGGAGGTCCTTTCAATCAAAGGAATTTATAAATTATTTATTTGTTTCCTACTAATTCAAATGCAAACAATGTAAGAACAAATAAATTGTTGGTAATTTGATTGACATATTATTTTTTAACATAAAAAATATATACATTTTGATGGAAACAATACATGAAAGGAAAATGAAGAAGTAGAAGATGTAAAACAATTTCAAAATTTTGATGTAGATGCAACCAAAACTATAAAAATGAAAAATAAAAAATACAATTTATTTGATATTCTCCATCATAAATTATAATCATCTTGTAAGTTGTAACTCCTCCATAATATTTTTTTTTAAATAAAAACATATAAATTATGTATTCTCCAACTTTTTTACCTTTAAGAAGGAATTACAACATCCTTCAAATTGTGGAATCCACCAATAATAACATCACCTACCTACAAACCATATCACACAAAAACTTGGTTTTTCTTCAATTTTGTGGTTTCAAAAGTTTGGCAAATGTTTCCAAAAATGTTAACAATTGTTTTCGATTTTACACTTTTAAAAGAATTCAATTTTTTGTCACCAATAACGTGAAAGTTTGACACCCCCCCCTCCAAAAAGGTTGCAAACAAAAGCATGATAGAACATGTAGGAATGGTTAGGAAAAAATTACACCACAAACCATATAATAATTTACAATGCGAAAAAAAATCAGAATAATTTTACCCTCATAGAAAAGCCATCATTCAAAAATGTGTAATTAGTCCATGCAAATTTACATGATGCAAACAATTTCCCATTTTCTATTGGGTTATTTGAGAATTGTGAACCAACTTGTTTAGTACCCTCCCACTTCTAATTTGGGTAGTTTCCACCATTGGAACCAACTTGTTTCATTTGATCCCATTTCTCACTTGTGTAATATGCAACTTGTTTAACTTTGTCCTCAGTAGCTCTTGTTACTCCTTACATTTGTTCCTAAGTGGCTCTAACTATTCCTCGCTCTTGTTACTCCTTACATTTGTTCCTAAGTGGCTCTAACTATTCCTCTGTGCCTTTTCCTAACTCATTCCAACGACATCTTGTGATTTTCAAAATCATCCATTCATTTAAAGTAAATCAACAAGTGACCCAAATATTGCCCAACAAATGCATCCACAAAAATTTCACAAAGCATACACAATCTCTTCCCTATAACAAAAAGATAATTATCAAATTACCCCATGATTCAATTTTAAGCTCACACAATTGGGTGGTATGAAAAAAAACACTAAAACATGTGTTCTTCCATAACACTTTTGCTTTTGTGGCTTGTTTGGCCTTGCCAACCTTCTATGCACTAGCCTCCTTGACATCCTCAAGGTTCAACATGGTGATCAATTGGAATGAGAAACAAAGCTCCTCAAAATTACTAGCACTAATAGAATGGAAGAAGGGGGGGGGGGGGGAAAAATAAAAAAAAAAACCCCCCAATAAAAAAAAAGGGCAAAGGGAAAAAAAAAACAAAGGAAAAAAAAACCAAAACAAAAAGGAAAAAAAAAA
>Ga0116229_10002321_pt1 | contig 30647 bp, 22 predicted proteins | sample S1TSphgellanicum_3_FD_87313 | JGI IMG/M metagenome (GOLD analysis project Ga0116229, IMG submission 87313) | Host-associated microbial communities from peat moss isolated from Minnesota, USA - S1T2_Fc - Sphagnum magellanicum MG | ecosystem: Host-associated > Plants > Peat moss > Unclassified...
AGAGCTGAAAAACCTACACAAACCTACCGGCTCACGACTCCTGCAAGCAAGGGGAGAGATAGATATATATTTGCAAAGAAGACAAGAGATTCTTAGATCCCAGTTCTGATATCCCAAGTCGTGTCATACGTTGGCATGAAGTCGTTGTCATACGTTGGCACGGCTCTTCTTTTCTCTCTGTCACAAGAATTGGGGGGGAGGGGGGAAGAAGAAGGGTTAGGGTTACTGGCTTGTGCTACATCTTGACCATTTTCCAGAGGACATCTGCTTATTTGCAGTGTTGCCTTATAGCTGCTCAGTTGCAAGACAGACCTAAGCAGCCAAATGTCTGAGTGTTAGGTATCAACACTGGTGGCCATCGTGCTAAGCAGTCAAATATCTGACTGTTAGGTGTCAGCACTGGTGGCCATCGTGCTAAGCAGTCAAATGCCTGACTGTTAGGTATCAGCACTGGTGGCTGTCGTGCTATTCTACCTAGCCTCATGCAGGAAGCTATTGGGTCCATCACAGATAGCACTCTGGGGTATTCAATACCCTTTGTTGAGTTTCTCATCTCTCTTGTCATGGTTCTTGTATGCTCATCAACAGGTTGTGCTGCATTAAGGGAAGCTGGTCTGATTCCAACACTCCTACCTGTTTTCAAGGACATGGACCCTTAGCACACACGTCTTGTCAGTGCAGCAATGCAGATTCTTGAAGCTTTCATGGATTATAGCAACTCAGCTGGTACATGGTTTCAAGATCTTGGTGGACTGAATGACACTGTTGCCAGACTGAAACTGGAAGAGGCTTATGCGGAAGAGGGATCGCAGCTGCATAGGGCAGAAGTTCAAGTGACCACTAAGGGAAAGGCTCCTGTACTGGAAGAGGATATGCACTGCAGCAGCCATCAGCTGGGGGCCAATCAGGCAGCTTAAATCCCTGACCCAAAAGGCTTCTTCTCAAAGCTTTCTGCCATTGCTCTAGGAATGTACACCCCAGGTAATACTGCACACCTTCATAGGTCACAAGAGAATGTGTTGTCTGCTTGTGTCTCTGTTATCTTCAGGCATGCCAAGGAATTTGGAGGTGTCTTCTTGTTCACTGTGTCAGTTGTGAGTGATCTCATCAACAAAGACCCAAATGCTTCTTTGCTCTTGATGCAGTGGGTCTTCCTGGTGCCTTTTTAGATGCCATCACAACTGGGGTATCCTGAACAACAAGGTCTTTACTTATAAAAGGTATATCATATATTTTTATTTGTTTTACAATGCAAGGTTCACATTTCATAGACAACAACACACATTTGAGGGAAGTTGTTCACGATTTTAAAGTAAGGTACAATTGTTGCGCTTGTGATCATTCCATTGTTTACCAAAGCAACCTACCTCCACTCGAGCCACCTTCACATTTCTAATTCAAGTTGTTTTTCTTTGGGTTTATCCCAATTTTTAACTACATGCCTCTTCAACTTCATGGTCTATCAGGGACTCCTATTATTGTTGATACTCGTGAACTTGATGCATTTGCATCAAGAGGCAAATCAATTACGCTCATTTAAAGTACATCCAACTTTGGACCAAATTTTGCTACCCTCACCCTTGGTGCATCCAAGTCTTGTCTTAGCTTTTCAACATTCACCCCTTATGTGTCCAGCTCTATGACTATTCCACATATGCATGTCCTAGCTTCTTTACATTCACCCTTGCAGTCAAAACGCACTCAAAGGAACAAGTGTTACTTTACATTAGTCTTGCATGTTCTTTTTCGCGAAATAATTTTTTCATACAAATGAATTTTTGAAAGATTTTTTTTGCAACTAGTTATGAAATATGATTAGAATTTCCCCAACAAGTCAAAAAATTTAAATCATTTTGAATAAATATGAATTTGTAAAAATGTGCATATTCTTTGCACATTTTATGTTTCATCTTGAAAAATGATGATAATTTGAAATCATACTAAAAAATGTTATTTTTTAAAGTGGAATTTAATGTAATATAAACTAAAACTTTGTTCAATACATCATGTACATTATACCCCATTTATATGTGCTAAAGAATTTTTGAAGTTTTGAAATTCTAAATTTCCAAATGTATATACTTTGAATTTTCAAAGTTTTAAAATTCCACATGTTTGAATTTTTGAATATTTAACAAAATTTTCTAATAGGTTATTATCATTTCATATTTTTACCATCAACTTACTTCTATTATATGAGTCCTTTGAAATTCCTTTGTAAAAATTACCTTTTTTAATAACATAAAATTTCACTTTCAAAAGTCTTTAACTAAACCAAAACTTAAAATTGGATCAAATGGATTTTAAATTTGAGTTTCTTGATATTCATGTGTTAAAAAAGAATAACGTGTCATGATTACCATGATTTCAAATGGCAAAAAATTAAAAATAAAAAATTATGACATAATGTGACATTTGATGCCTTTTGTGGCTCCTTTGATTATGTTTTGACCCCTTGGTGCATCCAACTTTGGAAATGTTTAGCCATCTACAAATCCACAAAAAAAGGGGGAAAAAAATGATAGTCACCAAGTTTTCAAAACTCAATTGGCTATTGAGTTTCCATGGGTTGAACATGTCATGGGTCTTGAGGGCAAGTTACAAATTGTGCATTACAAGATGTGCATGGTTGTGGAAGGTAAGGAAAAACTTTTAAACCTTAAATTGGATGGTTTGCAAAAACATTGTAATAAGCAAAAAATTTAGTTGTTCATGCAAGCATTGTAATGGGTGGTTATTACCATAGTAACCAAAGTCAACATTAGAAAAATGAGAGGATTCATATCATTCAAGATTTTCATTCTATTTTGCAATTGATGTTCAATGGAAGGGTAGGAAGAAAAAAAAATGTTATTTTGTGATAATATTTCACTTACTAAACCATGGCAAGCCCATGATGGATTTTGAACATGTTTCAAGGAAGCATTAGACAAACTCCAGTGGGTGGGAAATTTCAACAATCATGCACAATATTGCGATTTTGAATAAAATGAAACTAGTTGTGAAACAATGTAAATTTATTTCAATCAGTTGTGATGAAACACAACTATGGACAATTAGTCCTAGATATTTGTGCATGCAAATATTGTTGAAAGTTAAAAAAGGGTGCCAATCCTTGTAAATCTTAAAAAGGTTGTGGACGGAACCATATTTGGTAACCTCATTGTTATGATTGTTTGTTCTCTTATTGTATTTGGAGGTTTATTAAATGTTGACATTGTTAACAAGGTTGATTGTTTTGGGACTAATGGTGTGACAACGTTTCAAGGGTTGAAGATAGGTGTTATTATTCAATTAAAAAATAAACACAACCTTTACATTGTTGGCATTCATTGTATGATACATTAATGTAATATGGTTGTCCAAATTCTTTCTTCCTTGACTTTAGTTGCAAAGATTGGATGTTTGTTTGCATCCATGTACATGTATTACAATCCATGTACAATTCCCCAAAAGGCACTTTGAATGCACTAAGTTAACAAAGGTGATTGAATCATGGGCTCAAAAGATTCTATGAAACATCAAGATGAGGTGGATTTTATGTTGGTTCACTCTAAATGAGTGTTTGGTGAATACAAAACACTTATGGTCAAAATCAATAATACTAATGCTAGCAAACCTAATGCTAGAACTAACTATGAGGTTCTATGTGATGTGAAAATTATCGTGGGTCTAGCATGTATGTTGCCAATGTTGGAAGTAATACAAAGCTTGGGCAAATTTGCTCAAAACAAGGACACATGTTCATTTGTGATTATCTTGTAACAATGAAATCATATGACCACTTCAAGTGTCTTTTGGATTTGGTGGAATGCACTAATGTTGCCTTGTGCATGGTGTGGTGGACTAAGCCATAAACACAAGTGGAATATGATGCTTTTGATTTCATTCACCATTTATACATGCTCCACAAAATTGATTAAATTATTAGAGAAGTAACCATGGTGACTTAGTATGATTGGGCATTTACAGACCAAAATGTCAAAGAGCAATGTAATTTTACTATTAAAAGCTTGATTGATGAATTAGATAAATGATTCCTTGTTCAAGAGGTGATGAATGCCACAAGCATCATCTACCTTAAATATTGGTTACAACCGGATGTTGCCACACATTCCCTATCCATTTAGCCATCTTGAAATAACAATATTGACATAGCAAGACCATGGCACCAATTGGATTTTCACATGGCTCATTGTTAAATGTTGATTTTTTAATTAAAAAACATTTATATTTGTTGTCATTATGCAATATAATTACAACATTACCATGCATGCAATCCCCCCTTGATCATAACCCTACCACTCAAATGTGGAAGCACTAGCATACAAACTGGTTTTGAAACATAGGCAATTTGAATACCTAAAGCTTGTTGAACTAACAATTGTTCTAGGGAGTGTGGAGGATGAATGTACATTCTTTACACTTACTTTCATGAAATCAAAATTGTAAAATCAACTTATTACATACCTTGATCTTGTTGTGAAAATGTATGTACAACAATATTTAACTCTTGAAAATTTTCCATTATATATTGCCACCATTAAGTGGAATGGGGAGAAGTTTTAGTATGGACTAAAAATATAGCATGACATTTTCCATGGGCTAGCCATGTTAGCAACTGAATGGTTTGAATTCAACATTTTATGTGCAATTTATGTATGTATTTTTTGCCATGTCTATTCATAAATAGGGATTTTGGTACTAATGTGTTCTAGTTTGTAAGTATGCCTTCCATCGTAATAGGGAAACATTCATGTAATGTGGACTAGGGCTCAATTCAGTTGGGAGGCATCAATAGAGTTTTGTTGCCCCATAACACATATTTAATTCCAAGATGTTTGGAAAACTTTGGAATATGTTTCAAGTCAATATGATGAGTCCATATTGTTCTACACTAGAAGAAAAACCTCATTTTTTTACTTGTCTTAGGCGACTAAAAGTGTCTTTTGTGACTATTTTTGATCAAGTGGAAAAATGAGGTTTTTCTACTAATGTCTACTTTTCAATTTTTAAAAAAACAATTAATGTTGTTAGGGTGAACTTTATGAAGCCTTCAAAATATTATAAAAATTTATGGTTGAAGAAGTTAGGGTTGATGTCAACATGTGGTTTTTTGAAATTCAAAAAATTATGGTGCATGTTAGGTCCTATGGTATTTTGGGAAATTTGAAGCTTTCATGAAAAGTTTAGAACAAGAAAGCAATGTTTCCACCATATTATTTGTTTGAATGGTCTTCGCATAGGTCACATGTGGGTGTGAAACAACATTTTCAAAAAAACTATAGTTGTTGATAGATGTGGTGTTCTTGCCATGGGTGGCATGGTGTTTGTAACATTTCTTGTTTTTTGTGTTTTGATTACGTGTTGATAGTTGAAGATTGAAAGTAGGCGACACATATTGACAAGCAATAAAAATTCAGATTGATTTGTTGCCATTCAAACATGAAGTGTCATTGTGCTAGGGGAAAGCTTTTGTGAATTTTACCATTGGGACAACTACTAAATCATCTAATAATCAAATTTATTATCAACTATACTTTATTGTTAGTGCTTAATGATTTGCATGTGTTTTGAACACAATAAAAAAATTTCCAATGCTTGTCATCTTTTCATATTAATGCAAGGAAGGTGTTACATCATGTCTTATTAAACAGTGCAAGTGTTACAATTTTACAACAAGTGCAATATTTTGAATCTATGAGTTTGCTCCCTTGTATTCACATACTAAATTTCCCCCCTTTTTTATGTCACAAAACAATAATCAACAATAACATATGAATTGTTGTTGTTGTTCATTAAGCTAAATTTTGTTGTAACCTTTTTTTGACATGCTTCATAGAAAGTGTATATTCAAAAAATAATTATTGATCATTAAAATATGCCCTAAATCATGTTTGGAAAAATTCAATAGGTGGAGGTTAGAGCTTTTGCTTTGAAGGTGAATAGGATAACTAAAGTATACTACTACTATTATTATATAATCCAAATGTAGATATAGAGATCTTGAAACATATAGAAAGACAAACTTTATTAAAAATTCCCATTTGATAAAAAATTTAGATAGTTATGTGACCTTCAATCCATAACAATTTGTGATTTGATCACTAGTACAAAAGTGTAGTTCACTGGCTTAAATCACTAATTAAAAGTGATTTCATTAAAAGTGAAATAAATTCACACTATACTTTAGTGATTTCACCCTGGTTAAAGTTATTACATTATAATATCACTATGTAAACTTTGTGTTTCACTATTAATTGACATAATTTATTATTATAAATTAATGTGGTAAATACGTCTTTTTTATGTTGTTTTTAAAAATATCCTATGTTATTTTATGATATACCTTATATTATTTTAAGTTATTTTAATTATTTTAATTTATACCCTAAGTTATTATAAATTATTATACGTTATTCTACCTTAAGGTATCCTAGTTAACTTATTATAAATTTTTTACTTTAGGTTATTTAAAATTAAATTATTCAACTAACCTTATGCTATACCTTAGGTTATTTTATTTTTAAGTTAATATATGTTATTTCAAGTTATACTTTAGGCTATTCAAGGTCATTATGCTTTATGTTATTATAAGTTATTTTATCATAAATATAGCAATTTAAAATAATCTATAATAGAATATAATGACCTAAAGTAAAATAACTTAAATTAATTAATAATAGCCTATGAAAAATAATTTTAAATAACTATTACTAAAATAACTGCTAGTAGCCTATGATAATATAACCTAGAATATCCAATAATAACTTATAATAAAATAATCACCAATAGTCATATTATAACTTAGAATAACTAAAAATAGCCACCAATAAAATATCTAAGAATAACCATTAATAAAATAACCATCAATAACCATTAATAAAATAACCACTAATAGCTTTTAATATAATAACCACCAATAACCATTAAAAACCACTAATAGTCGTTAATAGCTTATGGTAATTTAACCTAAAATAACCATTAATAACCACCAATAGCCATTAATAGCCTATGGTAATTTAACCTAAAATAACCACTAATAACCACCAATAGCCATTAATAGCCTATGATAATTTAGCCTAAAATAACCACTAATAGCCACCAATAGCCATTAATATCCACCAATATAATAATCACTAATAGCCACCAATATAATAACCACCAATAGCCACTAATAAAATAATCACCAATAGCCACCAATAGAATAACCACTAACAGCCATAAGTAGAATAACCACCAATAACCACCAATAGAATAACCAACAATAGCCACCAATAAAATAACCACCAATAACCACCAATAGAATAATCACTAATATCCACCAATAGAATAACCAACAATAGCCCCCAATAGAATATGCACCAATAACCACCAATAGAATAATCATTAATAGCTAGCAATAAAATTAATAGCCACTAATAAAATAACCACAAATAACCTTTGGTAATATAGCCTAAAATAACCAATAATAACATAAGGTGAAATAAGCTTCAATAATAAAAAATAACCAACAATGATTTCACATAATAAAAAGTAGCCTAATATGAAATAACTTATAATAGCCAAAAATAACTTAAAATAATAAAACATAACATAAAATAACCAAAAGTAACATAAAATAGCCAAAAGTAATTTAAAATAACCAAAAGTAACCTAAGGTGAAATAGCTAAAAATAATAATAAAATGAAAATAGCCATAAATAATGTAGGGTGAAATAACTTAGAACAATGATGTAACTTTAAAATAGTTGAAAGTAACCTAACATAGGTAGTATTATTATGTTAGCAAAAATATTATCCATGCATTAAACATTTTCTTTTTCAGAAGAATGGTCATTGAAATGTTATTAAATAATGATATTCAAAAAACAATTATTCAAATGATTTTGCATTTTCAAAAGGAAATAAATGTAATTATGTACATTGTTGAAAAAAATTTAAATTAAACTTTAATCATTTCATTTGAACAAAATTTCAATAAAGTATGAATTTTCAAAGTTTATGTTTTTTTAATGTTTAAAATGAAATATTTAATAAATAGTTTACAATGTAACACATTATCATGATAAGTGTGTTAGTTTGATGGTAAGGGCATTTGCTTCCATTTTAAAAATCAAGGGATCAAACCTCACAAATGGTGTGTTTGTGGTCAATAGTGATAAGTTGATTGAATATTTTCCTATCTAGTTTCTTAAAGTAAGTGCTTATTTAAGTTGATTACATGGCCTATGTTACCTAGTCTAGGTTTTAAACCTAGCATATGTAGTGACATGTGTCAATAATTCATAGGTTGAAAATCATGAAATTATTAATAATATTAAATATTACATTAAATATTCAATAATTTAAATTTTATTAATTTCCATGATGCCTAATTAATTAACTAATGAGTGAAATGACTTAGTAAATTTGTATTTCATTTGAATATAACCTTGTTTCACTCAAAACTAATGGACCAATTTATTGTCCATAGCAACTAGTCCCCATTCACTAAGGGGTTGACGAGTTTCACCATGGTAAAAATGTCCAAATTCACTCAAAATCTAATATAACCTAGAGTGAACTAGGATGCATTTTTGTGTAGTGGATGTTTTGTTAATTCATTGTTTTTATTATTTGTGTGAAGTTGCAAGTCTAACAACCTTAAAACTATCAAGGAAAAGGTTACAAGATAAATTTAAAAATAAGAAACATGAAAAAACTTGAAGGTAAAACATTTTTATGTTTTCTTATCATCTTGCAACACCTCTCGTCATGAAGACCTTTTATAGATGCTACCTATTATTGATAGCACCTACAAATCCTTTGTAGTTATTGCCTATTGTTTACAACATTTGTAAACCTTTTATAGCTATTGCCTAATGTTTACAACACCTATAAACACTTTGTAGTTATTACCTACCATTTATAACACTTGTAGATCCTTTGTAGCTACTTACTGTTTATAGTAGTTCCCTACCCTTTACGAACCTTAAATCTAGTTGCTACCTCCTTATTGTTGCCTTCCAATGGCAATTACCATCTTGTCACAAAATGCATTTTCTACTCCAAAACTAGAACATATAATAGATAATATTATAATTTTGTAAATAAATTTAAAAACTAATACATTAAAGTAATAAAACTTTATATAATCATAATATGAATTATTCTCCTTTCCTTTATCACATTTTAAGAATAAACATTAAAATCCATACAACCTTCAATCATTTTCCATTACACAGAAGGACAAATACAACTTTCTCCCACATTCCTCTCCTTCCTTTTCACACAAGAGTGTCACACACACGCATCCTCCTAATGATCCAATGTCTAATGTCTTGTGAATGATGAAAACCAATAATTTAATCTTATAATGAAATCCTTTACTCCTCCTAAGAAATAAATAAAAACCCAAAAAGGATGTTCACCACATAAAAGTTGAATCCTTATTCTCTTAAATTTTCTTATCCTCCTAGATCTCCTTATCTTAATCCCTTTCACAAATCATAATTAATGGAAATTAATCCATCATTTATCCATTTGGACTAATTAACCTAGATGGCTTCACCTTCAAATAAATAATGATAAATAGGATATTTATCATTAATAGTTAAATAGTTACCACAACACCTTTCTAAGTAAATTAGACTAGGATATTATTTCTAGTAATTAATATTATTTTTATTATAATTCTTCCTAGAACTAACTTATAATTATTCTGCCCCATGAATGTAATTTATTGTATTGATGACATTATAGTGAGACACCACTTTCATTTTATAATTTTCATGTGATTATTTTGTTATTTGACGGTAACTACCATCTAATGATGGTAGTACCGTCTCTTAACATCCATGGTGTTTAACCAACATAGGACAATTTTCTACCCTTAACAATTTGTCCTCCCTTTTTGTAGCTTACTAGCAAAATGGCCAATGTACATGTGGTCCTTGTTGAAGGCTCAAAAAGAAAAACTAAGATTATTTATCAATTGACACAAAGGCAAACAAAAACCTTTCTTCACTTGCAAAAGGATGCATCAAAACAAAGCTTATTTAAAGTTTGATAAATGGATTAAGAAACCTAGGATTTATAAAATTGTCACCCACAAGGTATTTTCAACCATCTATAATGGGATTCAAAAATAGATCCCTTGATTACTTGCAATGTAAATTATTGCAATCAACTTGATGTTATTTGAGGTTCTTATGTGGTTTTTCTTACAAGGTGACCTTGTGATCTGATGATAGGATGTGAAATTTTGAATGTTTCCATGATTTGATGTTGTGATTTAAGTATTGGAAGCTAAGGATCCCATGGGTAATAATTGTGTTGATGTGAAACACATGGTGCATAAGATAGGTTTGACTAAACACATTGTGTTACACCTGAATAAAATTGGTATTGCTTTCCCCAACATGGTTGATCCATTTATTTAGTTCAAACTATAGTTAAGCAAATAATTGTCATCTATTCAAAAAGAAATTAATTACAAGATGCATTGACTTGCTCTAATAAATCTAATGTGGTTAATGTATGATCTAAGATTGACCATTTGTTATTGTAGATTTGGTACCAAGGGAGGTGATTGGGCAATGGTTGAAATACCTTCAAGAATAACTACCAATGATGGCTTTCAAGTGCAACACCCAACACCAATGAACAAATCTTGGTTTTAAGTCATTTAAGAAGGTAATTGAATGCAAAGGTTTTCCAAACTATTGATGCCCTTTGGGCTAAAAATTTGTTACAATTTTTTAAGAATTACTCAAGGAACCAATAGGTAGATTTTTTGTATCATTTCTATCATGAGTTATTTCCTCCCATTATCAATTGGTTTTCTTGAACTTTTAATGTTATTATTGATGGAATTGCTTCAATTAACAAACACCTTGATTTTGTGGCTAAAAATTGGAGTTGTACTTAAGGTTGTTGGATTTGTGAATCTTAGGAAGAATAGTCTCCTCAAGAATTTGAAAAGAACAAAAATGGCAAATGTGGGTGTAAATCCAAGTGTGACAAAGGCTATGCAAGAAATCCACCTTGATATGCATGTGAAGCTCCTTGATTATTTTGGTATTATATTTGTATAACCTAAAAACAATGAAGCATTTGCAACTTTCCGAAATTGTACTAAAATTGAAAGGCTTACAAATCCCATTTTCACTCAAAATCAATTAAAGCCCCCTAATAGATGAGCTTGGTGAATTTTTTTGTTATCACCTGCATTTTTTTAGTGTTTTAATTTGGCATTTTTTGATGATAAAAGACATGATGTGCCTCTTGCAATGAAAGAAATATAATACCACATTGTCCAAAGGAAAAATTGATGTCAATCTACTAGGTTTCATAGTTCCACAATGAAGATGAATTATTGGTGAAGAAGGCTTATTTTTCGTATTTTTTTCCTCATGATGTGTGGGAAGCTCAAAAAAGGGGATGTGGGTGTTAATGTTGCTAGAGATCATATCATGTTTCATGATTAGAATGAAGGTCCTTTCCCTTCAACTTATTCAAAATGAGAAAATTATTATTTCCTTGTACGTTGTGAATGGAAATAAAGACAAAATTTTGGTTCTTCATAAGTTCATGTTCTTTACACAAAGGCCTTTCACACATCTTGTGTTATCATCATGTTTCCTAGTAGCTTATAGGTAAAATATTGGATACTCCACCACTCTACTAGCACACGAGGTTAGTGACCATGTTGAGTTCATGGGGCAAGGAGTTTGATGTGGAGGATCTATTTAAGGATGTGGAGTCCACTATCATCATTGGTCTACCATCTTTCATTGGCACATTACATGTTGAAATGCCATTAATTGCACCACTTACCGTGGACATTAACATTATTGAAATATTGTTTAGTCTCAATTTGGGTACTTCATGCATTCTCACTTATTCCACTTTCAACTTCTTCCAACTTTGCTTAGTGTTTATGCTCACAAGGTTATGGCCGATACCATCTTATGTTAATGTTAGTTTTTTTTATTGGAGATGTCCTTGTTGATGGAGAGTAACATGGTTTTGAAAGATAGGTAGAAGATGTATTTAAACTCTAACATAGTAAGGTGCTACTAATATTTGTAACAATAAAAGTTTTATCATGTGTTACTATTGATCCATCAGAAGTTGTTTAAGTAGTTCCTATTGATACCCCATTCAACTTGTTTGTTGTTATGATAAAACAAGAAAAAAAGTGTTATTGTCAAAGATTGAGTTTTCATAATTTGTCAATTATGGTCTCCTTGAATACATATTTTCCAATGATGCTTGATTCAAGGCCATCAAATTTGGTATACAATAGACAATGCTAACCTATGTACCTAGTGCATACACATTGATTTCATTTCTTATGTATGGTAGTCCAAGTTTCCAACATGACACATTAGAAAGAAGTGAAATCAAAGCATATGCATTATGTTTACTATATCAACTTTTATTTGATACCAATTTCATTAACTTCTCCATTCCAAACAAGGTGGGTTTACCATCACCCATTTTAAAAATCTTATATCCATTTTATTATCTTTCACTTTAGTTGGATTTCATTACATCTTGTAGTTGTTATTGAATTTTTGTCATGAATCTTGTTGTTTTTGAGACTCAATATTCCTATACTCTAGTAATCTTCATTTTATTTTTTTTATGACTTCATGTAGGTGATTCGAGATGGAGTTATTTGTTGATGAATTTCCTATTTTAAATATAAGCTTGATGAACATCTAGATTCAAGAAGCGAAGCTCATTGGATCGAAACTAAATTATTATTTACTTTATTTACGAGTTGATGTTGTTGTTGGAAACAAACTAAATATTCACATTTCACATTTGTCAAAAACACTTGCTAGTATAATTGTAGATTGCAAAATTGCTATAACCATCACACTTTCCTCACAATTTTGCAACGTAACAAGTCCATGTTGCCACATAAGTCAAACATTAAACTAAAATTATTGCCATCATAATACATCCAAAAAAATCTTATAGCCATGTGTGCAATTTTACTATCTTGTATTTTGCCACTTCAATCCACCTAGCCTATAAGGTAGGGCCAATTGTGCAATAATGAAAAACCCAAAAAAAACATTGGGGTCATGGCCATGATATTTACATTGATTTTATTTAGTTAAAAAAATAACTAAGATTACATTTTAGATGAATCGCTTGCAACCAAAAAGAAAAGATTGCATAAAGAAGGAAATAAAATGAAAAAATGAAAAAATTATTTAGAACAAAAAAATTTCTAATAAATGAACTGTTAAATCATGTTGCCTCCCATGTATCAAGTTCTAAAACTTTAAGTTCAAGTCTTTTTAGAATTAAATTTCAATTTAGCTATAAGTAAAAAAAGAATATATGTGTTTGAACTTTGAAGATTGTTTGTTTCCAACCATAAGGTTCAAGCTATTTTTAGCATTGAAGTGTTGAATGCATAGTAAAATATCTTAAATTTTGACTCAACAATTGGATTTAGATTTACAAAATGGCAAGGGGTAGGGGTCATTAAGTGGTGGAACTTGAAAGACGGCGCACCCTAGCACTTTTGCTTGCTTTTGAATTGCGAAAGCTTGCATCTTTTGAAACATTGTTTGAAAAAATGGTTAAAACTAAGGGAGATTTTATGAGATTTTCAAATTTTCAATGGTGTTACAAAATTTAAACCAAAGGTGATTTAATTTTTCAAATGGTCATTTAAGTGATTAAAGGTGATTTTGGCAATTTGACTCCTAACCATGCAAATGGCCATCAACCATTCAATTGGTAGTGTAATTTATGTTACACATCCTTGTTTTGGGGACATTGCCCCATTTTATTTTAACATGTTTCAAGATTTTTCTAACAATCTAAAAATGACCCAATGTGAAATAAGGTTGGTTTTTAAAAGTTTGATCCAGAGATTTTAAACATTTAAAAACTTCCCACTTTGAAAATGAGAGTTCAAATATATTATTAACACAAATGTGTAAAAAATCATTAGCTTGTCTATGCAAACAATTAGAAAGTTTTAATGCCATGGAAAAGAACTAATATTTTGGATGTTAATTTCAGAATTTTTGCTCCTTTGTTTTAGTTGCCTCTAAAGTTGCAAAACCATGGGTAAATAATGTTCAAGATAAAAGGTTTGCATGGTCAAATCAACAATGATGACATTCACAAAGGGGTGAACCCCCTCCTTGGAGAGGACAATGTGTCAATACATGTCATCTTCTTGTGTAAGGTGTGAAAGAGGGAAAAACATGTAATTGCTTCCAAATCACATTGAAGATAATTCTCTTTGCAATATACATATGTAAAAGTGTGAACCCTGTTATTGGAAAGGATGATGCAAACACATTGTTTGGATGTTGACATGTCATCTAATGGTATAAGGTGTGGGAAATAGAAAAACATGCAATTATTCTTGAATTGTATTGAAACTAATTCCCTTTGTAATATATGCAAATATGTTATAGATGGTGTCATGCATCCTTATGTGTTCACTACCATGGCCACATTGTAATAGATGGATAACCAATTGGTCAATCACAAACACAACCAAAAAAAAAAAGGCCTATTACCAAAAGATAGGGCAAACCAAGTTGGATTTGTAAGGCAAAGGAATATATTATTGTTAGAAGCAAGACAAATACTCTTAACAACATGAGAAACTTGACAATGACTTTAAACTAATTAACATTATTAGTTGAATAAGACATTATACAAGCTAGGTTTGAAATGAAGCAAAATACATAGATCACAACTTGTGTTGCCATGATTTAAAGGTGATGCTTTCAAGACCTTTATTTATACCATCCCACGGAACGTTTTAGAATTCATTAATCTTTTATAAGATTTCATCAACTAAACTTTTTAGAAAGTAACCTTTTAAAAAATTATGTCAACTAAATCTTTTAAAAGTTTTACCAATTAGACCTTTTAGATATTTCTATTTATTTAACTTGTAGAACCTTTGACCACTTAGGTTACTAAATGTTTTTGTCAATTTAAACCTTTTATAAGGTTCCACCAACTAAGCCTTTTTAAAAGTTTTATCAATTACATCTTCTAAAAGCTTTCATCAACTAGATGTTCTAAAAAAATTTAAGCATATTTTTTTGAATTTTTAAAAATCTTTCTTTCATACTTCATTTTGATGACAATTATTAACAATTTTAAAAAATTGATAAAATAGGTTGAGCTATAAACCACATGCATAACCTTGAGCATGAATAAGAAATGATATGAGTTCAATGCACGTTGGACATCCTGTAAAAAAGAATGATGATAAACGTGTGATATTGCAAACATTTTGAAATGGAATCTTAAAGGTGTTTAATATGTTTACAAATAAGTTGTTCAAGGGGGGGAAAACATATGCAATCCATGGCTAGGGAAGAAAGTCATAAACTACTAGGAGGGATACATAAAAAACAAGTATGATCAACATTGTGAAACACATAGTTAAAACTGCAAAAGCTACAAATTTTCAATGAAAAAGGAAGGGAGAGAGGGGATCTAATGACACCCCAAAACTTTGAGGTCGTCACAAGGGATGTTAAAGAAAGTTGATGGAGTGAAATTTTTGGGTAGCTTGATGATGCCTAAACAATACATTTGTGAGGTTGCAATGAAAGACCAATCACACTAAGTTGGGAAGCTAGGTACTTGAATGTCATAGAGACCATGGAGAGAGAACCTAAAATGTGGATGTGTTTTGGGAAGGAAATTTCAAATGAAAACACCCCATTAATAGTATAATTACCAATGCATGGGGATTCATTAAAAAAATTGAAGATATTGGGGAGGGGAGGAAAATCTCTCCCCTCCCCCCAAAAAACCTCATTTGTAGTAACAATAAAACATGAGGATTCATTCCACAAATGGATATATTGCGGCAAAGGGAAATTTACGAATTTAAGGAAAAAAATACAACCCCATTTGTAGTACCTAGTAGTGTTTCTTGGGGAAGATTCAATGAAAGGATACGATGGGGGGAAAGTATCAAATTTGTGGGGCAAAAAAAGCAAAGAAACAAATCAAGACCTTGATGGCCACTTTTTTTTTTCCCTTTCTCCAAAGAATCCCCCTACACACTATTGTAGTACCATGGCAAGTTCAACACTTCAGTGTCAAATAATTATTTTATTTTAAAGAGATCATGCTGAAAATAAAAAATTCCAGATTAGTATTTAAAATTTTATATTTTCATTCACAAAAAAAGAGAGTTTTTCTTTGAAAAATTAATTTATATTTTTGAAAATTTGAACATTTCTGAGAATAATATAATTAGTGTCAAAGCTGCCAAGGTAGTGCGGTAGTCAGAAAATTGCCCTTGATCTGCCAAGGTGCTTATAAACGCCTGATCTATGCTGATAAGCTAGCAGGGCGGTTACATTTGTATGAATCTCTCCTGCTGGACGGACTATCCTTAGAGCATCTCCACCCCCACACTGGCAAACACCCCTTTTCATTAAATCTTGCAGCAGGATAGCGCAAATCTTGTTGCTCTCTCGTACTTCTGATGGTCCATTTTGCAGTGGTCATTTTAACCCCTTTTAAAAGCTTTTTAATACTATGGATTTGGACAGTGACCATTAGATACTCGTCCAGATGCAAGGACATAAATGGTCTTTGAGTGTTTAAAGGGACTGTTATGACGTTTGTGGGTGGGGACATTGATCATTAAATGGTATTCTATAGTAAAACAAGGGGGTGTGTCACATTGTGGCCTTGCCATTTTACATTAAAAAAAAGTATCTTAAGGCAAAAGAAGAATTATGGAAACTCAAGTATTTCACCATCCAAAAATATAATCTTCAAAAAAATCCTCTAAAAGAAACCGAAATCCTTCAAGATAACATAACTATACAACTAATCTCAAGTTTCAAAGGCATTCCAAAATATCACCTTTCAAAAACCCTCATATAAAAAATAGACCTATTATTATTACCTAGGGGCCAAAATCCCTTATTAAGCTACGATACTCCATAATGAATCTAAACAAAATATAATCCTTGCCTTGGTAGGCAAGGCCAATAAAGGAGTTGTTTACAGTTTTGGGGGTGGAGATGCTCTTAGTTGTGAAGCTTCTTCTTGCTTAGGTTCCTCAGACTGCACGCAATGCCTCCTGCAAATAATAAGACATACATATGTTACGAACGACAAGAATCCACTTTGTTCAGTTGAGACACAAAATAATTGATGATGGTGTGTGGGTCCATCCCCAAGTCCATGATGATAATGGGTAGTTTGTAGTTTCCCTTCACAAGGCTGCCTTCATTTGATGTTTGAAATAGGCAATATAATGTAGGAAAAGAGTTCTAGAAGTTGGCTTTCAAAGGACAACAAACCAGCACAAGTAATGTGGCAGAAGCCTGTGTTTGTCTATTTAGTATTGATGATGGAGGTTGTAGACTCTACAAAGAGAGTCTGTTTTGCAGACTCATCATCTGATTTTAAGAAAAGATGTTTACAGAAATGATAGGGTTTGTGCACAGGGTTGTTTCTTTTAATTAATTAATTATTTTAATTTTAATTTTTTTTTTTCAATTTTTTCAAGTAGGTCCACTGGCTAGGATCCATGGCATTAATGAGCATTAAATAGTGATTGTTCTAGGTGGGCTTTAATATTTTCACAAAAGTGTTGCTATAAGTTATGACATAGGAAAATGCCTAGATCTAGGGTGTGACAAAATTAATTAATTTTATTTCTAAAGGTGACAAAAAAATCCTTTAAAATCACAACATTTTCTTTTTTTTCTTTTTTTTCATTTTCCGAAGTACAAATTCGACAAGAGAAACAAAAAATTGTGCATCACTCATTAAAATTAGGAAAAAATACAGAAATAGCTGTTAAAAAGCTTCAAATTTGTGTCAAAAGCTCATTGCACACAGGTCACATGTAAAAGACATGCCATGTTTATGTACTATTTCACCAAGGCAACTCTTTGAAACTAATAAAAGCCACCCATTTGAAAAATCTCATTGATCACAAAAAAATATTCTTCACACCTATGCACAAGCCTATGAGGCTATTACAATATTTAAGTAGCAAGCTTAATGACAAGAACTCCTCAAAACAATTCAAGGCAGCCATTCTAACAGCATCATTGGTCACATAAGCTCTTTCTTTTCTAACCCCTAAGAGCATTGCCAGCTGTGCTTGGTACCTATGTGACCCAACAAAAATATTTCTCACATCCAAGTTTTAGTTACTTGTCTTTTTCCAACCCCACACATAAAACTGAAACTGGGACTGCAAACAGATGGCAGCCTACTGATTGCAACTCACTTGGACCAATCAAACCATCTAGCCAATCAGAGACAGGGAGCAATCAGAAAATATGATTTGATTGTGTTTATCATACTCTTCCGGGGCTATGAAAGCTGGTGGAGATGCTCTAAGCACAAAGCATCCTCTATTGACCTTGGATATAGGCTATGTGCACAAAGCCATATATATGCAAAGGGTTTTGTATGGGGACCTTTGATTTTCAATCACTCAAATTCCCCCCCCCCGCCCCCCCCCAAAGCAAAACTCAGCTATTCACTCTGAAATTTTGTGCAAATTGTTAAGGAGCAGATTCAAAATCCACAAAATAAAACCTAACTTGAAAATTAACATAGCCATGTCATGAAAAATCTGCATTGCAACAAGAAGAGATATGCATCTGGCTCAATCAACTTATTAATAGTCAGTGATGGATTGGACCAACTCTTGTTCCCGATTTTTCCAAATTACAAATTCAGCTACATGAATATGATGATGTATGAGCATGCTTGCAAGGTTGGTTGGCATTGCTGGTTTGGAGTAGTATTTCATTGTTTTCTTTGGGGCTTGTGCAGGGCTCGTCAAATCTATCATATGCCTTGCGGTAACAAACAAAATAGGTCCCATTTGATTTGGAAATAGAAGAGCATTTTCCATTTGCATTACATTTTCAACAAGGGGGTGTGTGACACTGTGGCCTTGCCATTTACATAAAAAAAGTATCTGAAAGCAAAAGAAGAATTATGAAAACTCAAAAATATTTCACCATGCAAAAATATAATCTTTAAAAAATATTCTAAAAAAAGAAACCAAAATCCTTCAAGAGATTATAACTCTATAACTAATCCCAAGTTTCAACACAAGCCAAAATATCATCTTTCAAAAATTCTCATACAAAAATAAACCTATTGCATAGGAGCCAAAATCCATTAAGCTACTATACTCCATAATGAATATAAACACAATATCCTTGCCTTACTAGGCAAGGCCAATAAAGTCGAACATTTAAAAAAATTCTATTGTCGACTTGCCTTTTGTACCACCCCTCTTGTCATGACCAATGTTGTGCACATATATTGGGTTAGACTCAAATAAGAACTCCCCAACCTTATATGTGCACATAGTCATTATCACAAGTATTCAATGTTTCTTTTTTGTCATTGATTGCCCTTTTGCAATCTAGTAATTCGTGTGGGCCCATAGTGTCTTTAGACATGATCCATATGGTTGAGCAAACAATGGATTGGGTTGAGGGCATATAAGGAAGAAAAAAAGTTAATACAAAAGCATTAACATGCAATAAAAATTATATGCATAGATAATGTTGGTGGTATGAACTCAAGTATGAGCAATGGTATTAAAGACCATAGCCATTTGATATATAATTTGGCCAATGCTTAAGGCATACTCAAGGTTTAGGGGTTTTGAGGTTTCATATACCCCATTGTATAATAGACCAATTTGGTCTCAATGTGAAAGAGATTGATGTTATTACTAAAACTTTGTGATAATTATAACTTTTGAATCAAAGATTGGTTCGACATTGTGTGAGAAAATTGGGTTACAATTTTTTTCTTGTGTGTTCAACCTATTGTGTTGCCTTTGTTAGCCATGTTCATGTGTGGATTAGCTTGAAATAGGTTTTTGAACTCCTCCTAGTGTTAATGTGCACCATGTTTGTGTTGTACATACAATTAACACTAAAAACAAACTTAGTCATGCATCTCTAGGTTTTCAAAGTGGTATCGAGGTAAAAAACTTATCAATTACCAATTTCGTAATATAATATAAATTCAAGGTTCATTTTTTAGTGTCACAACCTTAACATCGAGTTCACGATTAAATGTAGAGTGCAAGAGCCCATGAGGCCAAGAGAGTGTGTTCAAATGTGAAACACACTCTTACAAATGGGGGAGAGTGCAAAAGATGATGTTCAATGACTCCAAATTGCATTCCCACTTTGGGAATTACACTCGTGTGGGAATCCCAAATGTTCATAGCCTTGGTTTAAAAGGTAAACAAGCACCAAATTGGGTCTTTGTGATACTATTAAAATTGTTTTGAAGTAGATGCCTAAAGTGCCTTTACATTGTTCATTTATACTTAAAATGCATGAGTTATGATCAAAAGAAGGGTTGGGAGTCAAATTGGGAATTTGATTCCCAACCACAAATCCCCTTAGAGAAGGGGTCAAATGACTTCCGATTAAAGAATGCAATACATTGTTAGAAAGATTTTTTTGAAACTATAAGATATTGCCCTTGCATTCTTCGAAAAGGTCTTTTCTTTTTAGGAAGATATGAACATCCAAAGTTTCAAGACAATAAGAATCCCAATTTTGGGACTCCTGATAAAAAATGCCATCTACATATAGCCCCCATGGAGAGTCACATAATATATTGTAGGGAGGGGAGTGGTGCCTCCTCCCAAAAATTGTAAGCCGTGTAAAGCTTGTGCTTAAGGTTGTCCCTTTTAAGTCCACCGCACACTTACATTCAATTTGCAGTAATCGCCTTTTTTCTTTAGTTGTGCAAGTTGATTTCTTTTTGAACTATTACTTGTTGGTTCATCCTAGTCCCATCTTGGAGCTCTGACATGCCCTCCTACCCTTGAAATGTTACGAATTAGGGAGCATGCCCCAACTTTTTTATTTTTTTGTTGTTTCACTCTAGGACTCACATTTAGGCTTCTTAAGGAGTTTGGGGGTGCATCATGTAGCTTGCACAAAGAGAAAGGACATGAAAGCTCCACGGTGATATTAAGACAAAATCACAAACAAAAATGTGAAGTAAAATCAATTTTCACAAATGAAAAAAAAAATGGTTAATGCAAATTGGAACCAAAATGGTGGACAAATGAACCATCCATAAGTCAACTCACAATATACATCACAACTTAGACTTATGATGAATTCATCAATATTATTTTCATAATATATTTTTTGATTAGTAATAAAGGCTACATCAAAATGGCAAAAAAATCACAATAAACCTTCCCTTCCCAATGTTATCAAATTATGAGTCCCACAACTTATGTGTTCATAACTCTTGCATATGAACTTAAATTAAAGAGCTTTCATTCATAACTTTTGAATACAAATTTCAATTGAAGAACTTTCAATTAAAAAGTTGAACCTTTGGAAAGACCTTTTTCACACTATTTGATGCATTCCAATAAAAAATGCTTTGATTTTTTTCCCAAGTTTTAATAGTTGGAAGTCCAACTACCAATTTGATTCTTAACATTTCTTTGGTTTAACTTAATTTTCAAATCTCCAAATGAAAAATGTGATTCCATTTTAAAATATTAAACTTCAATACCTTTCAAATGGTTTTAAAAAGGCTTGATTTGGACATCATTTGTTATTTTCACTCTTGTTTCAAAATTTTAAAACGCAATAATATTCAAACTTTCATAATGGGAAAACTACTTGGGAGTGTTGGGTTTCATTTTCTCAAACTTGTGAGAGTGCGTTTGAAGTGTGAAACATTCTTTTAGTTCACTCCCCCATGTTTTAGATTTGGTTACAATCTTGAGATTAGGGTTACAATGCTTAATATTTGACGATATTGTTGTGCATCATTTTGATGTGCATTTGATGAAACATGGTGTTATAGACACCTTTAAAAAAAAATTGACTCGTTTGTTGATTTGTTGAATGATTTTCAAGTTTGTGTTGTGAAATTTTTAGGGTTCCATGGAGGGGACAAACTACATTACTTATGAAACTTGTTTGGATGATGAAGGGGGAGATGTATGTTTTCCTTGAATCACAACATAAGTCACAACATGAAATTGCATGTGTAGATGTGGAGGTGCAAGAAATTGTTGAAACCCAAAATTAAATATTAATTATTGAATAGTTAGCATGTTGGAATCTTATAATATACATTGAAAACTAATCAAGAGTGTTTGATGCCTTGCCAAGAAAAAGTGCAATGTGGGCTTCCTTTTGTTGCATGTGAGAATTAAAATACTTAACATGATTACAATTTAGATGATGAGGTGCATCATTTGCCAAATCCTAATCAAACATTGGATATGCATTTGCAACAAGTTTGGTCATAGCACAACATGAAGTAAAAAGGGATTGGTTCAATGGGGTGGGTGTAAGAAAAGGTGGATCACTTTTTGTATGACATTACAAGTTTTTGCAAAGTGTCATGCATTAATGTGCCATTAGCATCCCATCAAATCATTATTATGCCAAAAATTTCATTGAATTAAAGATTCTTAACTTGAATAAAAAGACATTTACATAAAAAATATAACATATATTCTTCAATGTAGAGTATTGGACTTTTGAAGTTGAAAAAAATGGATTGATTTTTTATCAATGGCTTTATACAAATAGATTTTGGTTTATGAAATTTTTTGGGGTTTTCATATAAAAATTCAATATATTATATATATTAAAGAAAAAATAACATAGATGTAGAAAACTTGTTAAAAAAACCTTAACCCAAAAATAATAATGAACTTTAAAATGTCTAGATATGGACTTTATTTTCAAAAGTTCATATTATATTCATTTTTTGATTTTAATGTTATTTCTTTTGACATATATGTTAAAGATTTATTTAGTAAGGTTTTTATTCACATAATTTTTTATTATTAACTACCTTTAATCCCCTATTTAAACAATGATATCATTATAAACTACAATTTTAACACTATCAAATGGACTTTTTATGGAAAAGGCTATCAAAGAGTGGGACAAGGCTTGCATTGTAGTTGGTTTACTTGTAAGGAAGTGAAAACATAGGTGAAAACAAGGTTTGCAAATTTATAGGGTTGTGATTCTTTAGGAAACCTTAAAATATATTGATGTCATCAACACTAAATTTTTATGACAAGCAATCCTTGCGCCTACAAGCACAAGTGCTTAGTGAATTCATTTGGCAAGACTATGTGGTGTGTGAAAAGGCCAAACTCTTTACAATAGAAAATGACAATTTTTTTTTGCTCCCCATTCTTTAAAAAAAAACAACCAATTCTTAAGTTCAAAAATTTCTAATACCTTTTCTTTGTAAAATTCTCTTCATCCATCTCATTATATGATGTTTTAATTTTATGTGAAAAGGCAAATAGAAGATTGTTGGTAGTTGAATTTTCCTTTTTTTGTTTTTATGTTGTCAACATCAATAATGATACATGGTCACCTTTGGTTTGGTGGAAAAACATGCTAGATTGTACCCCAATGTGGCCCTTTTGAACAAATAAATACATGCAATTCCTAATTTGTAAATTAATGCAATTAGATTCTTTTTTTGTGGTTGGAATTTTAAGTAAGTTATCATGTTGTAGACTTGGGTTTAAATACCTTGATGTTTTTGTCATGATCTACAATAATTGGCTAAACAATGTTTGAATTAGGTGTCACCTTGCAAACAAAGATGTTGTGAGTTCTTAAATCATGAAACACACCTTGTTAAAATCTATGAAGATGAATTGTGCAAGTTTGATTACTTCAAGGAGGATGTGTAGTGGTTGCATTTTAGTGGTTGTAATCATAGTGGCCATTTCACCTTGTTTTTTGGTCTTCACAAGTTTTTTGATACTCTCACATGGTCTATGTTTTCACCTTCATGCCTTACACAAGAATTTGAAATTAGTTTCATTCGTGCTTCTAAGATTTAAACTTGGGACATTTTTTTAATGAATCCATTTTGTCATGTTTACTATTTTTGTTTGGTATTCTCCAAGTTTTTAAGTGTTCACATGGTCCATAGTTTTGCTTTGGTTTCGATATGTATTTTCTAGCTTCAATAAGGTTTAAACTTTTAACTTGAACATTTGTGTACAACCTTGAACCTTGAACCTTTGTGAAAATTATAAAATTTGTTGGTGGACATCAATTTCAAATTGAACATGTTTGTCCATGGGTCATGGTTGTTTTTGTGTAGTATAGTTATGCAAACTAATGTTTTTTTTATTTGAATGTGTTGCCATGCTTGAATGTTTGCATGTTTCATAAATGTCATAAGGACATACCATATTAAGGTTCATATAACCCTTGAATGAATTTAAAAAAACTTAATCATTACCATCCTACAAAAAAAATTAGATATATATATATTTGAGGTTAGTGACATGCCAAGATCATATTGCTATCTTCCATGCATAATATTGGACATAGGTACAAAAACTAGTCTAGTATGTGTCAATTGCAATACTTGCACAATATTGTTCAAGACCTATCATCATGACCTGGAAGATTAAGAAGGCCAAAACCAATGTGACAAAATAAGCACAAGGCATTTGGTGCAAAGGATGCTTGTTGACCTTGTTCAAAGTTGAATCTAGAGGACCCTTTTAAGATTGCATTCAGAAAATTTAAGGATGTAGCTATGTCTAGAAACAGTCACATGGAACCAGACAAAATCATTTTAGTTAGATGGGTGGACCAAGCCTTAAAGCAATCATTCACAAATTGTGCATAACCTACCATTGCTATTTCATTTACTTGTAAGACGCACCAAGGGGAAAAAACCATTAATTGATTAATCTCAATCACACATTGTGACTAGTTTTGAATACCTTGACATCCCAAGGAGAAAAGTAATGGAAAAGGCAGTTGTAGAGGAAATTAGAGTATGGAAAAGAAAGGATAAGGAAGTTAGGCAAGCTAAACAATTAGCATAATTAGGTTCTGCATCAGAATGAACAATTCAAAAAACTGTTGAGAAACATGCTACAGCAAAGTTCATTACAACTTGGATTCTAGTTATTGTTGTTGAAATGGGTGATCACTTTCATTATAATTTTCAAGTAGGTATTTGAGCAAATCTATGCAAGTACTTGGGGTTGAAATTATGTTGCACAAGGGTTCAACAATAAGCAAGGATGTTGACACATGCTAAATAACAATCATGAGGGCATTGAGCAACAAGGTTGCTACCTTCCAATGATTGAAGAATAAATAATAGTGTTGCAACTACGGAGAGAAAGGTAATAATTGTTGAGAAAGGGTAAAAGTTAAGTAATAGTTGAAAGAAAGGCAACAACAAAGTAACAATTGAACAATAGATGAAAGAAAAGGTTAAAGTGTCTGAATAGTAATTGAGAGAAAAGGTCCAATTGAACAATAGTTGAGAGAAAGGGTTCAACTGATAATTAAAAGGTGACAAAAGTGGGGATGATCAATTAGTTTGAAATACATCGAGATTGGATAAAAAACCATGAACAATAGGTAACAAAGGGGAAAAGACTAGTAGGGATAACCATGGTAAAATCAAGGCACAGAGAAAGTGAAAGAGCTTGTAGGAGATGTGAGGACAACGACAAGTGCTCACTAGCAATTGGTGGTTACGTTATTAAAACCTTGGAATCTTTTATTTAGCAGTGGGAAAAAGAAGAAAAGGAGGAGGAGGAGGAGGAGGAAGATTTCTTGTACAACAACATTGCTTGCAACAAGATCAATAAGGGGTTGTCAAAAAAGTAGCAGAACTGTGCCACATAGCTGCAAGTAGACTTCTAGTGAAGCAACTACCATTGTCGTGAGAGGAAGTTGCACGTCCTAATCTTGTTCGTTCATTGTCTCCCATCATCACTTGGTTTGCTCCCATGCATCAAACCAATGTTGTAGCATCATCTTTTCTTTCACCACAAGCAGAAGCAGTAGTAGCTGCCAAAACCCAAGAACTAAAGTAATAGGAGGAAGAGATGGCACATAATGGAACTTGAAACAGTTGAGGTTTATAGGAATCGAACTTGCTAGGAGGAGTATCAATAGTAGTGCCTTTGAAGAGTTCTTCTTCTGTACACAAGTTGTTGGAGCCGCATTTGACCCATTCACAATATGTTGGAAGAAGTACGTGTGAAGATGTTCAAAGCTCCTTTGCACCTGAGTTGAGAATGATGAAAGAAAGGGCATGGATCACCATTGCTGGTAGTAATAATTTGGAACACTCAAAGAGATAGAGTTTAGAGTTGAGGAATGTAGGAGGAAATGACTAGGAGGAATATCGTTGGCATTAGTAGGAAGCGACTGGGAGGAGTGCAAAACTTTGTGGGAGTGATGAAAAATTTGTGCCCAAAGACATTTGGAAGAGGGGCGACAAATTTGGTGAATGGGACAATACTTACCCATTATCATCGATCTAGAAGCCCTAATTTGGGTGTGATCTCAGCCCTATGATCAAATATGAACGGTTACTTTATCAAAATGTTTCATCGCCATCTTCATCCAATTTGATGTGAGAGTAGATAACGATCATTAGTGAGCAAGTGTTTGTTTGGTGTTAGGTGACTAAACAAGCCATCATGGGGTGCCATGTGGACGATCCCTTTTTTCTAATCAATTTTACCCTCCAAACTTTGAAGGAGCGTATCTTCCTCAATTTTGACCGTTTTGGAGTGATTTAAACGCCCATTGGTGCGCTTTCTAATTGGCTACATTTTATCTTTGGACCACAACTGGAAGGGAGGCAGATTGAGTGAGATAGAGGTGACTGAGACACTATGTGTTCAGTCACTGGCCTGTTTACCCTAACACAAAATGGAACCAACAATTGATCACTGGATAACCTGGAGTTAGCCCTTGGTTCTAGTTTATTTATTTAGTTTTTTCCTCACAAAATCTTGATTCCGGTTTGACACATAAATGGAACTGAGAATTTGGTATTGGGTTTGGTTTTTCAAAAATAAAATTCAGTTTGGGTTTTAGAACTGATTCTGAAAAATCAGACCCGCTTCTAATTTGGAAAGAAAATTTCCAAAATGATGTTGCAACGTTGCAAAATTTTCACACACAAAAAGAATAAAAGGAAAAAAAGGGCTGGTTGGTAGACTAGAAAACATGTGTATTTTTTTAATCGTTCCCAAGGTCTCAAGTCTCAACAAGCAAAATGGCCCACTTCACAACGTGGTTGGTAAGTAGACCTATGTTGACACTAATGGAAAATGTGCTTTCATTTCGAATGTGGAGCTTGAGTGTCAAAGGAGGCATTGAGGCATTTCCACTTATTTGGAGCTATTGAAGAATTTGACCTAAGGGTGAGACGGCATTTGAATCATGCTTTGTTGATAAACTTTGCGACTTTCTTTTGATTCATGACACACATGATTACTGTAGCCTAGGGTTAGTTTTCACATCAACAAAACAAATAACTAAAAAAATTCAATTTTTTTTGTAATTTTAAAATTATTAAATTCTCATGATCTACTATGATATATTGTCATATGAGGAGTGAAATTATTCAGATTATTGCTTGCAATAATTATGATGGGTTTTAATATCCTAGTGTCATATTTTCATGAAAATTTGTTTCACTATTTAAAATTTATTTAATCACAAAATTGACCCTAGTGTAAAGTAATCCATCACCCAAGAACTCACTTTAAAAAAATAAAACCTATGAAACATTGGACACCCAAAACTATGTTATGCTGGATTTACCTCACTAACTATGTCATTGCCCCCATTGCCAAAAAAGCAAAAGAAAAAAGAAAAAAAAAAAGTTGTGCCTTCAATTTCTCCTTGCTCTCTACCTAATGTATCATTGCATTGTTTCTCACAAGTTTGTTTGAAGTTATCAACAAAGGCAAATCGATCATATGATGAGCAGTTCACACTTGGCTTCACAAAGATGTGTTATTTATAAGCAAAACATTTGGCACCATATGCCATTTGTTTGGTGCATGTGTTTGATCACACAAAATATGCCATCTAAGAAACTTTCAAAGTGAGAGTTTTTGGGTTTCAAGAGATTTAAAGGCAATGTTTTTTCTTTGGTGAGCACATGACCAAAAAAACACACGAAAATCCACATAAAAAATCAATGCATTATCTTCAGAGCAAACCCACCAAAAACACTAAAATCCACATAAAAAAAACAATGCATGATCTTCAAAGCAAACCCACCAAAAACACACATGTTGTGGACTTGTCTAAGAAACAAACAATTGGCAAAGAAGTTGTTGAACACACACACACAATACATCCTTAGGGGGAGACTACCTACTACTCAAAAACTAAGTAGAAAATGAGTCTTGCACACACAAACACACAAACACACACACACACACACAACTTCTTTTGCAATCACATTTATAGCTTCTTTAAGCATAATGGTATCATCACATGTATTAGACATGGCATCAATTGTGCCATATAGATAAAAGCACCAAATAATTTATATGGTACTGTAATAGCTTTACCATTCTGACAATAATTAAATTATTTTCCAATAAATTCTGTTTTTTTTTTGTTTTTTTTTCATAATTAGGTGTCCACAATGCCGGAAGTTTTAGAAATTGTTTATTCCTCGTCTAAATGGCCAGGTCTTTGAAAATGCCGGAATTTTAGGAAATTCTTATTGTTATTGCAGTAGTGAAAAGACAAGAAATAAATAAAATATTTGGCAAGAAAATGAAGGAATGATAAAGGTATTATGGTATTGATAAATAGGCCCCTTAGATTTTATTTATTGATTTTATTGATTTATTGATTTATTTATGTGTGTAGGGATTTTTTTTTAACAAAATAATATTCATTTCTTACACCTCAAAACTTTGAACAACTTATAGTAGTAAGAAAAAGTCAAGCTTCTGGATACCGGTCTTCTCTAGAAGCGGCCCTTAATTAAGAAGAGATCGATCGGTGTTGCACCTTCTCCGTCACAAATTGCTGGCAGATACGGAGTTATTCTTTTGTTGTAAACGAACCATCCGTCCATAACAATTTTTTTAATTTCTTAAAGGACAAGTGGACGGTGTGTGTGTCGACTACTTCCATTTATTCTTCCAGAGGGGGTAGCCGTCCCAAAAAAGTTTATAAAAAAAAAAACACGGTTGTCATTCGGACACGTAATGCCAGTCGAGCATTCATCATCGTTGACGACGACATGCTCCGCACCCCCCTCCCCCACCACCCTCTGGCCCAAACTAAGGGGGGCTGGTGGGACCCTCCTGGACAGTTTGCATTCGGGTGTGACTCGAGTCAAGTAAGGCCACTCAAAAATATGACCAAATTATTAACAAATTGTTATATTTTGAGTGAGTCACCGGACCAATGAGCAACTTTCCCGGGAATTCCGTTTCCAATCTCACCAATGAGCAAGTTGAGTCGGAATCTCCCACCAATGATGATTTCTCAATGTGATCGATCTCCCACTAGTTGGTAAGTTAGCCCGGAGTAGTAGGAAATACTTAAATGTCGGAACCGATTGGTGGAAAACAAACCACCCCACGGTGGGTCCACTCTCCCCCCCCCTCCCCCCACCCTGAAGGGTGTAGGGCATTTGTCCACCTCGTGACGACCGTCCTCGAGAAAATCGTTGTTGGTTTCCCAGGCCTCAGACTAGTTGTTGGGGATCCGGGTGGGGGCCATTGGTCGGGTTAGACAAAGCCAAGTGTTCTGGACAATTTGATATTTCTATTCCTTCGTCTTGTCGGTTGGTGATCAATCTCGTGTCGTCTAATCAAAACCTGATAAGCTCTTAAGTATGGTATTAACATTTTGTACTAATTTATTTTGGTTAAAACAAAAATTTATGTGGGAAAGTGTGGAAAGAATCGGTAACCGAAAATATGGTAGTTTGTTGTTTTGGGGGTCAATTTTGTGATGTAGCCAAATTGGTGATAATCCATAGGAATGTTTAGCCAAATTGGTGATAATCCATAAGAATGTTTAGCCAAATTTGGCTATAAGCTAGAATATGAAACTCTAAAAATAGAAACACATTTTTATATTTTTGGCTACCTACCTCGACTCATGTGTAGAAAGCTGGTGATTTTTCTTTAATTCATAAAAAAAGTTTCTGCCAATTGAAAGTCTCAAAAATCACGTCCATTTCACATTTAGAATTCTAATTCCACTTTTTGGCAAAACAACACATGTCTGTCAAATAATTAATTAAAATTGAAGATTCCATGTCAAAAATAAAAAAATTGGTATAGATTCATTATTTTCCTTCACAATTTATTTTTCCAAAAAATATTATTTGAAAATGTCAACATTTCTACAAATAATTTAATTAGTGTCAAAGCTTGTGAAGGTGCTATGGTATTCTAATTCCCGAAACTTCTAAAGGAGAAAAAAAAGATTTATAAAGAATTGGGCGGGATCTGCCTTTGTTGGCCTTGCCTTGGTATTATTTTTATATTCATTATAGAGTATATAGTAGCTTAAGGGCTTTTGGCCCCTCTAGGTAATAATAATAGGTCTATTTTTATTTGAGGATTTTTGAAAGATGATATCTTGGCTTGTGTTGAAACTTGACATGCAATGGGAATGCATAATGCCAATTGCAATGCATACGATGCACTCACTCTTATGAAACCTCACCAAAAACCCCCCAAAAAAAAAAAAAAAAAAAAAAAAAAAACAACAAAAAAACAAAGAAACACCCAAAAAAAAAAAAAAAAATAACACTAATACCAATCAAAACCAAATACTGCAAAAATA
>Ga0116229_10002323_pt1 | contig 30642 bp, 31 predicted proteins | sample S1TSphgellanicum_3_FD_87313 | JGI IMG/M metagenome (GOLD analysis project Ga0116229, IMG submission 87313) | Host-associated microbial communities from peat moss isolated from Minnesota, USA - S1T2_Fc - Sphagnum magellanicum MG | ecosystem: Host-associated > Plants > Peat moss > Unclassified...
AGAACTTTTTTTTTTTTTTTTTTGGGTGCAAAATAGGCCAATTTTCACCATTAAAAAAATTTCGATGTTTGGAAAAGAGAGATTCGGATGGCACATAGCAATGTTTTACGTGTGTGCAAAAAATTGCCGAAATGGCGATGATCACAGGAAGATTTTGCCAAATTCGGAGGTACGAGCTAAATATGCAATGAAGATTTTAAACATGCTTCTATGTTTTTGGCTACCCTTACCTTGAACCATGTATAGAGGCGATTTTTCTTATATTATGGTCAGATTCTGGCTATTGAAAATCTAAAAAAAAGCACTTGATTTTTAACACTTGTAAAACTTTTTAACAATTGAAATTTGTAATATAGTCTTTTGGCTATATATATATGACCAGCAAAAGAAAAAGAAAAAAAAGAAGGCTGCGAGTCCGCACTACGGTCTAAGAAGTTACGTACACTTCCCCCCCCCCTACTCTCCCACGAATATAATACGCGTTTTCTGTATTGTATTTTAAGAGTATTGTACGAGATGGAAATACGGTACAACTTGTACGGTGGCGTGTAGTCTTCCGCGAGAGCGCGTCGTGGAGGCGGCAACGTTGCCGCCGACCGACGGGTGGGGTCTTGTGTCTCGTCTCTTCTCTCCGCTCTCCTCTATCGTCGTCTTCCGCGCTTGCGCGGTTTTTCCTCCCGCTTTCGAGATCGCGGCTTTGCCGCGGACTGTTCCGACATTTCTCCAACTAGACGAAGACGAGCGCAAGAAGGACACAGTTCAAGGGTTTTGCGCTTGTATCGTCGTCGTCGTCGTCGTCGTCGTCGTCGTCATTGTTTAGCGTTTGCTAATGGAGGTTCTGACGTTCTTCTGACGTTCTGACATTCATTCCAAGGAAGAAATAGCACTATTGTGCATTGTTATTGTTCTTCTTGGTTCAGCGAAATCTGTCTCTCTCGCAAGTGCGAGCAGTCCTGTACTTCTTCCAGAAAAAAAAAAAGGCGACACAACAATAATCCATTACTATTGCTCTACTTGTGCTGTCTCTTATTAGAAGCAGACATATCCGAAGTGGAGGAAGAGGAGGAGGAAGAGGAGGTTCCGTGTTGTTTTGTTCGATGTTCCTGTGACGATGCGGGACATGTAATTTGTCATTTGAATTTTTTACGGAGCTGCTGTTGCGGTTCCTGCTGCAGCTGCTACGACGCGTTTCTTGGCGTTGTGGAGTTCGTGATCGGAGAACCTTTATCTTGTTTCCGTGGGCTCTCTTGTTTATGAAATGCTTGTAGTGTGTGGACTCCTCCTCCCTACTGTTGTGGATCTCCAGGGAGGAGAGATTCGTGACTCGAGTCTTCTGTTGTCGTAGCAAGAGAGAAAAAAGTAGGGGGAGACTCCAAAAACCAGCCATGGAGAAGCCGGCATCCGCCAAGGGGTCCAACCGGATCTCCAGGCGGGTGCTTGGCTTATGGGAGCAGCTGGTGGGAGAAGCGCTACGAGCGCAGGAGGCAAGGGAGAGCTTGGAGATAGGTAGTAGTAGACGGAGGGACTACGGAAGCTCGTCGTACACGGTGCCGCAGTTCCTTCAGGACCAGACGAACATCGAGTCCATTCTGCAAGCGGCCAGAGACATCGAACCTGAAAACATTCAAGTTGCACAAATCTGTAAGTCTTCCTCCAGACTCTCAAGATTTCATTTTTATTCAGCGATGCCGTGCAAGCAGACCCTCTTCACTGCGCACGTGAAATTGTAGTTGAACTCAGCCAGAAAAAAAACACTAGAAACCTCACTGGCGATTATATTTCTCAGAAAGAGAGAGAGAGATCTTACGACGAACTGCGCAGTTTCTGGGGCACCGAATTGCCGGATAGGTCCCTAGCCAGCTTGCAGAAACTCTCTACGAGCATTTCCAATTGAAGAATTGTTGCAATGCAATGCCATCCCTGAAGGACAAACCGACCTCTGTCTTTGGATTGTGGAAGGAATGCCTGCTGTAGATGGATTATAGCAAAATTTGTGCCACAATTTCTTCAGATTTCTGCATTTTGTGTATGCTGTGTACAAAGCTTCTCTTGTAGAGGAAGCAAATTGCAGCCAGGATGAAAGCTCTTACAGCTCTTTCATTCAGATACTGAAGTTCAGAATGATTGTAGGTTTAATGGATCTTTCTCTGGAGTAACTGACTATGCCTGGGAGTTGCTTGCTTGCTTTCTTTTGGCAGTGTACGAGTATGCCTTCACATTGGTCCATCAGCTGGATCCAATGAGTGAGGGACGGGATGTGTTGCAGCTGAAGACGGGATTGTCCTCAATGATATCGGTAAGGAGGAGCTTTGCAAAATGTGTACACTACAAACCTTTGATGCAATCTTTTGTTGCAGCAAAGTGATGAGATGATGTCTGGATTTGCAGTTCCAGTGATTCAGATGCAATTGTTTTTCTGTGTTTTCCTTGGCAGAAAAAGCGCATGCAAAGAGAAGGACAAAAGCTTGACCGAACAGATGACATTCAAGTCATCTCCGACTACTACAGGAAGTACCGGGAGAGGCTTGATATTGCAAATCTTGAGGAGGAGGAGAGGCAGCGGCAGCAAGAGAGTACTTCTTCTGGTGGCGTGCCTGAATTGTATGATGGTTCTTCTTTGTCTTACTCTTCTTCTTTCAGTCTGTTTGTGGTTTCTCCTCCTGTTCATCTCTTCAGCCTCAGACTACAGTTTATTGTTGTTGTTTGTGCATGGCATTTTCTTCTGGATCCACAGATCAAGTGAACACAATGTATTGTTGGTATCTGCATTTTCATAGATAAGTGTTCTGATGTTGCAGACAAGAGTGGAGATCAGAGAGACTGAGAAGAGCATACGAGATCGCCAACATCCTTCAGGCTGTCATTGAGTCTCTTTTGAGTGATGCTGATCCTGTCGAGGTTGCTAAGCTTGATTCAGCTTCTGTAAGTTGATCTATGACTATAGCTCTCAAGTGACATCTAGCAGATTCAAGATGAAGATTGAGGGAGGAGACTATGATAAAGCATGTTGCTCTTCATTACGTGAATTTGGCATACAAGATTTAGCATTTATGGTATTGCACTGTGGAGTCCTCTGTAACAGTTGCAGGATTTTGGATGTGTGGGTATGTGGGGTGTGTCTTTTGTGCCTTAGCAACAACATGGGTCTCAAGTGGAAATTGTGGAAATTGTTGTCTTAGCAGGGGAAGGTGATACTAGAGGAAGATGCAAAGAAGATCAGGAAGCGCCAAGCTTACAACATCTTGCCAATGGAGGAAGATGGTGTCTTGAATCCTTTCAGCTATTTTCCTGAGGTAGCAACTCCTCAATCTTGCAGTATCCATTTTCTTGCAAGATTTGTGTCTGCATGGTGATAGGAATGAACCAGGGTGGTGGACTTGCTCTTAAAATTTTGTTTTCTGGCAAGAAGAATTTGCATACATGTTTCCATGATGACAAGGACTGATTGTGATCTTTGGGTCATTGTGAGTAGGTGACAGGTGCCACAAAAGCCTTACTGTATACAGAAGGCTCACCGAGGTTTCCATATGACTATGTCATGCCTGAGAACAGGAACTTGGATGTCTTCGATTTCCTGCATTATGTTTTCTGTTTTCAGGTACAAATGTTTCATAGCAGCAACAGTGTTGGTCTACCAAAGTGGTGTTTTTCAATATAAGTGGTCTTGAATATCGGGTTCAGCTACTGGGTTACATGTGAGCTGCTTCTTTGCGAATGTATTTGAGGAATAAGAGGGTTTGGGATTGCTATGCTGTGATATCCTACTCCTGTGAGGAGCTCGTGACTATTTTGAACTCCAATGCTGAAGGCAAGAATGAAGGTCATCTACTTGCACACATAGATTGAGGGATTTTATTCTGAGCAGCACCAGACTCCTCAAGTTTAATCTGTATATTGTCATATCTTGTTATGTCCACAGAAAGACAATGTGGCAAATCAGCGAGAACATCTCATCTTACTATTGGCAAGTTCACAATCACGTAAGGGTATACTCCATCATGGTCAGCGCACAGAGGTACTTTTGACTTTTGGTTGTTGGGTTTTTTTCTTCCAAAGATTCTCTCTTGCTAATTTTGTGGTGATTCTGCCAAAAGGCAGAGCACTGAAGTTGCAGGTTATGGCAGTGCTACTGCCATGGTGACATATATACATTTGTAGATGGAGTTTGTTCAGGATGCCTTTCATTGTGTTTATTCTTCAAGAGCTGATGTCTTGGCAGTTAAGGTGCTTGTGAGATTGAAGCACGTTTTGTGCTTTGGATTTTAGGGTTCTGCTGTCAATGAGGCTGCTGTTGATGATGTCTATGAGCGGGTTCTTGGAAGTTACATGCGGTGGTGTGACTTTCTGTTGAAGGAGCCCAAGGCTAAGAAGGCTAAGTATGTTAATATCTCCTCCTCTCCCATTAACTTGTTGTGTTAGTCTTGGTTTTGCCAGAACTGACAGGTGATCCTTCTAAAGTGTTGTTGTTGTGGGGAGTTCTTGGCAATCTCTGTGAGATATATTACCTTCTCCCTTGAGAGCTAATTGTATGAACCTACATGAAGACTAGGAAGTTGGCAGAGCTATTGTGGAGTGCTACAGCCCAAGACATTTAACACTACAGTTGGGGTTTTTCTGATCTTCAGTTTTTTGGGAGGTGCAGGGATGCCACATGGCAAGAAAAGATTTATTTGATTGCTCTGTATCTTTTAATATGGGGAGAGGCAGCAAATCTTCGGTTCATGCCAGAGTGCTTGTGTTACATCTTCCACCATGTAAGTCTTCTTCTCATGTTATTGTAGATGTGAAGATCTTGGCTGCAGCATTGTGAAAAAAATCATAGCAGGGATTTTATTAGCATCATGCAAATGTTGTCTCTCTTATGTATCTTCTGTTGCCTGAAATTGCATACTGAAGAACATTTGACATGAGTCTCTTGACCAAAAATAATTCTCAGAAATATCTCAGTTTTTTAGTGGCAAAGTCCATCCTGAATGTTTCTATAGTGCAGTCTGCTAGAAGAGTATGCCAGGCTCCTATATCATATGAGTGGTATCTGTCCTCTGGTGTCACATGGAAATAACAACACATTGACACAGTTAGAAGTGATTCCTGGAATCTCTGGTTATTTGTGTTTGATTGAATCTGCTTTTGTTCAGGGACGATCAACCTTCACATTGACCCTTATTGTTGTTGGTATTCTGTTTTGTTGGTTGTCCATGGACAATAAATAGATGGCACATGATATGTTTGAGTTGTTACGGAAAGAGGAGGTGGAGTGGTCATCACAAACAGCTAGGCCAAGTGAAGATGGCAGTAGAAAATTATGTTTCTTGGAGCAGGTTATCACCCCTGTATACCAGATTGTGGCAGCGGTGAGCTTTGGTTTCACATTCCTCATAATGCATCGCAGCTCTAGGATGCTGTTTTTTTACTTGTTTGTGCTCATCATCAACATGCAGTGCAAGTTTTTTGTCAGTGTTGCATGTGGGGTTGACTGCAGTATGAGTTGATTATGCATTCCTTATTGCTTTGTGGTAGGAAATGAGCTGCATGGTTTTGGTTGGGTTTTGCAGGAGGCTCATAACAATGGGAATGGTGTTGCGTCACATTCAGCATGGCGGAACTATGATGATTTTAATGAGTTCTTCTGGTGCTCATCTTCTTTCCATGATTCCTCGACCAGATGTTGGTAGTTCGAGCTACATGTGACCAGCACTTCTGGCCTGACTGCTTCTTACTGAAAACTTTGAAGAACATAGTTTTGATAGGACCAGAGTTCCATGCAGTCTGATGGACATTTTTATGATCTCATTTTTCATATTGTCTGTTTGCAGGCAAGCTGATTGCTTTGACCACCTCTCATGGCCATGGAAGGAGGATGCTGCTTTCTTCATGAAGCCGAAGAAACGAAGCTATGATGATAATGACAAAGTATTGAGCATCATCCCCTAATTACTTGTCTTTCTGTTCATTTTCCATTGTTGTTCTTTGCATGCTGAAGTATATTGCTTAATCATCTGTGCTATAGTTTCAAGGATTCCTTCTAGTTGTTTATGACCTCTTCTAAAGCTTGGGACAGAGTCTCTGTATGTCTTTCAAGTTGACACTGGATGTATCCTTGGATCTGGATCCCATCGTAAACTGTGCAGTTGTTCACCTTTTGAGTAATTTCTGCCTTACACATCTGAACACTGGGTGATTTGTGGATTGTCCATTTTGAAGATTCTCCAACATGCTGAACCAGCAGCCCTTCCTAGTCAGACAAGGGGACACCGAGTTGGCAAGATAAACTTTGTGGAGCATCGAACTGGCTTCCATCTCTATCACAGCTTCTATAGACTTTGGATTTTCTTCATTTGCATGCTTCAGGTGAAGGAGCCTTATCCCCTTCATATGGCATTTCTGAACACATAAACATCATAGGATATTGGTGTTTATTTCCTATGCAAATACATTATTGCTTTCTTTTCAGATATAGGTATAAATTCAACAGCTAAGAACTGAGGCAATGAGCCCGATGAGCGCTAGTTGGTTTTTGAGTTTGCTGAATCCACTGCACACAAGAACTATAGATTGTACTTGGATTCATGGTTGGCCCTATACTGGGTACAGATGTAGAATATGAAAGATGGAAGGGTTTCTTAAGTATGATGATATCTTAATTGAACAAGGATCTTGTTTCTTCTTCTTGAACGCATAAAATTTGTTGGTGATTCCTCGAGAGCAGCAGAAAACAGTTTTGAACCTTCTTTTAAGTTGAAAATGGAGTGAGACTTTAAACATATCTTCTCTGCCGTTAGAAGAAATTTCCTTGCTGACAAACGTCTGGGCGGCTGATGGATAATGCAGGGGCTGACAATATGGGCATTCTGCAACCAAAATTTTCATGTGAGAACAATAAAGAAGATCTTGAGCATTGCACCGACATTTGCCATTCTGACATTCTTTCAGTGTAAGGATGGCTTTATATTCCAGAGAAGCATGGAAAAAGGCGTATTTGATTTCCCTGGGTATAGAATTGATGATACATGGGTGATCTGACATGATAAATTCTCATCAGGTGAAAGGAGAGGATCTTAATTGCAATGTATATTGGCATGTGATGGGTGCAGCGGTGTTGGATGTGCTGCTCATGTGGGGAGCTTACAGGAGCACTCGTCATCACATTGTCATGAGGAAGTTGATACGTCTTGTTTGGTTTGGTGCTGTGTCGGGTGGTGTCATCTTTCTTTATGTGTGAGTATTTATCGAAGTCCTCATCTCAGCTCCTCCCTCTCAAATTAGGATTGGAGTTCAGTGGTGAAGTCTGTTCCTTATTCAGAGCAGTTGAACTGACATCTTTGGCAGCTGTTGTTGTTTTTGAAATCATCATTTGTAAAGTTACAGTATCATGCCAGTTGACTGTGAGTCTGCATGTTGTAGGAAAACTCTTCTGGAAGATCGACAAGGTACAGGCTCCACCATCTGGTTCAGGATTTTCTATCTTGTCTTGGGAAGCTATGCCATCCTGCACCTGCTGATTGGGATGCTTTCTCATATTCCTTGGCTTCGGATTCGAACTGCTGAATGGTCAAAGTATCGAGTCATTCGCTTCATCAAGGCAGTGCATCAGGTAAAGATGTCTGAAACTGTTGCCACGGTTTTCCCTTACCCTCTGTTATTGATTAGTCTTCTAGAGAGAAATAATTGGCTTACTGTGCAATGTTCCTATTGAATGCAAACAGAGGTTGCTTAAACAATGAAATAGTTTCTGTTGGGTGTTTCTGCCTATGGAATCTTCAAAAGAATGATTTTGAGGACTGATTTTGAGGGCTTCTTAATCCTCAATGATGAGTTTCTCAAATCCCACTTTGTCCTCAAAGAATCATGCTCATAAAGCTCTCCATATTGATTCTCTTTTTCTCTCCTTTTTTCTTCCTCTCTTCTTGTGAATAACAGCGATAAGATTATGACTGAACTTATTCAGTTGTGCTGCTTTCAAAGTGTTTGTTTGTGGAGTTGTCTCTGTGACCTCCTAGATATGTGCAGTTTTGAATCTCTGGACATTCGGGTGATCATTGCTGTCATTCAAACCACTCCTCAGTTTTTGTTTTTTGCTGCTGCTGTCTTTGTTGTTAGTTGTCTTTTCATTTGAACTGAGTTTCATTCTATTTCCTGTTCTTGTGTGCTGCTATGTTTGATCTGAAATCTCTATAACCTTATTATCAGGTCATCTCTCAATTGTAGTCAGGATGGAGAAGCTCTGAGTACTTATCAAGATTTACCTTGATTTCCTTCAACTCTGCTTTGAAATGGCATACTGGAGTAATGATGTGATGTGTTGGTCCTTTCACATTTGGGTGCTTCTAATTGCTGAGTACACAGTGTTGTATTCAAGTTTTGTTGTCATAGAAGCAGGGTAAATACAGCCGTAGTTCACCTAGAAGCTGTATACTCAGATCTTGTGCTGAATCAAAATTACAAATTCTACATATTTTCAGTTGAATGCTTTGACTGTCTCCGTTCTTATGCGCCATTCATTCATACCAGGAACGATACTTTGTTGGGCGTGGCATGTATGAGAGACTCTGGGACTACTTCCGGTGAGTAATTCTGCAACACAGTGTGTGTCTATTGTGTGCGCTAGATGCTTTGTTTCCAGTAGCAGATGTTCCTTCAGTGCAAGGTGTTGTGTTTTTTGCTGCAGTTGGAGAATCTTGGTTGTTTTGTTTTGCTCATGTAGTCATGAGAGGTTTGGCAAAGAGACAAAAATGGGAGAGAAAGCCATGAGTTGGGATAGGTACAAAATGGAACAGACTTTGGGGGTGTTGAGAACTATGAATCATTAATTTGTATCTCAGTGCATGATCTCATTCCTTTACATGCCAATTTCTGAGTAGGTATTGCAGTGTGCACCTTACAAACATTTGGTTGGTGATGCTTTTGAACTGCAAACCAGATACGTCCTATTTTGGGTGTTCGTCCTTTTCTGCAAGTTTTCATTCAGCTACCATTTTCAGGTGAGCTATGATGTCCTTGTATGTATATGAGGCATTGAGCCATGGTTATGAAAACCATTCATGATTGATCCAAGGAGAGAATCTGGTATCAATACCCTATCGTGCAATAACATCACTTTTCTCTGGAATGTGTCTCTTCTTATTACATGCCACTGGTGCAACTTGAGAAATAGGTTTGATTGTGACACATGGAAGCATAATTCATATTCAACTCATGTTGTGATCCAAGTGAAGCATGCTAGCTCTTTGATCACCAAGGTGGACTGCATGCTGTGAGAGTCTCTTGAGGTTTGTATCAATCTTTCATGTGCAAAACTCAGTGTGCAATATGTTCGATACTGTGCATCTGGTGTTGCAGCTGCTGCCTATGGTTGTGCCCACGAGACTCATTGTGGAGCTTAACAACATCAATTATGTATGGCATGATTTTGTCTCAAAAAGTATGTGTTTCTCCGCCTTTTGTCATAGTTTTAGAACTTCTTCAGACACAGGTTGACAGTACAATCTTTGTTGTTGTGGGAACTTTGGATTTTTTTCCCACAAGTATATTTTGCATAACATTTGAAGAGCTGGATCCTTAGAAGGGAAACTACTGCAATGTGATGATAAGTGGTCCCTATATAGTGTTGAATTCGTATTGAGCTTAAGGCCATGACCATATCTTCTCAATTACTTGCAAGTGTTTCAAGTCACTGTCAGTTTGGAATAACCCATTGTAGGGCAAAGCAGGTGAGGCTTTTGGCTTGGGAGCCACCAGTGCACTGTCAACCTTATTGCATTGGAGCTTGCAATTTCTCATTTTGACAAGGATTCCTGGTCATTGGCATGATTGATTAAACAGTTTCTGCACTTTTGATTTGGCAGATAACCATAATGCACTTACACTATTGGCACTTTGGGCTCCGGTTGTTATGGTGGAGCACCCTGCACTCTCTTATTGTTTTCTGATATTGATGTTCGCTTTAGCACTACAAACAGCTGGTCCCTGTGAGATACATGTTCTTTGAGCACAGAATAGTTGAAGAGAAATTGAGGAGGTCTTGCACTAATATTGTCGTAATTGGACAGATCTATTTTCTGGATGTGCAAGTGTGGTATACTGTCACCTCTGCACTCCTAGGAGGACTTGAAGGTGCAAAAGACAGGCTCGGAGAAGTGGGTCCTCAATCAAATCCCATACACAGCATGATATCATACAAACTGAAACAGAACCTCATCATCTTACATTCGCAGACTTGCATTATTGACAGTGACTCCAATTTTGTCATTCACAAAGTTTCAGTGTTGTTTAAAAGAGAATTTCTGTTGGCTCTGCCATGAAACCAGAGGAGAATAAAGTCAGATCATGAGGTCGATGCAGTGTACATTTTGGCAATTGCATCATGTCTATGGCACTTTGTTTCCAACTTTTTGTGGATTTTGTGGACAGATCCGTGATCTGAGCATGTTGAGAAAGAGATTTATTGATTATCCTCAAGCTCTTGTTCAGCGCTTGCAACCTATGAACTCTTCCAGGTTCATCCATCAAACTCCCCTGCTTGTATCCTCTTCTTTACACATCTTCCAGGCTTGAAGAGCTGTTCAATTTTACAGCTGTATTTCATATGATGCCAATACAGTTCTGAGGATGGAGACAATTGTTGTAAATACAACTTTGCCAGTAGCCTATAGCAATACCAGGATGGTGTTCACAGGAATTGTGCCATGAGAAAACGTCGCTTGTGCAGCCAAACATCCTCCCTGGAGGAATGCTACATGTAGACCTGTCTTTCCCTTCATCTATGTTGGGAAGCATAGTTGTGATGTCTCAATGTCATATTCTTGGCTCATGCCAATGCCTCTAAACCTCTGAAGTATCTGATCTTGAGAAAATATTTCTCCAAGTTTAAAAAATGTCACTTGTGATGCAGGGTTAGCAGACAGATCTCTCAGGCTGAGGGTCCAGTGACTGACGGTAAGGTGAGACACATAAATATGTCAGTTATGTTATATGGATTCTAGTTTTGATTACTTGTATACTCTTGGTCCAACCACCTAAGCCCAAGTGTACACAACATCCTTGCTTCTATGCTAAACAAAGTGGCTTTCAGATTTATTTCTTTTGTTGACTTGGGTACAACATAAAGCTCTGGTCTCATATGTATCTTTTGATTGATGCAGTCAGGCTGTGAAGCCTCTCAGCCACAAGTACTAATATGTGTATTGTAAGTGTGCTCATCAGGGGTTTACTTGAAAGCACTGATCTTTCAGTTTTGGTAGGAATAGCTGAGCAAACAGCATGTGTGATTTGCTGCTTGCTGGAAGAGGAGAAATCCTGCTAAGAGATCCTGTTAGCAAGAAGGTTGTGAAGTTCATAGCTTTAAAGTGGTCTGATAGTGTGCATGCACTCCATTCTTAAGCTTTTTTTCTGGGATCCTGTAGGCTATCAGGTCTAAACAGGATGCAATCAATGCAATCAAGTTTGCTCCCATTTGGAATGAGGTCATCAAGAGCCTTCGAGAAGAAGACCTTATCAACAACAAGTATGTTCTTTCTTCAATATGCACACTAGTCTTAATTTTTCTATTTACTTTTGATCTTTCAAGATTCTTGTAAGGCCACTACTATTTGATTCAGCTCAACTGTTTTCCTGTGTTATCCTGATCATGTAGTGGGAATGAACTAATTCATAGGGAGGTTCTGCACAAGAAACAGACATCTTCTGAGCTGGTTTTGTATTCATTTTGAGAACTGGGATTGTTCACATGGTGCAGAGAGAAAGAGTTGCTGATAATGCCTGAGCAGGATGTGATGCAACAAAATTCATGGAGGATCCACTGGCCCTTGTTTTTAGTTGCCAATAAGGTTTGATGTTGTTCCATGCCACTATGTTCTGTTTTCCTGAGTGCAGTTGACCCTGGTCATCCTCAAAGCAGTTTTCAGAGTTTGAAGTTAGGATTAATGGGCAGTACTATGTAATAGATCCAGAGTGATGTTGATGGTACAGAATGGGGTTGACTTTGCGAGTTTGACAATGAAATGATACTAGGTGATGTACTCTGCTCAGCAACAATGAGAGACACCTTCCTTGGGGTGTTCCTGTACTTTTGGATTAGACAGAGCAAGGATGGAAGTGATTATGATTTGCTTGAATTTGTTGCTGGAGAAAGGTACATGTTGCAGTGGAGCTTGCAGCTGGCAATAAAAAGAATCTAGAATTGCTCTGGGAGAAAGTGAATCGGGTTGAGTACATGGCTAATGCTGTGGAGGAAGCTTTTGAGACATTGCAACCTGTTTTGGAGAATTTGCTGAATGCAGATGGCGCCCAATGGTTTGTTTCCTGTCATTAATCACATGCTTTTGGACAGTCATTTTTATATTCAGGTGAGGAATGCTTCCATGTCCCACTATTGTCAATCAGAAATTTTTTGTATATCTCTCACAAGTGTTTACTGAAACAGGGTGAGAAGCTTGTTTGGAGACATCAAGGAGGCCATTGGGTCTCAAGCATTTGTGGCTAATTTCAACTTGACCAACTTAACAGAAATGTTGAAGATGACAAGAAAGATTACCAAGCAACTGGTAACTGAGAGGACATGAACATTTGTTAGACACTAGATTTGACCCTCAATGTCTTGTGATAGTTCTCAAAGGTTGCATTTGTTCAGAATTGTTTTTCTCATGTGAAAGTCTTCATCGTTGAAACAGCAGCCTTTTTTTTCTAAAAGTATTGTGCATCTGTTGTTTACAGTGGCGAAATAAAACTGCTGAGCGAGTATCCAAGGTGGAAGCAGCCTTGCAGAGATTGCAGGCAGTTGTGATGAATGGATTCCTCCCCCAAGATATCAGGTCTTCTTAGTTCTCTTGCTTTATGGTGCAGGTGTACATAGCTTGTTCAGTTTTTGTGTGAGCTGTGCTACTGGTGCAATGGCAGGCACACATCCTTTTGTGTCTTTGGTGTTGAGTTAGGACAACCTGTGAATGCCAGAGGGAACTTGTCAAGACGAATAACCTAGTAGATTCCTCCGTCAGGTGGACATGCTCAGATTTGTCCAGATTCTGGGCTGGTTATTATATGCTCATCTACATTCACTGTTGGGAGATGATGAAGTCAGGTGGTAGTCATGGCAACTTGTCACTGCTATTTGTGATGAAAGTGGTGGTCTGACACTTTGTGATTGACTCCCATAAGGTTAAGACTGCACTCGTTCTCATGTTACCTTCAAATTGTTGTTGGAGTCTGCAATTTCATGGATATATAGGCAGTTGTGCTCCATCCACCCAAGCATGAGCATGTTATAGTAATGTGGAAGCATGGGTGCATTTGTCAAAAGCATAGTATTGAACCTCACCCTGAATGTACAGAGTGTCAGCCTGACATTAAGCTGAGTCATGTTTAATGGTGTCTCTTTTTCAACTACAGGGAGGGATTTGAGCGATGGGATCGTTGTGAAAGGCCACTGTTCACAAACCTGAATTGGCCAGATAGGAATGGAGTAAGAAAATTCTTCTTCTCTGAATGCTTTGCTAGGACCAAAATCTGCATTATGGATGTGTGCAACCTTTAATGACAGGATCCATGTCTCCATGGTCCCAATTGGGAACAGGTATCCTAATTAATCACAAAACCAATTCTTGTTTTTCCTGGACTCATGCAGCAAAAGGATGCTAAACGACTCTTCAATCTTCTAACAGTCCAGAAGATCAGTAAATCAAAGACTCTAGATACTGAGGCCATACCCCGCAACTTGGAAGCACGGCGACGCTTGCAGTTCTTCACAAATTCCTTGTTCATGCACATGCCAGAAGCTCCAACCATTCGCAAGATGTTTTCATTTTGGTAAGCACTTGGGGAAATAAGAAAGTTTCTTGTAGTCTACTTGTGTAAGGAGAGGTTTCTGTAGTTCATGTCCTAGGGGTCATAGAGTTTACCAAATTCTTTTTTTCTTTTTCTTCTGCCTGTCCCTTTTAGGTGTTTTAAAATGGAAAAACCCCTCTTTTTCCCTTTGTATTAGTATAGCCAGGGTTTAAAAAAATTAGAAATCTGGCAATAATTTGCCAGAAAAAAAAACACTGTTCCACAGTAGTACCAAAGATCTTGGGATGGTGCAATTGTTGGTCACTTTCCTTTTTTTGTTTTTTGTAGAGTTTATGGTTGTATTGTTCTTACTGTGTATATTGATCCCTGATTTGAGGTGAAAAAATTAATATAAGATAGGCTCTGCTGGGTGGTTGTACTGGGGGTTATGCAGTGTCTTCACTCCCTATTATGCAGAAGATGTAATGTATGACTTGAAGAAGCTGTGTGAGGAGAACAAGGATGGCATTAGTATCTTGTTCTATCTCCAGAAGATCTACCCTGGTATTTGTTTCCTTTACATGTGTTAATTATCATCCATGTCCTTGTGTAGATCTGTGACAACTGACATTCACCATACTATTGGATGCCAATGATCTGTTTGAGGGTTGCTCTGAAATATATTGGAACTTATATTGGAATATATTGCAAGTGATGGGTGATCATATATTTTGTGTGATGAAAATGTATGTCTGGAATTGTTGTGCATGAATTTTCCTCCATAAACATTTGGACCAATTCCTCCATTAAGTTAGGCTGTATTTATGAGAGTTCTTGTTTGAGTGACCGCTCTTTGCTTGTCCTTTTGTAGTAACTCTGGGACTTATTGTGAGATCTATGGCAATGACACTTGCAGATGAATGGCAAAACTTCCTTGAGAGAATTGGACTCACTGGACGCACAGTGGACACAAAAGTGGATGAGAAAAATGAGGAGGTTATCCTACAGCTACGTTTATGGGCGTCTTACCGAGGCCAGACTCTTGCAAGAACAGGTGTATGCCGGTCTCCTAGTTCAGGCTACAGAGCAAAATGGAGGCTTAATCCCCCTATCCTCCTTCAGAATTTTTGGTGACCATCTCTCTGTGTTGCTGTGGATTGACTGCTGTTCTGGTGTGCTTGATCAGTTCGTGGAATGATGTATTACAAAAGGGCACTGGAGTTACAAGCAGCACAAGAAGGAGCATCAACCACAGGTTAGACCTTGTGTACACCTACCTGGTTTGTATGATGTTTTGGAGGTGTTGTCAAGGTGCAGGTGGTTTCTTGCATATCTGAATGTGATTCCATGATGCCTCTTTGTTCCTTGTCTATCTGATTGAGTTATTTCATGCCCTTGGTAGAGCATAAGAGATAACTAGAAAATTATGTTGACAGTGTATGATGGCATCTAGTGGATATATGAAATTTGTTGTCTCTTGTAAACCCAGCAAGCTGGAGCATATTGCTTAGCTGTTATTTTTAGGCATTTGGTTTCAAACTGGTTGGTGTAGTTGCCCTTTACTGCACTGCTTAAGAATTGTAGAACTGCATTGACATGTATCTTAGATGAGGCTTCAAAATGAAGCCTTTCTCATTCAGTAATTAATCTGGCTGTTGATTTGCTTTGGCAGATGTTGAAGAGGGATTACAACTGTCAGGAGGGTTGTTGGAACGAAGTGCAAAATACCAAGCTGAGCTGAAATTCACATATGTTGTCACTTGCCAGATTTTTGGACAACAGAAGAAGGAGGGAGCAGTTCAAGCTGCAGATATATTATATCTTATGCATAAGTGAGCAAATATATGTTTGGATTCTCTTTTTCCATAATGCTTTTGGTTTAATGGTTGAATGTTGACTCAAGTCCAGGAAAGTGAAATCTGTTCCAGATAATACAATCTCATATCTCTGAGTGTTAGATTGGATTTTGAGCAGATAGGTCATATTTTTTAGATGATGTGAGATTGCTTTTGATTACAGGTATGACTCTTTGAGAATCGCTTACATTGATGTAGTGGAGACTACGAAGGACAAAATGGTCACAAAATCATACTACTCAAAGCTTGTGAAAGCAGATCCATATGGACAGGACCAGGTAGCTTCTCCCTGTTATTTCTGTTGCTTCATGCACTGTCTAGATTGAAATCTGCAACTAGCCAAGTAAGACATAGTCTGCCAGAATAATTGCTGTGCAAAGTTTTCCTGGCTTGGGTTGCTGATGGTTTGGTTACATAACAATGAAGGGCCCATTTGCTTGTATAGAATACTATTTTGTCATTGGATCCAAATGCTTTGGTATGTTATTCCATTTTTTAGTTGGTTTCATTGTGTTTCTCCTTCAAGGACATATGATACATGTGATAAGCAACCAATGTCTGGTTGAAGTACCTGCTGGGGATAGGGATGTGGATCTATGCACTGTGGATTTGAATGAGTTGTCCCTGGATGCTGTTTCCAGGAGATATATTCCATAAAATTGCCAGGGGAGGTAAAACTTGGAGAAGGAAAGCCTGAGAACCAAAATCATGCCATAATTTTCACTCGTGGAGATGCAATCCAGACAATTGATATGAACCAGGTATGGCAAGTTTACCCTTGTAGAGATGAAGAAAGCAAGGGACCTGTCATAATTTCTTTGGGAGACAAGGTTGGGCATATCAAGAATGCATATGTAACACAATGTTACATGGTGTTAAAGAGTGGGATATCACTTCCATATTCTGTCTCCATCTAGTTCGTGACTTTCAGAATTGGTGCAGGATAACTATTTGGAAGAAGCTCTGAAGGTGCGGAACCTTCTGGCAGAATTTGATCGTGAGGACATCAGCCTTCGTCCTCCTACTATTCTTGGTGTCCGTGAACATGTATTCACAGGAAGGTAAGGAGCCAGGGACACTCTAGACGGTGCATGCAGGAGTTCAAAGTGAATCTGGAGGTGACAAACTAAGGAATTTTTGCTAAAATGTCTTTGATGTAGATTTAGTTTCCATCTGTTGGTCTGAATCCATGATATAAGATTTGCATGGTTTTCAAAGTAAATAGATTGCAAAATACAGATTGCTGCATATGTGTATTTTGTGAGGTGTGCCAACTTGTTCTATTGTAGTCTTTAGAGAGTTTGCAGTTAAATGCAACCTACTTTTGTTATGGGGTGCAGTGTGTCTTCTTTGGCATGGTTCATGTCTATGCAAGAATCCAGCTTTGTGACACTGGGCCAGCGGGTATTGGCCCGGCCTCTCAAGTAAGTACAGCCTGATTAGTTGCCTGATTAGAATGGCCTCCTGAGTACATGACTGAAACCCTTGCTATTGCAACATTAGAAAGCCAAGGATGGTTAAAAGCATTTTGGGCTCTGTGAAGACTCTCATTCACCATCTTTGTGTGCACTAACTTTCAAAGACGTGCTTGTGGCCATAGAGTTTTTTCCCAGTTTGGATAGATTGGTGCACTGGGACAGCATGATTTTGAGCAGTGTTCTGACCATGTTGTGAGGATCCCTCAAGATATGCTACTAATGATGCTCAGCTGCATTGCAGAGTCAGGATGCACTATGGGCATCCTGATGTGTTTGACAGGATCTTCCACATTTCTAGAGGAGGCATCAGCAAAGCATCACGTGTTATCAATCTTAGTGAAGATATCTTTGCAGGTTTGCAACCACAACTTCACTTACTTTCACATTCATACAATGCACAGGAGTTCCTTCCAATTTCACACAATTTGTGGATGTTGAAACCTTTTGGGTTGGATTGTCTGCAGGATTTAACTCTACTCTTCGGCAGGGCAATGTCACTCATCATGAATATATTCAGGTGAGTCTAGACCCTGTTGCTCAAATAGGAAGCACAGTCACAATGATTGAATAAGGGTTTTGACTGCATCTTATTTTCTCTTCTAGTTCCTCAGGAATTGCAAGCTTTCATAGTTAAAAAGGAAGTTCTAACATTGATTTCAAGTATTGCAATGCAATGAACTGACTAATTCATTTTTTTGGATGGTTTGTCTGTAGGTTGGGAAAGGACGAGATGTTGGGTTAAATCAGATTGCTCTGTTTGAGGCAAAGGTTGCTAGTGGGAATGGAGAGCAATCTCTTAGTCGTGATGTGTATCGACTTGGCCAGCTCTTTGACTTCTTTCGAATGCTGTCTTTCTTCTATACATCAGTTGGGTTTTATGTCACTACCATGGTAAGCATGCTCATCTTTAATCTGCCATGCTTCATTTCTTGGATAAAGATGAACCTCAATATGTCAAGGTCTATGACTATTTTACTCCTTCCATTTTCTTGAGTTTCATTGCAAAGCCATAAGACTAATACTAGCTTGTTGTTGACCCAGATGACAGTATTGACACTCTATGTCTTCTTATATGGCAAAGCTTACCTGGTATGTTGAAGTTCTTGAAAGGCACTAGATGTTGTTTGTTATTTTTCATCTGTATGTTCTCTTTGTTATCTGAGACTATTGGAATGCAAGCCACCAGGGATTGCAAATTGTCTGCATCTTTGTTTTGCTAATGTCTATTCCAAATAATGGAGAGATGAACTGACTGATGATCTTGTTCCAACAGGCATTATCAGGTGTGGATGCATCCTTACAAGCAGACAACAACATAATCCAGAATGCAGCATTGCAGTCTGCATTAAATACACAATTTTTGGTCCAAATTGGTATATTTACTGCTGTGCCAATGATTATGAACTTGGTATTGGAACAAGGCATTTTGAAGGTGCGCTGCCCTTTTACCTTCTCTTCTATCTCTTTTCGCAGGTTCTGTCCAAACTGAGCATGTGGGTCTGGCAAATAGTCTTATGAGTACTTTTCTTTCCTTCAAACAGCTTTTGGTGAAAGTTTTGAATGGGGCTTCAGCACAAGCTTTTTAGACTCTCTACTTGCAAGGTCATTTGTGTTCTCTTCTGTGCAGAGTTTGTTTCTTCAATGTTTTTCTTGGTCCAGTCAAGGTTTTCACTTCAGATTTTGCATAGGCCCAACATCCTACATGAACAGAACTCTGCTTCTGGGAGAAGATGTTTGTGCCTAATAGTTGTATCATGTGTGGTTGAGCTCAGGCTATTATCAGCTTCTGTACAATGCAGCTACAATTGGCATCAGTGTTCTTTACATTTTCCCTTGGAACACGAACCCACTACTTTGGGCGGACCATTCTCCATGGGGGCGCCAAGGTAAAATTCTCAAAGTCTCTGTTGTCATTGTCAGAGGAAGTGGTCACATACTTCACACCTTGTTTGGAATATATGAAAACTGTGAGGTCATGTACAATAAACCAGTGTATGCATGCTTGCTAGTTGTTCTTTTGCTCTAGTGCACTGTTAGCGTCTCAAGATCTGGAGGTAGCTGCTGGAACTTTTGCAAATATTCTGCAGGGTTACATGAACCACCATGGCAAGTATAGTACTAATGTTTCAAGCATAATTTGTGTAGTTTTGTACCATGTGATTTGTTATCGTGGTTGGACACCTTGAATTGATGTACGGTTTCTGGCTATTCAGTATCGATCTACAGGAAGAGGTTTTGTTGTCACCCATATCAAGTTCGCTGAAAATTATCGAATGTACTCCCGCAGTCATTTTACCAAAGCGTAAGTTCATTGCTCTAACAGCATCTTTTCTGCAAGGAAGATCTGTTATTTATGCCATGAATACTAGATTTGACTTCTTGCAACCGTGAACCGCAATGCAGGTTATGCAGAATCTGTCCTGTCTCTGCAGCTCTCTGAGTAGACATGCTGCTGAAATGTGTGTGTATGTTGCTTGTATGACAATGCAGAATGGAGATCGTAATGCTGTTGATTGTGTACTTGGCCTATGGGGCAGAGGACCGCAAGGCTGTAAATTTCATCTTGCTCACTTTCAGCAGTTGGTTCCTTGCCCTGTCTTGGCTGTTTGCACCATACATTTTCAACCCGTCAGGTTTTGAGTGGCAAAAGTAAGAACGACTTGACGGCCTGTGGATGAATTTAGAAATCTCTAGTATCATAAATGCCTGAGCAGAAGCAGTGGTTAGATATGTAGCCCTATGTGAATATGCTTAAATGCTTGAAGTGTGCAATCTTGGATTGCATTAACAGTAATGCTCTGCCTACAGAACAGTGGAGGACTTTGAAGACTGGACAAAATGGCTATACTACAAGGGTGGAGTTGGAGTTAAGATTGAAAACAGCTGGGAGGCCTGGTGGTTTGATGAGCAAGTAAGATAAAGTTTGCTGTTTCCCTTTCTGACTTCTCTCCAATTCATAAGCTTTAGATCTTTCCTTGGCTCATGTATTTTCTCTGGTTTTTTGCTTGATATTATGTTTTATGCAAGAAGTATATACAGTTGCATATCTTCATTTAGTTTGGGAGTTCATAGTTTGCCTTTGTATTAAAAAGGGTCCAAATTTGTATATTGTCCTGCTTCCCACACCCTTACAATTTTGTGAGCTCTGCCTCACTTCAGATTTCCTTATGAACTCAATTTCCTTATGTGTGCATGGACATGTTTGTGGGTCATGTGAAAGACACATATACGAACAAATACAAGCAGATTTTGGGAGACCATTTTGAGTCTGCGATTCTTCATATTTCAGTATGGTATAGTATACCATCTTCATGTGGATGAACATAGCACCCGTCTCAATGTGAGCACTGCAATCACCCTTGTTTCTGTCTCTTCTTTTCCTATGGCAGTTACATGTCAGGACAGCCAACTAAAAAAGAGGAAAACAGTTGTTAAGCCAAAGTTGCTATCTGATTCTAATGTAGTATGTTGTCTTATGTGATATACCTCTTGATTTTCCTGCCTTCAGGGGTTTCCTATGTAGTCTTGGCCACCACTGCTGCTTATGTGGGAAAATGGGGTCAATGCAGGTGTACGGGTTCTCTTGGCTGGTGCTGATTGCAATAGTGGTCATTTTTCAGGTGCGTCTTATTGCTCTCTGAGCATCTTAGCAGGTTCCATGCTGATTTTTTTGTTTAGCTTCTCTTCTTGCTATAGCTGGAGTTCAATGTCTTCTCTTCACCAGTTTTCTCTGGTCATGCACAGAAAACTTCACTGTACAATTTTGTCTGTTCTGTAGTCTAGCTGTACAGACCTAGTGATATATATGTCTATGGATTCCTGCTTCGCTTTATCAAAGTTGTAATGCATAATCTACCTAGTTGCAAATTCTGTCACAGTTGATTTGGAACTGTTTTGCTCCAAAATGGCAGTTGTTCACCTTCACAACTAAATCGCCAAAGGTTCAGCGATTGGTGCGTCTGTTCCAGACACTGCTATTCATGAGTATTGTCACGGGCATCATTGTGGCAGTTGTCCTAACACCTCTGACTATAGGCGATGTCTTCGCTGTTGGGCTGGCACTTATCCCAACAGGATGGGGACTGCTCTCCGTAAACATCTTCCCTTCACTGTCACTTGGAGAATTTGTTTCTTCTGCACCTCAGCCTCAGATCTTCAATCTTTGCTCATTCTACAAGGAAACACAATGCATTTTGACTATGTTGCTTGCTGAAAGTTTAACCTATTCTTCATTAGAACTTGATTTGTGTATTTGCTTATTATTTAATAGAAAGACCTGACACTTCTGTTTTGACAGGTTGCAATTGCATGCAGACCTGCTGTAAAGGGTTTGAGACTATGGGAGTCTGTGCAAGAAATTGCCCGAGCATACGATGCATGTATGGGTATGCTGGTATTCATCCCCATTGCATTCTTGTCATGGTTCCCATTTGTTTCAACATTCCAGACAAGGCTTGTTTTCAACCAAGCCTTCAGCCGTGGTTTGGAGATTTCTCTTATATTAGCTGGAAATCGGCCTAACAGTAGTGTGTAGTCAGCACGGCAATAATCAAAATTTTATCCATGGTTTTTTCTCCCATTCAAACAGATTTCTAGTCTAGGTTTAGCTCTAGAGATTCTGAAGCCTTGTTACAAGCTCCAGAAAAATTCACTATTCAAAATGTTGCCAGCTGTTGTTGGTCTTCACACTCACTTTTGTTTTATGAAAGTCTGGGCAACATGGTCAAGCAAAGAGAGCCGTGACAGGCATTAGTGGGTGTGGGCATTGAGTTCGTCAGGTATTTTACTGCAGAATGTGTATGTGTATGTTTTGTTTGTGTGACTTTTTCGGTTTCAATAGTAAGAATTGATCTAGTAAGGAACAACAGATTTGTTCACTCATCAATTGGGCCTTTGTCAGGTACTACTTGTAGAATATGTGTATGTTTGTTTGTGTGACTTTTTCGGTTTCAATAGTAAGAATTGATCTAGTAAGGAACAACAGATTTGTTTCACTCATCAATTGGGCCTTTTGTCAGGTACTTGTAGAAAATGTGTATGTTTGTTTGTGTGACTTTTGTCAGTTTCAATAGTTTAGGGATCGATCTAGTAAGGAACAAAAGATTTGTTCATTCATCAATCGTGCATTTGTCAGGTACTTGTTGCAGAATATGTTAGTGTTTTGTTTGCACAACTTTTGTCAGTATTGATAGTAAGGATTGGAAGTAGTCCAAGATGGTTTTCCTTGGCAAGATCAAACTAACTACTAGATTGCAAAAACACTTTTAGCGATTTGCTATTGAAAACCCTAAACCCTAAAAACCAAAATTGTGATGATTTTCATTTTTTTTTCGAAGAGGAGGCAGTCTGAGGTACGGTTAGGGATTAGGGTTTTTAATTAATTAATTTTTTACAGAAATACATGGCTATATGCAATTTTTGATTGACAATGTGAAGTTGACCACAGTAAGCATCCCATAACTCCCTAATCAAGTGGCCCAAGCATCAATAGGCTAAGGCTATGGTATTCTCATCACAATTTGCACACACAAAATTTTATCTAGTATTAATCAATGGGCCAGAGCATCCGTAACTATGGTTTTTCACTATAAATTTCATGTTTCCTCAGTTTCCTTAAAAGTGGGCAAAATCAATAAAACCACCAAAACAAAAACAACTTTAGACATTGACATTACCACATTAAAACAAAAGGCTTATTGGCTTTTGCCTCCACATATCAGCTAGCAACCAGAATAGTCACAAAGCTTGTGATTTGTGTTACCCCCCACCACACATTAATAGAAGCCCCAAACAATAAAAAAGCATTAACAAAACTCAAAAAATGTCAAATACATGAACAAAACCACACAAAATCGATAGCTTGAAAGTTGAATTCCCATGCATTAACAGAACCACAAATGAGCAAAAAAAACCTTTTGGACGTCAAATCCCGATGCATCAAGTTGTCGCAGAACCGTGGTAGAGAATATGGAGGAACTTCTAGAAATCAAATGGCAAATCCCAAAGTAGCGACAAAGCCAAGAAAATGATTTTTGACTTATTGTTCCCCTGCATCAACAATACCTGAAACTAAAAGAGAAAAAAACTAGATGTCAAATCCCCAAGCATTAGCAAAACCAAATCAATAGCCAAAACCCACAAATCAATGGAGCAATAGAACAACATGACCAAGAAAAGAAACCAAATTAAACACAACTTTAAGTTTTTGCCCCAACATGTCACCATAGCTATGAAGATGTTCAGGGCTGGGTCACCTTAACCCTTTTTGAAGATTGCAACTGTCTTCTTGCCCACCTCATCACTAGAAGATTACAACAAAGATTCCTACAACAAAAGAATCATCAAGTTCAAAAGAATTTGAATTACTAGCTATTGAGTCAATCAAAGTCAAAATCTTCTTCAAAAAGACCTTGATCTTCAATGAGTTTTTTGTGCTCCTCAATCAATGCATCTTCACATGTGAAAAATTGATCAAGTGTGTTTTCCTTGACTCTTACACACCCAAAACAAGCGTCATTAGGCTAATTTTTAAAAACAAGGATGCATTGATCAATTGTCAATTCCAAGTCAAGAACGTCAAAGATTTGTGATAATACCAACAATGTTAAAAATTCTTTCAGTCTCAATTTGTGAGTTAACCATGCCAAATACTTGACAAGCTAAAAATGACACATGGAATAAGTGTATTGAATGTGTTGCCCACCACCTTATGGGATTGGCAATTTTTGTCGATTATATACATAATCATTGGAAGATTTACAATTCATTTTTCAATGATGACATGATGGCTCTATTGTCGGCTCTATTGTTGTTTTCACAAGATTCAAAATTAAGTAAACTTGCAATAGTAGTGGGTACATAACTTTAACATCATATTTTGCAACAACATCAACAATGACTAAATTACCCACATAATCTTATATGACCTTCATGTTTTTAAAACATGGGTCCAACATGGTGGACAACATATTATGTGCCTTGGAATGAATGTAAGTGCTAGGTAATGCTAGAAATGGTGTTAACATGATGATCATTTGTGAGTTCACTCTAGCAATTTAAAATCAAAATCACCTTGAATCAAAGGTTGATTCAAATTTTGAGTGTTGACCACCTTAGATTTCATTGAAAGCATATGCAAGTGCATTTGACAACAACCAAAACCCTTGACTTTGATTTAATATACATTGTTTGACCACCAGTGGTAATGTATTTATAATAGCTGAAGCAATAGCCCAAGTTGGCACATTGGGACTCGTGATGACAAAGCCAAAGATTATTGTCTCCCATAGCACATGGAGATTGTATTTCAATACTCCATAGTTTCATATAACAGAATGATTCATGATGCACATTGTGTCTTCACATGAGATTTTAACATCCTTGTTAACAACCCTACAATAATACAAAAGTTTTTCCACTTTTGTTTCCCCTTCTTAGATTCTTTAATCCAAGTAATAATCTTTTGCATTGATGTTTGAACATTTTTCAAACTCACTTCTGAAAATCTAGCACATGTTGGAATCATCATAAGCAAAACAAAGATCCCACAAATGGACTAGTTAATTGAAAAGGAGAACAAGTAACAACATTTATCAACGCCAAAGTCAAGGTTCTTATATTAGACCTTTCATCCTTGACATAAGCAATGACCTTGTCAAGTAAACTAAAAAAGTTCAATAACACTTTTACTTGGTTTGTGATGGCTACACCAATTGTGTTATGCACCTCAAAAATTCCCATTATGATATGTGTGGGCTCCCATAAATTGTTGATAAAACTAATGACCATGGCAAAAATGTCATGCCAACCATGAGACATTCAAAGATTGAAAGATGTTGTGCATGTAACACATGAAGCAAGTGAGGGCAAAACATTTTTCCCTAGTTTTCTTCAAAATGTTTGCAACACTTCTATCACCAACTAATGTCAATAGGGAGACACAAAACTAAAACATTATCTTAAAACCATGCACCTTAGCTAGTGATTCTTAATAGAGGACATCAGACAACACCTTTTTGCAATGCATAAAACTAGGTCTTCAATAAAGGCATGTTGTGCAAGGTCAATTTTGTTGTAAGGGAAATCGCTACCAAAAAATAGAATGATCAAAGGAAGGACATTTTTCCTTTCTTTTGTTGATTCTTGTTTCCTTGAACTTTCTGCACCAATAAGTCCCACCTCTTGCCCTCTTTCACACGTTCATGAGATACATGTTTTTTCAAGGAAGATGTTCATAGTTTTTTTTCATAACTCATAAGTCCCTCAATTTTTCCATGGGAAATATTATAGCATTAGCATCAATTGGATTGGAGTGGCAGACAATACATCACATGATTTGCACTAAATTATGTGAATTAATTTGTGCACCATCATTCACAAAAAAAAATGCCCAATAACTTCTTGTGAGATGCCAAGGATACCATTTGCTTTGGTTAGCTAGAAACTTTGGAAAAAGAACTACCCAAAAGGCATTTTCATTAGTATTTGATTTGACATTTGATGCTTATTGTGATCCTTGAATTATACTTTCAACATGAGACATAAATTCACCATATTCAACATCATCTTTAAACAATATGGTGTAAAGGTAAATGCCACTTGCAAACACCATCAAAGTTGCTATGTCCTTTTAGCTACAATAAGAACACAACCAAAAAAATGTAAGGATTATTGAACAATCATTGATCCTAGAACTTTACATCCCTTCAACTACAATACAAATACAATTGCTATGTCCTTTAAGTTGCAATAGGAAGTCAATAAGAAAAATGGAATCCCAATTCTAAAGATTTATTACATAACACAAATTTAAACATGATGCACTAGGTATACAATATAGAACTGTTATGTCCTTTAACTGCAATAAGAACACAATAAGAAAAATGGAAGGACCATTGAACAATCATCAATGTTGGAGCTTTACATCCATTCAACTACAACATGAATATAGTTGTAATGTCCTTTCAGCTGCAACAAGAACACAAAAAGACAAATGGAAAGATTATTGAACAATCATCATTGTTAGAACTTTGAATCCATTCAATTATAATAGGAATATAGATGTTATGTCCTTTTAATTGGAACATGAACACAACAAGAAAAATGGAAAGGTTGTTGAACAATCACCAATGTTGGAACTTTGCACCCATTTAGTTACAACATGAATACAAATGTTATGTTCTATAATTGCAACAAGAAGATAACAAGAAAAATGCAAAGAACATTAAACAATCATTAATGCTAGAGCAAGACATCCATTCAGCTACAATAAGAATACAATTACTATGTCCTTTTAGCTGTAGTAGGAAGACAACAAGACAAGTGAAAGGCCCATTGAACAATCATCAATGTTGGAACTATTGCAACCCTTTAACTATAACAAGAAACATGTTAAGATTAGCAAAGAAAAATGGAAGGGGTGACAAAATATTCGAAAGTTGAAGTTGGTGAAGTTCTAATTTTAAAGATTTATTACATAACACAAACTCAAACTTGCTGCAACATGTACAAGACATAGAGGTGAACAAGTTTACCCTATGAACAACAAAACCTGCAAGTTTCAATGCAAAATACAAAACATGAACAAGTAGAAACAATAAGTACAAAATAATTTTCTAGTGTAATGCAAGGAAATAAGACATTCAAATAAAAGGAAAAAGGTGAAAGACTACCTAAATTTGCGAAGTTGAAGTATCTTATTAGTTTATAAATATGCCAAAGAAAAAAAAATTGTTGAAAAGCATGAAGCACATAGTTGACATCAAAAAGTTCACCATTGATGAGAACATAAGAAAACAACTTCGAAAAGCACTATCATCGTTACATGACGATTCATTGCAAGCATGAAAAACAACACAAGCTGCAAAGGATAAACAAGAAGAACAAACCATAGCTTGTGTAATGTAAGGAAATGAAACATGAAAACAAAAGAGAAAAGTTCGAGAGAATACCTAAAATTGTTGAAGTTGCCAAGTTGTTGAAATATCTTGGCCAATCATTCATAACAATGCCGAAGAAAAACAAAAGGTCACCAAAAAACATATAACCAATAATGAAGCTTAGAAAAGTTTGATGGAGATAGAAAGAAAGAACTTTGACAAGATAAGAAAGGGGAAAGTTCAAGTAAACCCTAACCCTAAACCTAACAACTTTCGAAACCGAAACGTGAGAAAAATGCATTGATAGGTGTCAAGTTTACAATTTAGAGATGTTTTGTTATGTTCTAAAATACAAATCCAAAGGCAAATCTTTAACCTACACAAATTTCCAATTCCGCTATATATCCAGTTTCAATATGTTGCACTCAATTTTGGGTGGGGTCTATAAATCCGAATCCTTACTCAACGATTTTTTCCTACCTAGTTGGATACTCGGCCAACATTGGTAGCAACCTTGACTATGTATAGTGTATCGGGTAACTAATACATTATTGTCCTTAATTGATTGATAAATGCTTTTGCTATGAGTGAATTGAATGATAAATTGAATTATAATGGCAATAGGTAGATAAGGGTTAGTCATAGGTTAAAGTAGGTAAGTAATGGCTAATCATGGGTTGTTAGTAAGTAGGTAATAGCTAATCATGGGTTGATAGTAGGTAGGTATGTGTTTGTCAATGGTAGGTAAGAAAGAGCTAAGTCATAGATTCTTATGGTGGATTCACACTTGATGTTAAATTAGTGTTGAATAAAAATCTAGGTGGCATCTTCCGTGACACACATAATGTTAAAATAGGTGATAGCTTAATGTTTAAAGTGAATGTTAGCTGAACATAAAATTTTCATGGAAAGAAGGTTTAAGTCCTAAATGACTAAATATGATGCTAGGGGACCCCCAACACTAGAATACCTAACACCAAGTGTGAACACACCTATTCATGCACCCATTCATCTATGCATCCATCCATCCATCTCTCATTCATAAGTGCCCTGCTGGCTGTTGGTTCACTCTGGCTTGAGAAATATAACTTAGTAAAAATGCTCATCCATGAACACACTTATCTATAATGTATAATATTTCGTCCATGATTGCAATCATCCAAATCTCATCCAAAATTGCATGTATTCCATTACTGGATGAAGTATGAAATCCATCCTCTCTCTGTCACCACCTCCCCCCTCTCTTCTCTCTCTCTCTCTCTCTCGTTCTCTCCCTCGTTTGCGCGCGCGCTCTTTCGTTCTCTCCGTCGCGTGCGCTCTCTCTCTCTCTCTCTTTCTCACCCGTGCTCGCGCGCTCTTTCTCTCTCTCCTTTTTTTTTTTTCTTCCTTGCTGCACGTTTGTTCAAGCTGATCACGTCTAATTACATGGTGCTGCACGTTTCTTTCATCTCACGTTATAATACCCTTGTCGTCGTGGACTCGCTAGCTAGTTCCCGTCCGCCTGCATACCCGGCGCAGGTACAGCTTTATAGTTTGAGAACCACCACGGATCGCGCCTGCGTGGTTCTCCATCTGATTTGTTATATTATGATCAGTTCACGCTTGCCAGTGCTTTGTTGTGGGTAAATTGCAGCTGCTTGCAGTCTCAGCATGCCGAAGCAGGCTGGTCGGATGATGACGAACTCTAGCACTACTGCTAAATGGACAAGACACTTGATACCACGAGCAATTTTCATCGGTTGTGGTCTTGGCTTCATCATCATGGGGCATCTGTTACTGGTTTCACGCCCAGCACATCGCAGGTACCCTGTACTACTCACCCTCTCATGAACTGGGATATGAAAGCCTGCACATGCATCGGTCACTGCTTTTCTCATGGACGGCGTTTTTTTTTCCCTTTTTGTAATGGTATGTGTAGTTTTGAAATGTAATATGTAGATCTGAGATCTAAACGAGTTTTGTTGTTTGTTCCATCGTGTCAGCAAAGATGAGGAAATGGAGTCCGAATTTGTATCGAGCGAGTCGTTTTCAGTATCAGGACTAGCGGAGAAGACTACTGAAGAAGAAGAAGAAGACAAGGGAGACACAAAATGTGAGCCTGAATTTTTCCCGCCCAAGTACTGGACAGGACGCTTCAATTACTCACCACCGGTGGAGGCTGCGAGTCAGGTTAGCGAGACTAGACAGCCGGGGCAAGCAATGTTCGGGACGATTGCAACACAAAGAGAAATTTGGAGACATCAGCATCCAAGCAGCTGCGAGAACAAGAAATTCCTGGTGTACCTAATGCTAGGATGGGCGAATGGAATCGGCTCTTCATTACATGTGGCAACAGTCGCGTTACGAATAGCATTAGACACAGATCGCATTCTGGTATTATACCCGACTCCCAATCACCACTGGATGAAAGGCACATTCTGCGACGGTTACGACACCATGGACGCATGCTACTTCGAACCGTTCACGTCCTGCTCCATTTACGACATCTTCGGCGGCAAATTACCGGAGTGGGACGACATTCCAGCGATTGATATGGGGGGTGGGAATGATCAATCCAACTTGACGGTTCTCAGCTCTCACGTCAATACCATCGGGAATTTTTTTCACATGATATCGGGAGCACCAGACCGATTCTTCAAATTCTTCCCCCTTTCTGGAATGCGTGCAGACCATTGGTATCACTGGTGGCGTGCACAAGCAGTGGCTTACATGGTTCGTCCCAATCTTCGCACGTTACGCGAACTGGATTCCCGTCGCCAACTTCTTTTCCGCAACAAACCGATCGATCCCGGGACAATCTCGATTCACATTCGACATGGTGATAAATGGAAGGAGAGTAATCTGGTTGCCGACGAAGTCTACTTACGATTGGCAGAAGAGCTGCTGGAGAAATTCCCCGACATCGCCACACGCAACATCTTCCTCAGCACCGAAGACCCCAACTCCGTCCAGTTCTTCGCCAAAGTGACCAACTGGAACGTGTCGTGGACCAACGTCAGCCGTGTGGACGATTCCACCATCAGTCCTATGGATTACGCCGAGAGAATCGGCTGGACCGAGGAGTACCTCAACAGCCTGCTCAGTCTGGAATTAGCACTGGAATGCGATGCTTTTGTTGGAATGTACAGTTCCAATTGGAATAGGCTCATCAATGAGTTGCGTTCCACCGTTAGATGCAAATCCCATTTCCCTTATGTGGATGTTCACCAAGGCTGGTACATAAATGACTGCGGTTGGTAGCACAGTAACCCCATAGCTTTACCCTAGTCTACCTATTATTATTCATGTCTTCCTGTCCTTCCCCCACTTTCTCTTTCTGTGCACGCCCCCATTTCTTTTTTTTTTCTTTTTCTTTTAATTAATTATATTTACTTTTGGGCTTTTCGGAATTTATATATATTTATTTTATATTTATATTTTTTTGGGAGGACTTTGTAGAAAATCCTAATTAAATGGGGGAATTTTGATCCATTTGATTTCAAAACAGAAATTAATATTTAGAGAGGACACACAAATTTGTGACAATTTTGGTCATAATTTGTTACTTTAAAATGTGCTTTACATTTTTGAAATGTACAAGGGATTGATCAAATTGTTAGATTTTATTTTTTATTTTTTTTTTTTTAAAACACATGCAATAGTTGTTACCTATTTGCTTTTTTACATGCCCTC
>Ga0116229_10002324_pt1 | contig 30639 bp, 27 predicted proteins | sample S1TSphgellanicum_3_FD_87313 | JGI IMG/M metagenome (GOLD analysis project Ga0116229, IMG submission 87313) | Host-associated microbial communities from peat moss isolated from Minnesota, USA - S1T2_Fc - Sphagnum magellanicum MG | ecosystem: Host-associated > Plants > Peat moss > Unclassified...
CCAAGGCAAATTGATTGCAAAAGGGGAAAGGAATGGACGAATGTTCACCTTGGATGTGAACATGCCTGAGGTGAATTCCATGTTATTCACACATGGAAAAGGAGCTGGAGACATTGGAATTTGACACAGGTAGGTTGGCCATGTTAATCTCCAATGTCTTAAGCTAATGGAGAAACAAAATCTTGTTGCAGGTCTTCCCAAATTTGGAACAAAAAAGGTGATGTCAGAAGTTTGTGAAGCATGCCAATTAGGGAAACAAGCTAGGCATCCATTCCCAGCTCAAACAATTCATGTAAGTTCCAAACCCTTGGAAATGATCCACTCAGATGTGTCGACCACGAAGACAAAATCCATTGGAGGATGCAAGTACTACATGGGTTTCATTAATGACCACACAAGGAAGGTGTGGATCTATTTCATGAAACACAAAGGTGAAGTGTTTCAACATTTTTTGAATTTCAAAACAATGGTGGAAAAGGAGAAGGGTGTGAGTATCAAATGCCTAAGGTCCGATGGAGGGGGAGAGTATTTTTCAAATGAATTCAGTGAGTACTTGAAGGAGCATGGAATTCAAAGGAAATACTCGTGTGGTTATTCCCCACATCAGAATGGAGTTGTTGAAAGGAAAAACAAACACATTGCAGAAATAGCACGTGCCATGTTGAATGAGAAGAATTTGCCAAATTACTTTTGGGCTGAAGCCGTAACAACTGTAGTCTATATCATGAATCGAACACCCACAGTGATAGTTCATGGCATGACATCTAAAGAAAAATTCACAGGTAAGAAACCTGATGTTTCACACCTCAGAGTGTTTGGTTGCATTACATACATGCATGTTCCTGACGAGAAGATATCAAAACTAGACCCAAAAGCTGATAAGTGTATCTTCATTGGATATTCCTGAGAACAAAAAGGATATAGATCCTTCAATCCTTCCATTCGGAAGTTGCAAGTGAATAAAGATGTTGTGTTTGATGAGATGGTTAATTAGTACTCACCATTGAAGGTAGCAGAAGATGGAGAGGTTAGAAATGGTGATGTTTCATCAAATGTGGAACAAGAATCACAATCAATTAGTGGACCACAAGAGTCTTCAATTAGTGGGTCTAGTGGCACTCCATGGAAAAGAAGATTAAGATCTTCAAACATTGTACATGGTAGTTTTCAAACATCATCTAGAAATCCTTATGTAGATGATGAGTCAAGTGATTCAGAAAAGAGTGTGGGTGAAGAATCAAGAATCCCTTCAATTACTACTCCTGGAACTTGGATGGCCAAAAAAGCTTTGAAAACACCTGACAACAACAATGAAGTATGAAGATCCACACGAGTCAAATACCCTATACAAAGACTCACATATGATGGCTTTGTAGCTCATCATTACGCATACATAGTGAAAGTTATACAGGAGGTTGAACCCACTTGTTTTGAACAAGCGATTAGAAACCCTAAGTGGGACAATGCCATGGATGAAGAGATGGCAACTTTGGATGCAAATGTTACTTGGGAATTGGTAGCTTTACCAAAGGATAAGAAAACAATTGGGTGCAAATGGGTGTACAAAGTCAAACACAATGTAAATGGATCTGTGAACAGATACAAAGCAAGATTGGTTGCTAAAGGTTATGCCCAAACTTATGGCATAGACTATGAAGAGACCTATAGTCCAATTGCTAAAATGACAACTATAAGAGCAATCATTGTTATGGCAGTAACAAAAAGATGGTCTTTACATCAAATGGATGTAATGAATGTTTTTCGTCATGGAGATTTACATGAAGAAATGTACATGGAGCAACCACTAGGTTATGTGGAGCAAAACACCCTAATTTGGTTTGTAGGTTGAAGAAAGTTTTGTATGGCTTGAAGCAAGCACCTAAAGCTTGGTCAGACAAAATAGGTCAATATATTGTCACAAGTGGATTTCAAACATCGAATGTAAATTTTTCGCTATATGTGAAAAAAACTAATCATGGGATTGTAGTCATAGTCATATATGTTGATTTGATTATCATAGGAGATAATGATGCAAACATCTCTGATTTGAAAAAACTTTTGAAGCAAAAGTTTGAGATGAAGGATTTGAAAGAGTTGCGTTACTTCTTCGACATTGAGGTAATCCAGTCCCCTAAAGGGTTATGGTTACTACAAAAGCAATATGCCTTGAACAAATTATCGAAATATGGGCTGACAAGTTGCAAACCCATTTTAATTCCATTGGAGCAAAATGTGAAGTTAAGTGCAGATGAAGGAGACCTTGTGCAGGATACCACTATGTACAGACACATAGTGGGGAGTTTGATTTACATTACCATCATAAGGCCAGATTTGAATTATGCAGTTGGAATGGTAAGTCAATATGCAAACACCACGAAAGCCACATTTGGATATAGTGAGGCGCATATTAAGGTACATAAAACATACTTTGCAGTGTGGAATTTTTTATGAAGCTAAGAGCCAATTACAAGTACATGGATACACGGATGTTGATTAGGCTAGAAATGTTTCAGATAAAAGATCAACCAGTGGTTTCATGTTTTCTTTTGGAAATGGTGCTGTTAGTTAAAGTAATAAGAAACAACCAATAGTTGCATTATCAAGCACGGAAACAAAATACAGAGGTGTAATAATTGTTGCATGTGAAGTAGTTTGGTTACAAAAACTACTTTCAGATTTGGGATAGCTAGTGGATGTTCATGTTGTCATCTATTGTGATAACATCAGTAGCATACTACTTGCTAACAACCCAGTCTATCATGCTAAGACGAAGCACATTAAGGTGCACTACCACTTTATTAAAGAAAAAGTTTTAACAAAAGAAATTGACCTTATTCATGTCAGTACTGAAAATCAAGTTGCTGACATTTTCACAAAAGCTTTAGGTACAAACAAGCTAAGGAAGTTTAGAAAAATGCTTTGTGTACTAGAAGTGGATTTGAGCTTGAGGGGGGAGTGTTGAAAATTCAAGCTCAACTAATTAGGTTTCATTAGTTACTGGAGTAGGAAAATAATTAGGTTACTTTCACAAGTTTGAATTACTTTCTTTACTTATATTAGTTTGGTTATTTGTGGTTTGGTCTTTTAATTAAATACCTTGGTGTTGATGGTTTAGTTATCTTTTCTTCATTGCACAAGTTTGTGTATTTCATGTGACAAGAACCTTGAAGAGTTCTTGATGTTATGTTTCGTGTTGTGAGCATCATGTTGTAATTTCCTTTGAATAAAGATTTATGTTTGCACTTGAGTAGATTTCCTATTTGTTAACATGCTATAGTTAGGGACGGTGGTTCGGAAATATTTATAAGTAGACATTGATCTTATTGCAAGGCAAGTGGCGACATTGAAAATGATGGAGCTCATAACTAGATTTCCCCAACAGTTTGCAACCATCGTATAGAAGGCCAATTTCACGTATTTGCCCTCTAACATACAACTAATTAAGAAAAAACATATGGAATTACTTGGCCACGTGGAACTCATCATTTCAGGTTGGGAATGTCAAAGATTTTCAATGGCTGGATTTGGAGAAGGCTTGAGTGACACAAGATCCAGTCTCTTCACAGACATGGTACGATTGATCACCTGGGTTCAATCCATTTATCCTACAATTGGTTATGTAATTAAGAACACCCCTTCTCAGCTTGACCATAAGGAGAAAGTCTAGGAGCACTACACACTGGTCAAACATTACCTTGGAAAGCCATTCTTATTCAATGTGGCACAATGCGGTTCTTATGCGCACTGATTGCACAACTGGTGGACCAACCTTACACCACTTTTAGTTTTGTAGCCAACTCTAAAATACACCATCAAAGACCCCAACCTGCAGGTTTCTCACATATTGGATGATTAGAGCTTTTGCCAACCAGTTATAAGGCAAGAGAAACCTCTCTGGTTTCCTACAAACATAATAGGAAAACTAAGAGGTGTTTGGCCCACCTTTGTCTCCTTCCTAGGAACACACCCCTTTCAAGGAGATTGTCGCAATTCGAGCCTTGGGCTCGCAACCAAAGCAAGGGTTTGCAAAGGTGTGGGCCAAGACTGAGCCTAAGAGTCACATTTCATGCTCTCAGGAATGCAAAAGAGTGTGAGGGAATGAACCCTCACACTCCCAAGTGAAACCCAATGGACTCTCAAATCTTGAGAAGGCAATTGCAAGGGTCAAAAATCATTGGATTGAGACATTCCTTATATCATTAAAAAGCACTTGGAACTTAGATGTCTAAAATGGGCTCACATGACCCATTTGAACACCTAAAACACAAGTTATGGCCAAAAGAAAGGTCAGGAGTCAAATTGGCAATTTGATTCCCGACCACTAAAAGTCGGGAATCACCCCGATTTCCTTACATGGAGGTGGCATGCCACATAATGTTGGAAAGCTCTAAACTTTACTTTGGACCTCATCTCAATTGGAGGTCTACAGACAAAATTATGGGCCCCAAAGTCGCAGGAATCCCAACCTTGGGAGTCCCGAGACAAAATGCCATTTGGATGTTGGTCCCGTAATCAGGCATAAAATATACTATAAGGGAGAAGGTTGTGGCTTCCCCCAAGTCCGGGCCATGGTGAGTCTTGTGAGTCCGAATTTACTTGTGGTTCGTCCTAGTAGCAAAAGTGCTTAAGCTATGCACTAACCAACTTATTGTTTGGTTTCTGCAGGTCTATGTGAGTGATTGATCTTGTCATTTTTCCTAGTCCCATCCCAAAGCTTTAGCATGCCCCTTTACCCTTAAAGTGTTACGAGCGAGGGAGTGTACCCTAATTCCTTACTCGTCCGTTGTTTTCACTTCAGACTCACATTTGAGTCTATCAAGGAGTTTGGGAATGCGTTAGAGATGGACCACGCCTGGTGTATTATCATGCTTCAACCACTTGGGATGAACCAAGCCCAAAAGAAAAAAAAAAGGGCTATGGGGTTCCAAATTAGCACTACTAATCACACCAAGGTGACTAGATTGGAGCGTAATGTTCTACTAGGGAGGGTATGGACCTGAACTCCTTTACATGGTTGCTAGTAACCTGTGTACTCTTTCAAATGTACACAACATTCACTGATTCAATTAGCTTGCAGTTTTGGTGATGTGACCACATGGCATGCTGACCAAGTACACTTACCTATCTTCAACACTCTACATTTCACTCTTAGTGTTGGGGGAAGAGGTACCATGTAATTTGATTCAAGTTATTTCTGATACACCTAGAGGTACATCAAATCCTGGAAAAATTTACAACCTTTTACAAATTTACATAATTGGATAGTGGAGAACCCAATACACCAGGTTCTTCAAACATACTTTCCAACTCAATTCCATGTGTTTCTAACTACCCTTTCGTTATGGGGAACCAACTCACCAAAAAGGAGAAAGACCAAGTCACAGATTTACTAATTAAGTATGAGAATGTGTTCGCATTCTCAATGAAAGACATCGGTAGGCGTAAGACCATGTAATTTTCTATGGACCTTATAAATGAAACATTCATCTATTGGAGGAGGCATAGGTTGAACAATCATGAATGGGAACTAATAGATGAAAGATGCAAAGAACTCCATGAAACTCCTCTCATTCAGCCATCAAGTTTTAATTTCGCAGCCCCTATAATAATGCCAACAAAGAAAGATTCAACTGGATTACAGATTGAGAAAAGGATGTGCGGCGATTATAGGCCTTTGAACCTGGTTACACCTCAGGACAGGTACCCCATGCCCATCCATGAATAACTATTTGATAGTATTGGTGTCGCAACCCTAACCTTGGGCTCGCGACCAAGGTAAGGGCTTACAAAGGTGTGGGCCAAAAGTGAACCCAAGAGTCACATTCATGCTCTTGGGAGTGCAAGAAAGTTGAGGGAATGAACCCCCACACTCCCAAGTGAGCTCCCACTTTGGGTGTTGGAATCCCAATGGACCCCAAATTTTCAGAGGGCAATTGCAGGAGTCAAAATTCATTGGATTTAATAATTCTTTATATCATTGGAAAGCTCCTAGAACTTAGATGTCTAAAATGGGCTTGCATGACCCATTTGGACACTTCAAACACAAGTTATGGCCAAAAGAAGGGCCGGGAGTCAAATTGGTAATTTGACTCCCAACCACTAAAAGTTAGGAATCGCTCCAATTTCCTTGCGTGTAGGTGGCATGCAACATACCGTTAGAAAGCTCTCGACAAGGGCTACAACTTTGCTTCACATCTCATCTCAATTAAAGGTTTGCATATAATGTTATGGGCCCCCAAAGTTGCGAGAATCCTAACTTTAGGAATTTCGAGACTCCCACTTGAGAGTCTTGGGACAAATAACATTTGGGTGCTGGTCTCGTGGCTAAACATAGAGTATATTATAAGGGGGAAGGTGGTGGCTTCCCCCAAATCCGGGCTGTGGTGGGTCTTGTGAGTCCGTGGTTGCCCGTGGCTCGTCCGTGCACCAAAGTGCTCCAACTACGCACTGACCAACTTATTATTTGGTTTTGTGTAGGTCCATGTGAGTAAGTGAATTTCTTATGAATCTTCCTAGTCCCATCCTAGAGCTCCAACACGCCCCTCTACCCTCGAAGTGCTACGAGTCAAGGAACGTGCCCAACTTCTCTTTCCATTAACTTCACCTTTGGACTTGCAGTTGAATCCATCAAGGAGCTTGTGGGTGCGTCAATTGGAGACTCAAACATCTTCACAATTATGGATTTAAGGCAAGGCTTCAACCAGATTGTGTTCATTGCGAAAGATCGCAAGAAAATGGCATTCCATGGAAATAACAAGTTGTGGGAATGGCTTGTGATGCCTTTTGGATTGAAAAATGCACATGTCTTCTTTCAACAAGTCATGGACCAGGTTCTTGAAGGGGCAAATTTCTTGAAATGCTACATAGATGACGTCCTAGTGCATAACAAAGAACTCCTATAGCACTTGGTTCATCTTGAAGAATTATTCAAGAGGCTCCACGAAGTTAATATGAAGATCCATCTTTAAAAGTGTGAGTTTGTTGTCACCTCAATAGTCTACCTTGGACATAGAATTTTGCTAAATGGTATTATGGCTCATTGGGCCAAAGTAGTAGCCATTTTGGAAATGCCCAATCTTACTAATGTTCACACTTTGAGGAGCTTCATCGGACTATGTAATTATTACAGAATTTATGTCCAAGACTTCATACTATTACTCATCCTCTTTATGCATTATTAAAGAAGGATGTTGCTTGGACATTGAGTGATGAGGCTTAGGAAGCTTTCAACACACTCAAGGAAAAGCTTTCGAAATTCCCCATTCTAAGAAGACTTGATTTCAGCAAGGTCTTCATTCTACACACTCAATGGAGTGCTCTTGGTATTGGAGCTATTATTGGCCAACTTGATGAGGAGGCAAGGAATATGTTATCGCCTATGCATCCTAAAGCAACAACAAGGCTAAGAGCAACTACTTTTCATACGAAGGGGAGTGCCTTATTGTTGTATGGGTCATCATACATTTTAGGCCATATCTTTATGGCACCAATTTCATTTTGTATACCGACCACTAGCCTATCAAATGGTTGATGACCAATAATAAGCTTAATGGTAAGTTAGTTCATTGGGCGCTTATACTTCAGGAGTATGAGTTCAAAGTTATTCACCGACCTGGTATTACACATCAAAACACAGATACCATGTCGCAAAGACCCTTCACTACCTTTGAAAATTTCTTAAAAATTAAGCAAAACTTCAACTAGATTCTAGCAATACATGTATCTGATGCATCTAGTTATCTTCCACTACTGCAATGTAACTTGGTTAGTTATCTTCCACTATTGCAATGTAACTTGGTTAAGTATCCCATTGTGGATATATGGGAGGACTTGGACACTTTGAGGTTTCTTCAGCATGGGGAATACCCTCCCCAAGTTACATCAAATCATTGAGATCGCATACAACAACAGTCCAAACACTACTCATGGAGGGACAATCACCTCGTTCAATGTTTACCACAAGGCGACAAAGTGGTTCCTCCACCACATGAACAGCTTGGTTTTATTGAGAAGGTACACTCGGAGCTTGGACACTTTGGAATTATGCATATTTATAGCCTTCTCGCGCCTCATTACCATTGGAGAGGTATGTATGCTCAAGTCCGAGACGTCATTGCTAGGTGTGAACAATGTGATAGAGTGAGAATTTTTTTCTCCTCTCAACAGCTCACACTTTCTCCACTTTCTATTCAAGGCATGTTCTATCGTTGGTCATGTGATTTAGCTAGAAAATTACCACAAACCTCCAGGGGTAATGTCTACATCATGATCATGATTGAACATTTTTCAAAGTGGGTCGAGCTTGTTGCATTATCGGACAAGTCATCACACAACACTAGCTAGGCTTTCTTATAACATGTCCTAAGTAGGTTTGAGGCTTATTATGAGTGCCTTACTGATGAAGGATCAAAATTCAGGGGAGAATTCCAAGACCTATTTGACCATATTCTCATTGACCATCGCCAAATTTTAAAAGATCATCCCCAAGTTGATGGCCTTGCAGAGAGGATGGTTTAAACATGCAAGAAGGGACTTCGGAAGATTTGTCTCATTAGGAACAAAGAGGATTGGGACCTGGCCCTCCCTTACATCGCCATGGGTTACAAGATGTCCAAACACGCCTCTTTGTCTCATTTCTCTCCTTACTTTCTACTTTTTGGGAGACATCCCATTCCACCCTCTTCCATTACTATTCAAATGGACCAAGTTGTGGACTTGGACTCTCCATCCACTTGGGCTAAGGTTATCGTAGAGAGGGTTGCTCTATCAAGAGGGTTATGCCCATGGCCATGGAGAACTTGTCCATTGCACATCATCAAGACACCTTATGGTATGCACACACACAAGGTGGCAGTTACAAACCTAAAGTGAGACAATTTGATGTTAGTGACTTTGTATACTTCCAACGACAACCTAATGATATTTTAGACACTTTTTCGGTTGCACTATCTTAAGGATTAAGGTGATCAGGCTTTCAAGTGTGTTGGAGTTATAAGGAGCTGACGGATGCACAATTCGAGATCACTCCAAAAATTATGCGCCTTGCCACCTGTTGAATTTGGATCCTACCATCATCACATCGATTTGGATTCCTCCATTTGATTATCCATGTTAGGTATGTCAAAGGATAGACAATGCTAATTAGATGTTGTTTTGCGATAATTGTAATGGTGGATACCATCTCCCCTACCTCAAGCCGGAACTCACTCAAATTCCCGTCAGCATTTGGTACTTTCATCATGTTCTCCTGCAACACCTTGATTTTTACTCAGACCATGCCACCCTTTTCCAGGTCTTGGGGGGGGGATACATGAGAATTTCATGTTAGCCTCTTCTTGTGCATTGTATATATATGTGCATGCATCTCTTTTTGGTTGATAAGTTTCTACCTTTGACTGGTTTTAATATTTTTGTTTAGTAAAGTTCATTATGGATTTACACCTTTACGACACCATACGTCACAACACTACACGTCACAACAGCTGTCATGCTCGTACATGGCCTAATACATGATGGCCGATTATGAGCATGCCCATCATGCCTTTTAGGGTTAATGTACGTTCTTAGGTGACTGTATGTTATTAGGTGTTTAGGGTTTCAACTTGTTGGTGGCCGTATAAAAGGAAAAACCCTTCCCTTCTCTTTTTAGGTTTTCTATAATTCCTTTGTGAGGGAGAGTTTCCTTTATAGTCAAATTGGATTTCTAGATGTTCACGGCGGCTATTACACGGCCATCGTTTACATACACTACATGTTCTTTCCTTCTTTGCAAGTCAATTATACATGAGAATTTCATCTCAGCCTCCTCTTGTGCATTATATATATGTGTGTGTGTGCATCTTTTTTTGGTTGATTAGTTTCTACCTTTGATTAGTTTTAATATTTTTGTTTAGTAAAGTTTACTATGGATTTACACCCTTACAACACCGTACATCACAACACTACACGTCATGATAACAAGAATATTTTATCCATGTGGATAGAATATTCTTTGGATGATACAAAATATTTGTCCAAATATACAGAATGTTGAATTTCACACTTAGGAATTATTTCCCATAATCTTTCAATAATGTCTAAATAATTAATGAACATCTAACTTAGTTTGATAATTAATTTCTATCTAACAATGAAACATCATTCATGTATGCAAAATGTTAAATGAACAATTATCAAAATGTTTATAAAACTAACATTGCTTGCAAGTTTTAGCCTAAGAGCCAAACACATAGCATCATCATGAATGTTAAAATTGCCAATTTGGAATAGTACTCCTACCTACACCAAAGTTGCATCACGATCCAATAAGCTACGAATTTCATCATAACTCCAAGTTGGAAAATGGATGAAACTTTCAAACTACCCACAAAACATGACATGCTACAAAACATAGTACATGTGTTTACATGGCACCCACTTCATTCATCAACCTAATGAATTGGACATCATTGTTATAAAATCCAAACAAATGCAAACTAGGAAATTCCCTATTGTAACTTCATATTGCTTCTTGTATGGATTTTGGCTAGATAAAATCTTATAAATTCATCCATATCCAAGAGGGGAAACCTCCAATGGTGGGTTTACAATCATTTCAAGAAGTCAACTAGCCTCCCACTAATTGTAATGTAAATTTGACATCTTGAATGGCATCGTATAACAAACAGCCTCGTCATTAAGTGATGTTAGCCACAACATTTCATCTAATGCCTTATTTATATGAATGGAATTTTCCCTTCCAAATAGATTTTGAGGAAACATCAAATGTTATTTATTCAAAACAATTCCCACTTCCTCAAAAGACTTGATTTCATCTTGGGTGAGATTGGTTTCAATTTGAATCAACCAATTTTTTTGAATAGTTGGTCTATCCAATACATACTTACATTTCGTATCACCAACACAATGATTCATATCATTTGCACAAAACTAGAATTTGTGCAACTTTAAGGGTGCACCAAGGAATTGAAACCACAACCTTGAGTAAGTCAAAGTAAGGACACCAATAGAAGTAGGGTTGGCAATTATTCTAGCAACACAAGAATGCTTGGTGGATTTTTACAATGCGGAACATTGAACATGCGACATAAGGGGGCCATCTTTCTATATGCCAAACTCCATCTCTACATGGAGCTTCAAGGACTTCAACATCTCCTTGAATTTGATCCTCCCTAGGTTGCTCAATTTCCACACCTGATCTAACAATTGTATGGTTTACATGAAGATGAGAAAAATTCACATGGTCGTGCCTATGTGAATCCCCTTCTGATTTGGGGGCTAGATTCGCTTTCCATTTACAAGAACCAAAGATCTCCTCACCTTCCATACAATGTGCGATTCTAATTGTGTAAGCCGATCCCAAGGAATATTTCAAAATTGTGTTTACAAGTTGTTTCAGATCTTTAGATTGGTTTATTCTACGTAAGATTAATTCATTCTTATCGGCCCTTGACCTAATCGACCACCCTGCTTGAAATGAAAATACAACGTCAATTATTTGAAAGCTCAAACGTATTCATTTGATGTCATAACATACAAATAGGCTCCCCTTTTGCCAAATTGTTAAAGTTAAACATTGTGTATTTTTTTGAAAGGTTGCACCTGGGCATGTTTGCAAGTTCTTCGAGAGAGAATTTATGCAAGGAAAATAAATGTTTGTTATGCAATATTAAAATAATTAGTAGCGTAGATGTGAACTTGTCAAGAAGGTGGGGTGAAAGAAAAGATGTGTGGGAGGGTTGAAATCAATACATGTATCATAAGTCCTCCCCATCATCTCACACGAAAATGCCAAAAATTGAACCAATTCTCCAACTCTTGAAGTCTAGCTTCATCAACGACACCTAAAGAATACCACCAATAACAAATTACTACATATCGAGCATCAGTTTCTTCCAAAGAAATGGCATTTTTGTATTCATAGCACAATGTCCTATGTTTGTCTCATAACTTTAGCTTGATCTATTATTTTGTGTCTATCCATGGATTGACTCCAATGAAAAAACCAAGTTCATTCTTTGTCAACCATCAGCGCACTTGGATCTTCACTGCCATAGACAATTCAAACTGTGTTCCAATTGGCCTAAACATTGCCAGCCATGAATCCTTTGAAATTTTGATTGGGAACACCATTATTGACCATGACCTTGTTTAGATTCCACCACATTATACACAAAACCTTTGTGTTTTTTAATTGCATATCACATATCATAATCATCATCACCTTGCAATATAGCTCTCACAATATTGTTTTGACACCAAAAATTATGGCATCTATTACAAATGTCATCCCACATTTTATTTAGATCAAGTAGGAGGTTGTCCCAAAACATGTTGATCCTCAATCTTTGTTCATAGATTTGTGTGATTTGTCCAATGAGGATGGAATGCCTTCAATCTCTCTCTGCCCATCGACCTCTTCTTTGCACACAAGTCATTTTGTTTTGGTTTATGGGTGGAAGCAAGATAAATTATACACAAAAAGTAGTGTAGCAATGGAAAAACTAGGGTCTTTGAATAAAAGATACAACAAGTAGAAGACTTTATGAAGATCATGTAAATATTTTTTGGTACATTATTTATTAACTAGTTTTTACATTGAATTCCAAAGTTGCATTGATAATCTTGTGATTTTTCAAACTACTTGCAAGTACTTGAATTGTACCTTTGCATTTGTGGCATTTTAACAAGTAGGTGACATGTACATGAAAGTAGATGAAATTTTTTTGCAAATTCAATTTTGTTTTTTCAAGCACCTCAATATTGATGTGGTGAAAATTGTGATATCTCTTTTTTGTCAATAAAGTTTTTTTCATAATGAAAACCATCCCCAACCTTTTGGAAAATGACAAGTTTTTGGGGATACTTTTGGGGTACTTTTTGAAATCCAAACTACATAGCAAAAATCATTTTAAGATGCTAGAGGAAGGCTAAAGGTGCTAGATAAGTTAGATTTTGGCTTTCAAGTTTTTAATATTTTGGGTAAGCATCCATTTTCACAAGTACACTAGTACAACAAGTATGTTGTTGTCATACTTGTTGTGTTGACATTTGTCATTATTTGTCATTTATACTTTTTGAAAATGGTCTTGGTGCAAGTCTAGATGTTTAGGGTAAAACTATGAATCCATTGGGATTGACACTTAATTGGTTGGTCTAGACCGTTTTTTGAATGAAGGTGAAATTAGGTGTCATCTTGACTATGCATTGACAATTTGAAGAGAAGTGTGCACATGAATTGAGTCACCTTTGCAAACTCAATTTAAGGTTCAATCGATTTTTTGCTCCTAAATGTTTTTGTCGTGGCTCTTCACCATTCCCTTAGAAAGCTCACAATGAATTCAAAAGTTCTTTTATGACAACATAGATTTGCCCACCACCAAGAATGAAAAGGCAGTCTACTAGAAAGCAACCTCATGATGTTAACTTGAACATTACAAGATGGCAAAGGGGCTAGAAGGGTTATTGAATGTTGCAACAAACACGAGAAGATACTTTTTAAAATTTTGGAAGAGGTTTTTTTGTTCATTGTTTGAAACTCTGAAATTGGAAATGTTTATCCATTTGATTATGTTTCTTTTCAAAGTAGGATGTTTAGGATTTCTTGGTGCAATGGTTATGATAGTGTTAGTTTGAAAAGGGACCCACATCTCCTTTACATGTATGGACTATTGTTGTATTCTTGTGGGAGGAGACATTTGTGTTATTATTCACTTGACCATTTGTTATGGCATGGGAAGGTAGTGGAACAATTTCTTCTACAAACTAATGTACCCACATACATTCAAATTACAACATTTATTTTAAACATTATTTGTTGGAGCATGATGTAGGATACCGATTGGTGGAATTTGAAGGTGTTTTTTGTTTTAGGTTTAGTGTAAACCTACAATTAGCTACAAATGGGCAACAATAGGACCAAGATGAAAAGGTTGCATGCTGCTGAAAGGAAAGGGTGGAAGATGAAAAGAAAAGGATGGCAACACAAAAAGATGTAAAAACATTTGCTATCCAAGACAAGTTTGGTGTTTTCACATTCAATATTTGTTTCATTATAATCATTGAGGTTGTTGAACATGGGAGTTTGTCCCTCCATAGATCTTAGTAGTCTTCTTATCAAAAAGAAAAAAACAAGAAAAGAGTGACCAAACCATAACCTAATTTTTTATTATCAAATGTGATATTTTGGTTTGTTGAAGACTTGAAATTTTGTTTGTGCATTATCCTATACAGTTTATAAAGTAAATGTTGACATGGTAATTAATTACTTCGAAGAAAATGGCTAAGTGTAACTATCTTATAATATGGGATGTTTGATCATTTTGACAACATGATTGTCTTGTTTCCCAGATAGGTTCCATCAAATGCCCTATGTTACGGTAATAGTTTGAAAGGATATCCATTTTGTCAAGGTTTCTAGTTTGATTGTGCAAATGGTAATTAATTTATTTTTTGTTCTTTTGTTGATGTCTAAGAACTAACCCTTGTAATCTTGACTATGTTACATGTTAACATCTTGATCAAATTTGCATTTCGTAGCTTGTCCATTAGGTCATTTTTCATCATAGAAATTTCTATCAACATGAATTAAGTTGACACACTATGTGTTATATTTCATTTTGATGTATTAAACTATTCAATGATCATAGTTTGCAAAAGAAGTGAGAACAACAACAAACTTCAAGAGCACATCGATAACTTCAATCTATATAAGTTATAGAGGGCATTACAATTGATGTGGATGAAGATGCAATTGATGTCAATGAAGACCTCAATAATACATGCCCTATTATAGGTACTTTTTCACAATCTGGGTTGTGTAGATGGAGAAAATGTTATGTAATTGCTAATAAGTTTATGGCAAAGCTAGATAGTATTTTACAACATTTTGATGTTGAAGAAAAAAGGGACATTGTACAAAGAATTTTGGAGCATGATAGTTTGAAGGAACTTCTACTTGAGTACATTACTTCCAACAAGGGATCGGAGAAGGCCCTACAAGCTTTATGCAACATGTGGGAGGCATATGCCACATTAACATCTGTAAAGTAAGGTAAAAATTCCTTGTTCAGAAATGTACTAGTGATAGCTATGGTGTCTAATGTTGGTAATACAAGTCAAAAACACATTACCAAGGCCATTGGTGCCACTAGGTACATGGTTTGGAAAACAATAGAGCATTGTGTACATGTGGATGAAATTAGAGAAAACTTGTGGGGTGGTTGCTTCGAAAATGGCGTTGTGATATGATGAATGAAGGGGATCATGAAGCTACATTAAAATGGTAGGAAACAACTACAACAGTTTCACCTATATATAAGGATGTGAAGAGGAGGCACATAAGTGCCAAGGTGTTTGAAAAGCACCTAACTCATTACCTACAAGAATCTTAGGTACGAAATACTAAAGCTAATTTGATTTGTTCAAAGATGATTTTTGTAGCAAAATTCTTGTGTGCATACTTAGTTTCTAGGTTGTATAGTGTTCTTCTATTTCTATGTGTGAATCCATTAGTTTGTAGGTCATGGAACTACTAGGGCACTATTTGTTGATTATTTCTTGGAATCTTCAATATATAATTTTGTATCATTTTTTTAAATTTCCAATTGTAAGATTTTGAAGTCTTGTTGCAATCACCAATTTATTAAACATTAATTGGTTGTTGATGTTTGCTAGATTACATGTTTAGTTTCCTACTTCAATACTCAAGTAATATTCTTTACTTACCTTCCTTTGAGTGTGCTTGTTGTAAGCCAAGGAGTTCCTTCCCTATTTAACTAACTATTGGTTTTAGTGCAATCCATTAGTGTTATGTACTTACATGCATATTAACCTAACTATTCATGTTTTTTGCAATTACATAGATACTTGACTAATGACTATTTGTCCTTGGTTACTTTGCTAATTACATATAGTATACTTAGATGTATGACCATGTGTGTGGTTGGGTTAAGAGTTTCTCTACTACTTGGTTAAGGACTTGACAAGTTGGGGGTGTTACTTGGTAGCTACTTGGTTACGTATTTTGTAGGCTGGGGAGTAGCTTAAGTACTTGGTTAAGGATTCTATACTTTCCTAATTTTCTAATTAATACCCATTTACTTACATGAACATGACTATGCACTTGGTAAGAGTTGTAGGTACTTGATTACTTGGCCAAGGATTGTTCTATACTTACCTATTTTGTTGACTAGTGCTAGTATACTCACATGGACTTTATACTTGGTAGGGCTTGGGGTTACTTGGCTACTTGGCCAAGTAGTGTTATGTACTTAGCTACTTTATTAACTGGAGTTAGTATACTTACATGGACATGATATGTATTTGGTAGGTGTTGGAGTCACTTGGTTATTTAGCCAAGGATTGTTTTTTACTTACCTACTTTGCTAGTAATGTTAATATACTTACATGAACATGATTATGTACTTGGTAGGTGTTGTAGTTACTTGTTTACTTGGATAAAGATTGTATGTACTTAATCACCCTAGTACCACCAATTATGTACTTATTTACAAGGTTGTGTACTTTTGCAAGTTGCCAATTACTTCTCTACTTGACTAAGTTATTAACAATTTCAACAAGCTACTTGGTTAAGTAATAATCTTTACTTGCCACATAATTAAGTACTTGTTCTTGATATGAGGTTAGTTGTCCATAGTATTAAACACATGTTATACTTGTTTTAGTTGGCAAGTAAATTATGTTTTTAGTTTTTGGGGTGACAATTTGGTGTTGTTTATACTTGTTGATTATAATTGTTCCAACAATGAAGTGTAAGTTCTCTATTCCTTCGTGACAGTTTCATACTACCTACATACTTGTTGATTGTAATTATCAAGTATATAATGCTCTACATTTTCTAGTGACAATTTGCATTTGTTTAATTGAACTACTTTTACTTGTTCAAGACATTTATTTTATTTGAATAATGTTTCATGCTACAATTGACTTATAAATTTGTAATTTGTTTTTTTGTGCCATTGGACTTTTACACAAGATTTATGAAAGTTCATGTAGAGTGCAACACTTGCGCTTGCAAATACCATACAGAAATGGTGGAATTGAAACATGGTTTCAATAACATGCGGACAACCTCAAAAGGAGTACATGGTAGAGCTTGCAATTGTAGTTGTGATGTTTGTTCTAGTGAGATTCCAAGGCATTACATTGTTGAACGAACACAATTTTCCAATCTCATTAACATGTGGAGTTCCATTTTGTGTCCTTTATAACCTAATTATGTGTGGCATAATCCACCTTGTTGAAAGGTGAATGCCTTGATTATGGCACAAAAATGCTCATGACTTGCCTTATTGAAGATGATAAACATATTACTCTTCATATGCAATGGAAGTGTTATGAACTTGTGGTTCATGGTTAAACTAAGGTCGAAAAAAACAACAAAGTATTATGGCTATAATACAAGGAAACCATAGCAAAGGTATTCCTTGATTATTTTCACCCTACGTTTACCCTATTTTCACCCTATTTTTACCCTGGAGGTAAGATTTCCAACTCTTTCTTTTTTTCCTTTCTTTTTATGTCCTTTCATTATTTGTTTCTAGCTTTGATTCTTGTTTCATGTTTCATGTTTCTTATTTTCTTTTTGCTTTCTTTCATGTTTATTTCTTGCTTTCATCTTGTATGTAGTTTTTAAAAAATTTCAAGCTCTTAGCCATAGATGGAGCTCCAAAAAATTAGAGCTCCACCTATGGCCGGAAGCATTTGGCTCCTTGCATTCCAAACTTCAGCATCGAAGTTTGGAACACTAAGAGCCAAATGTTTTCAACCCTATCGATCTCGCAAACAAGCTTGGGAGGGTTGAGAGCAAAAAACTCTCTGCATTCCAGATTTCGGTGCCAAAGTTTGGATCAAAAGAATTTTTTCTCTCAACCCTCCATAGTTCAGCCGCAAGCTTAGGATGGTTAAGAGAAAAAATATTCTCAACACTCCAAACTTCAATGCCAAAGTTTGGAGCGGCGAGAGTCTTTTTTCTTTCAACCTTCCTAATTTCGAAGCTCCAAGGTCTCAACTTTCCAATCTTTGACACCAAGCTTTAGAGCGAAGAAAGGATTTTCTCCTCCTTAAGCTCAAATTTCTTTAAGTTCAGTCTCAAAGTTTGGAATTCCAAAAGACTTTTTCCTCTTTATGCATGAAAAGCGATGTAGGACTCAAAATATGGATTTCAAAACTTTTTACTTTTGATCCTCTAAAGTTCGACAACCTCAATTATCTTCTTTTTGGTTTTTAAACTTTGGTTGAAAGCAAAATGTTATCGGCCGTGCAATCTTCAACACCAAACATTGGTGGATGGAGAGAGTTTCAACTCTTGGAGCTCCTTTGAAAATCCTTATAGACTTGATCAATGTTCTTTTTTCTATTGTGAGCATTTTAGTTATTGTTTTTACTTTATTGTCAATTTGCATCTTTGTATCTTGTTGCAGGCTCTCCATACCATTCCATTCACTACAACAAAAGGTGTCCCTATACGCCAAGTGATTTCATTGGGTTTTGAGTGAATTCACTGGTTGTAGTGAATGGGGACTAGTGAAGAAGCAATGAATTCATTGGTCTACTAAATAAGGATTAATGAACTGCACCCACATTTTGTAGTAATGATTGGATAACCAAGAGGAGGAGGTGGGTTGGTTCATCCTTACCCTTTTATTTGTCATGTTCTAGTTTCCATAGCTTTTGACATTTTCTGGTTTCTCTTTCTAGGTCAAATCATATATCTAAATCCATTAAATAGGAAGAAGCCATGTCCATACTTCAAGAAGAGGTAAGGAAGAAGAACATCGATTTCAATCATTTCATGTTTCTTTTTAAAACAACTAGAATCAAACAATGTTAATGGAACAAAAAATTTAGTGTTTCAATTCCAGGAAGCAATGTCTCAATCCACAAGATAGATTGGGGGAACTACACAAGTTGATCCCCTAAATGTGGTAAATCCATATCCTTCATATATTTCAATTCATACAATTTGATTTCATATCTTCAAATCTTGCATTTGCTTCAATCTTGTTGCGAACTTTGGTTTCAAAATGGGAATTTGTTTCATTTTCAATGTGTTGTAGACGTAGGTTGTAAAGTCTATAGCTCAGGACACTAAGCTAAGCACATTTGATGACATAATCTAAAAAGTCCAAATCCACCACAAGTTCAAGATTGTGGAGGCTTGGACATACACAAGATTTTGCCAAAGGAGAAAGCTCAAATGAACATTCCCCTTTGTTGAATGATATCCATGCCTGTGGTGAAACTGACCCTGAAAATTGATGTGCTGAAAATGGAACAAGCCTTCCATATGGGTTATAAGGAGGGTGACAAAGTTTTCTATGTGTTTGCCACAAATGGCAAAGGGAAGAAGCTCTTGTGGACACTGATGAGGAGGGCTGGGATTAACACTTGAAGGTTGCTAATGATGAATTTGAAGTCTTTCTAAAAGGAGACCCAAATCTCTTTAGGTTTTCAAGATGTATGTTCTATGTGTGGGACGAGAATCAATGTTTCTAGGCATGGATGCCATACATCATTTGGGTACACCTCAATGATGCAAATTGGCACATTTGCGTCAATCCCATTTTCCTAAACACAACAAGAGGACTCATGGACCTCCTCATTACCATGACTGACCTCCATAGGTAAACATTTTTTTCTCATGTAGTCTAAGCTCATTTGAATGTACATTTACATTTGCTCATTCTGTTTTTGTTAAATGTGTAGGTCAATTGAATTGGATCATGTCAAGCCCAGCCTTGTGCATGATTTTTCAAAATCCAAAGCATTGGCAAAATTCCTCTACAACAATTTAAGGATGTGGTATCCCCTGACCTATACAAGTGTGAGAATAAATCTTGCAAGACCTAGTATTCATTGACATTGGAGGTGTTTTTGGAGTACATGTACAAGGTAACAATAACAATCTTTCAACTTCAATTGAATTCTTGTTTTCAATAGAGCATTCATGTCTTTTGAACTCAAAATCCTTTTGTTTCTTGTATACAAAGAAAGTTTTTTGCAATAACAAATGTTGTTGTCAAGCTGTATTATGAGGAAGTGCTGGACCCCAACCACAGGTCAACATCCAAAATGCAAATGTTCATGGAGAAAGCCATGGAACAAATCATGAAGGAGAACTTGACAACCTTCACCAAACATCTTTTAGTCTATGATCCTTCATTGGGTCTAGAGTTCTTGCAACAAATTCAAATTCATTATGATATGAACTCTAATCTATAAATGTTAACAAAGAAACTATAAATGTTGGCCTCGTCAACCATCTCCAATGAGCAAAAGGTTTTGTGGCTCATGCAATGGAACGAATCCAATGTGTTGAGGGAGGCTAAATTCCAAAACAAGGTTTTTTTAACTCTACGTTTGATAGGTGGCTTGACAAGGCCACCTTTTGGTCTCAAGTACCCCTTCTACAGATCGTGTATTATCTTAATTACAATTTTTTTGCCTAATTTCAAGGACTTATAATTGAAGTCTACTCCTATGCAGCTTGAGGTTGAAGCTCATAAGTTATATGCATCAATAGTCATGAATCTTGCTTTGTTTGTTAGAGATACAAACAAATTATCTTCCTTGTCAAATTGCATCAAGGAATGGAGGCTTGTAGCCTAGGAGATTGCATTATTTAAAGAGTTCAAGTCAAAGGATGGAACTTGATGATGTAAGGCTTGGGAGCAACAAATTAATGGGAATGAAGCTTTGAAAAGAATTTTTTTATAGGCAAATGCATTTTTGACTCATACCTAATCTATTATTTGTTCCATTGCATGATCTGAATCTAACATCCTTTCGTGATTTTCCCAAGTATTTCAATTTTGTGCTCCTTTAGGGAGGTGTTATTTGTGATTCCAATGCTCCTGAAAATTTGGAGGGTTCCCAAGTCAAATAACACCATGTACCAAAAAAACTTACTCGGAGATTAGACATCGAATAGACATCCTCCCATCTCCAAGATTGTCCATGGTATGTGGATTGCCCGAAGGACAACACACCTCCTTTTAAGCAGGAGCTTTGAAAGAAACTTGATCCTAGCTATCTTGAGCACCTTGCATCATCTGAGATGGAAGTAAGGGCAAGCAACAAGAAGAAAATCTAGGATGGAGCAAAAAATAAAGGCAAGGGAAAAGTTTCAAACTCCAATTTTGAAGGAGAAGACTCAAAGGTTGTGGAACATCAAGAAGATAGGGGGAAATGCAAGCTACGGTGGCTCACTTTTTGTGACCTTATGGACTTTTTGGGGTGAAAATCCTTTAAGGTGTACCACACAAGATGAAAAGGGCCTAGTCCTTACTACAATCCTTTTTTACCCTATATTTTGATCCACATAAAAATTAATGAACCAAATGTTGTCAAAATTTTCAAAAAGACTATATTTTAGACTATTACAATTTTAAATTCCATCATAATCATCCATAAATGTGTTTTTACATGGTAAAAAAGACACAAAAAGGTGACATTGTGACAAGATTTTAGTACACCTTGAAAAAATTTCACCCTTTGCAAAGTGTACCATATTCAAATGCCACAAATTGTCGTAACTTTAGCCTTGGGCTCATGACCAAGGCAAGGGCTTGCGAAGGTGCGAGCCAAGAGTGAGCCCGGGAGTCACATTTCATGCTCCCAGGAGTGCAAAAGAATGGGAAGGAATGAACCCTCACACTCCCAAATGAACCCCCACTTTGGGAAGTTGGAGTCCAAATGGACTCTTGAATCTTTAGAGGGCAATTATAGGGGTCTGTTTCAAACCTGATCTCAATTGGAGGTTTGCATGCAAAGTTATGGGCCCCAAAAGTCGCGGGAGTCCCAACTTTGGGAATTTTGGGACTCCCATTTGGGAGTCCTAGGACAAAATGTCATTTGGATGTTGGCCCCATGGCCAAGCACAGAATACACTATAGGGGGGAAGGTGGTGGTTTCCCCCAAGTTTGGGCCGTGGTGAATCTTGTGAATCTGTGTTTGCTCGTGGTTTGTCCGTGCACTAAAAAGGGTTCTAACTATGTATTAACCAACCTATTGTTTGGTTTGTACAAGTTCGTGCAAGTAAATGACTTACTTATCAATCTTCCTAGCCCCATCCTAGAGCTCCAGCACGCCCCTTTACCCTCGAAGTGCTGTGAGCCAGGGAGCGCGCCCCAAATTCTTCTCCTTTAGTTGTCTTCTTCTTTAGACTCACGGCTAAGTCCATCAAGGAGCTTGGGGGTGCATCACAAATGCATTGTAAAATCATCAATTTGACAAAAATATTTATGGATAAAGATTACCAACTTGAATAAGAATATTTATAAAGTGATGAAATTCAATAAACATACACCAATCATATAATAATGAACTTTTAAAGTGGACATATGGACTATAATCTAGGTTATGCATTAACATTCAAATGCATTTTTTGTTATGATTTCATCTCAATATTTTTAATAGGGACTCAATATATGATACTCGATGGAAAAATAAACATGAATTGAAAAAAATTACAACAAAAACTTTAACGAACAAATAACTATGGACTTTTGAATGACCAAATTTGGGACATGTTTTCAAAAGTCCTAATCTTTTTTTGTTGGATTGATATTTTTTTCCCCTAACATGTATAATAAAAAGTTTCTTAAATGGACAACCTTTCATATGGACTTTATTAGTTGATTAATCACCACATAAGGCCCACTAAACATTGGTTTTTAGTGTTTTTTCCCATTACAATGTTGATTTTTCCATTAATATGGACTTTTGGGACTGGGATTCTTGTTGCTTTTGAACCACCATAGCTTGCATCTACCCAAGAAAAGACATTCTCCCATCTGAGTCACTAGTTGATGTTCAAGTGAGACAAATTAACGTGTTTCCTAATGGGGAGGTTGGATCTAAAGGTTTCCAAGGCACTCCTTCCCAACACTATTAGAATCAAAACCTTGGTGCAGATGTTTCATAAAAATCACGCAAGCAAGCTCCTCCACCTCCCATTAGGATACACTTAGCAAGGAGTTTGTAAAGCAATGTGAAAGTCCTCAACTTGTTTTGGCCTTCCATCCTAGCATTCAAGTTGGAGCTTGGATGTTGGCTTGAGGAGTTCGCACATCTTAATGACTTCATTACCATTATAAATTCATTTCCCCATTTCCCCAAGCTTTTTTATGAAATTTCTAAAACCAAATTCTTGGAATATTTGTGAAACTTGTAAAATTGACACTATAATTTCTTTTTGGAAGTGGCTAGGTCCATCAAACTTCAGTGCCGAATTTTGGTCAACATAGTAAACATTCCCAAAATTTTGCACCAAACTTTCTTCGGCACTAAACTTTTTCCTTTATGAATTACATCCATCACCAAACTTCAATGTTAAAGTTTTGTGGCATTTCCATGTTGGAAACAATCACTAAACTTCGACGCCAAAGTTTCATGAAGATTCCAGATAAGATCTTCTCACCAAACTTTGGTGTCAAAATTTGGTGAGGATTCCACGTAGGATCCCCTCACTAAACTTCAACGCCGAAGTTTGGGGAGGATTCCAAGTAGGATCCTCTCACCAAACTTTGGTGCCAAAGTTTGATGGGGATGCCAAGGTTTGGTTGGGATTCCCTCCTCTTGTACTTTCATTTTTTAAGGTTTCACAATCATTGCTTGATCATTTCCATTGTGTCTCTGCAAATCTCCCCAAAAAAAAAGTGGATATTGTGATTGTAGACATCCCAAGCAATCTCCTAGTGCCTTATGTCTTTGACCCGACATTCTCTATCTTGTCTTGGAATCAAAGTGTTGACAACTTTATTGATTCTAGGTCATTATGTTTTCTGAAAAAATCTTGTTCGAAAATGGAGTTGTGTTACTTTTCCATGTCAATGATTTGCATGTGTTAAAAGAGATCCGGTCTTTCCTAGAGAACTATTTTTTGAAGATCCAAATGAAGTGGATTGTGATAAATAATTTTTAACAAACAAGCAATGATGACCACTTGTCAAAGGTATTCATTTTTCTATGTGCTTATTTTTGTTTCATTACTTTCTTCTCACTCAGATATGGTAACACTTGGTTCTCCTTTCGACTCTTGTGAGCAAGGCTACATTGTTGGTCAAGGTCCCAAATCTTGATCTAGGGACCAACCCTTAGTTTTATTTCTGCCCCCCTTTGTTTAATTCCATGACCAAAGGAATCTGAGGATGTTTTATACAATTTCACAGGCCTCATTACTATGTCCAAATCAAGCTTGGGGAAGCCATTTAGAGTCACAAGAGAGATTGATCTTGGGATGATGCAAACATTCATCCAGGTGTGCGCAAGGCCTAAAACCCTTGTTGTCGACCTCAACTTCAGACCATGTCATTACATACCATTCTCCCTCTTTACATTTGAATAGTCTTTGCACTTGAGTTGAAAACAATGTATCTTCTTCTTTGTTGTTTCATAGGCAATGGGATTCGAGCATGTCAATGGCTTGGCATCAACATTCTTGCCCTTGAGCCTAAAAAGCTCTTGTTCCAAAAAGTTTTCACAATTTTCTCCTCAGTTCCTCCACCGTCACCCGCAAGTACTTCTGCCACCAACCTGGATCATGACTCCTTTGTCAAGAAGAAATGCATAATTATTTTGGATTGTGAGTATAGTTCCCAATTGTAACTTTTCCAATTCTTTCATAGTAATTCCCACTTTTGCCACAAAAACTTACTTCACATTTGCTTGCACATATCAACTTCAAAGACTTCCATTCTCTACACACCCTGGGTTCCCTTGAAATCCTTCAACCAATCCAATATTGCTTTCTTATGCAAAGGCATGGGCTAGTGCTATGGTGGACATGTAGTCCTCCCCATCAACTACTGTTTTTTTTTTTTTTCATCGTCTTATGATCCCCGTGTTCTTGCCTTTATTCACATGAAGGTCAAAGTTTCAAGTCCATGACAATTTTCCATTTTTGATTTTGGTTATGCTTGTTACTTTTCTAAATTTTTTTGTTGAATTCAAAGGTGGATGACATTTTGTCTATCATCCTAAGGTTGGGAGGAGAGATCTTGTTCAATTGCAATATGTAAAAGTTTCCTTTCCCTTTGCAATTGCAATGTCTTTGCACAATACCTTGGTTTCCAACTTGGATTAATTCATTAGATGGTGAATTTCATTGTCTTGTGTTGTATGTATTCACATTGCAATTTGGTGTACTCCTCTCATTTGCAAAGCATTTTGTAATCCCATATAATAATCTTGCATCTAGTATTTTGACTATTTTTTATGTTTGTATGTATAAAAACTTTAATTTGTCTTTGCATCTATGTTTCATTATTTGTGTCACATTAAACCTTTAAATCATTTGAAGTTCATTGGATAGGGTCTTGCTATCAATATTCTCACTATTCCCTTCTTTCTGAATTTTATTTTGATTTTAAAATGTTATGTGCTTTGGTGTCCATCTTTATATATATCTACTATACATTGAGATATTCTTGATATTATCTTGCCCAAATATCCTCCAATAAACCCTTCCCAAAGGGAATGGGAAATATATAATTTATACCAAATTATTGGCCACATCAATTTATTTTAAGATATTTTATTTGAATGTATTTTTAGTTAAAGCAATTTGAACATTTTAATTTACATGAACTATAATCTCTATTGAGTTTTAAACAAATCATATTTTCTTGGCATTTGAAAATTTTCCCCACCTAAGAGAATACTTATGAGTATGTAATTGTGTGTATTATATAATCCAATTCATGAACAAACTATTCCTTTCATTTATTCATTAGCAAAAAAAAATTCATTCTTACCATTCTTTTCGTTGTTCTTCAATCCGAACTGACTATAAGCCATACATGGATATTCAAAAACTAAAGAAGTTCTTTTCTAGAGTTGTTTTTCTACAAATAATATTTTGTTGTCTAAGATGGTTTTATCCAAATTGCTAGACTAGTCTGCTACCGGGTTTTATCAAAACTAAGTTCTAAGTATGTTTATGGTGTTTTAATAATAAACAATCTGGATCAAAGAGAACACCACAGTGCATTATATAATAAAATTTCATGGGGATAGAAATATTTGCAAACATCACAAGTAAGGATTGGAATCCTCTATTAACGTATTTATTGTCTTCACCTAGCATCCATTAAAAAGCCTATTTTATAATCAACTTCTAGCCAATTTTGTGCACATGGTTTCTTGCTTCCCCCATACACTAGTTTCAATACATGGTTGCTCTAGCTTTGAATTCCTAGATGTCGACTTTTGTGACGGTTGGACTCTCATTTTCAATGGTTTCCTCCTCTTTTCCATTACTTAAAATAAAAATTTCCACATCACATTTCTCCTTCCCATTTTTCTCTTTCTTGATTTTATTTTCACTAAGGGACCACAAGTTGAAATTGCTTGCAGAATGCTCTCTCAAATCTAACATTGTATTTTCATCACAACCAAAGGATAGACTTTTTCCTAGGCTTTCCAATGGGGTGAAGAACTTTTCAAACTCGTCTTCTTCAGTTGCTCCTCTCCGAATGATTCCCTCACCAATATATTGCAACTCTTCCTTATAGGATTTATTTTTGTTTCTTTTCTTAACATTGTGACCATTGGTAGACCCCTACAATGTAACACTTTATCAATTAAATTTATCATGTTCAATGACTATTCAAGAAAAACCATAAATGCAATCAAAACATGACCTCCATTTTTTTCATGAAATCAATATCAATATCCTTTTGTAAGTACCTACATTTTGGTATCTTGATTTAGGTCATGGACCTTTGACCCAATAATGTTCCCAACCAACCAACCAACTAGAGATGAGTTTTCTACCTTGAATTCCACTTTGTCCTTCAAAGTCCATTGAAAAAAAACTCATATGTTTTAGCTCATTTTGGTTATGTTATGAACAATTCATGTTCATAAACATTTCTTATCCAAGGTAGTTTTACAAACAACAAACTACATATAGTTCAACACCCATTCACATCTTGTGTTAACAAATTATGAGCCATACCGACAAAACCATCTGTGGTAGTCCTAATTTTTAAGAATTGCATTAGGGATATTTGAGTGTGGTAAGGCTATTAGGAGTTTTTAGCAACTTCGTGTAAGAATAAAGAATGATGAATGTGCATGGTTGCGTGGGGGGGTTGTTTTCTTTTTTTTCAAAATTTAATATTAAATGAATAAAGTGTAAGGTTAATTTTTTTTTTCAATAAAAAGTTGGTAATCATAGCTTTAAAACTTCAGTTGCGTGATTAGGGGTGAAAAATCTTTAGAGGGTTGGGGTTAAAAGTAAACACCACAATTTGTAATGTTCGACAAAACATTAATCTAATTATGGTATTTAGTGGATAGTCGTGTAAGTGAAGATGTTTGAGATTCGTGAAACATTTGAAAGGGTGTCAATGAAAGGTCCAATGGAGATAGAACAATCTTCAAACATTATAAACGTAAAATTAATTCGAGACAACATAATGATTAAAATAAATAGTGCGATAAGGTGGTAATGGCAACATGGATTTCATGATGAATGAAGCTTTTATTCAGGTTTTGGATAAACTCAACGAGGAGCTACAATTAAATGTTGAGTCTCGAGCTATGCCATAATGATAATTCATAATTGTAAGAAATTTAGAATGCGTTGAATGGTGTGAACTAAGTAATCCACCTTGCTATTAACAGGTGGTCGACGAATTGGACCACACAACCAACGATGGGAATTGAAAACCATGCAAAGATGGAAGTGTCTTCAGTTTCGTAAAGACCTTCGTAAACAATTTTAGGTTCATCACCAAAAGCGAGGTTGACTTGCAACAAAATCATCAAGGTATGAAAGTTTAGTCAAAAAATACATGTGTTATTCAAACCCCTGACCTTTAATCAGAATGTACATGTCCATAGTCAAAAATGACAAATTAATCAACTTGAACCACTTAAAAAACCATGATTTATAGTAGTGATAACAACTTCAAACCCAATTTCACCATGTTTGGTTTAGAACTTTGTAACATTTTCCAAAAGTAATAGTAAGTTAATACATTTGCCACTTGAATAAAAGTAATGGCCTAATGGGTGAATGCAAAATTAAATGCCTTAATATTGATAGAAATTACACTCCCTATAAGTCCATACAAGATTCTTTAAAATGATTCAAATGGACATGGTTATTATTTTAAAATTTATTATTATTTTAACATTTGAATAATACATGTTCAATAATCACCTACAAACCTTCCCAAATCTATGTGAGATTTTTTATTTAATGTAATTGATGTCATATTTTAATTTGGAAGTCCTAAAAGGAAAATTCACAAAGTTTAGATGAATAATGGCCCATTTAAAACTTTTAAAAAATATGCTTCCGGACAAAGAAATTGAAAAACAAATAAAAATTGCAATTCATATGGACTTATGAAAATATGGTCAAATTTTAACCATTCAAAAATCCCGAATTATCAAACAATTAAGGTTTTTAAATAAAAGATTCCTCATATGAATTTATCATCTTGTATTACATCATATATTGAATCCCAATGACAAATTTGGAATGTGAATCAACATAAAATTTTCCATTTTGTGATGGTCCATTTAGATGACTAGTCCATATTTTTCAACTTTAAAAGTCCATTATTACTAACAAATGAATTTTTTATCAATAAATAACCACACAATACTTTTCATAATGAAATTGTTAGTTTAGATCCAAGTCCCAATTAGTAAATCTATGGATATATTAATCATCATATGCATTTGAGTAAAGGGTACCCATGAAAAAAACACCATTTTGTCACAATAGTGAGACACTCAACCTTGCATTTATCCCTTAGCTAAAGGCAACGGGTTTTAATCATACCAAGATCATTAAACTAGTGGGCCATGTGGGGATGAAACTACTATGGAATGGTCTTAATGACCTAATTAAGCTCACAATGTCTTTATGTTCTTAGTTGATTTATGGACCACTTGTCGCCCATGAAATGGTTATTTGGCTACTAGATGGCATCCATTTTTGCCAACCAATTTTTTCATACCAACATGGATGGAATGGAATGTGGCATATGCAACTTGTGTCATGTGTCATTCACAATTGAAAAAAACATTTGAGATGGTAGTGGTGTTTATAAGTATCCAAATGGTATGCTCCTTTGGGCCCATATGGTGTTTGACATATGGCACATAATTCCCTGCTTCTAATGAAATTGGATGTTTCCAAATAAATAGCACCACTTTTCGTGATTCCATACCCCACATGAAATTGGCTTCAAAATTTCTTTTCAAATTCTACTACATGTTATTATTTTCATTAGTGGCCATTTTAAACCCCTTGTAAACCCATGCAATAGGCAACATGTTTAGTGGGTTAACAACCAAAATAATGGGTTGCCAAATTGGACAAACCCTGGTTTCTCAAGGAGGAACCCATTGATTTTTTGCAACATGCCATTTTGCATGTGAAAGGTTTTGTTGCACCAAATGAGATGTTGATTAATCCAACTTTTCTTTCGAATGTAAATGTCAAGCATTCCATTTTGTCCTTGGCCAAATTTAGCTTAGAATGGCTCAAGTTACATGACACCACTAATGCTTCAATAAGCAATGATGAAGAGCTTGCATGTTGTCAAATTCATAGGGGGTGTATCACCAATGGATGCATGCATAAATATTGGTGAATTTCTCAATACATTGGGCGGGAACCCTAACTCCTTTAATGTTAACTAAGCCAATCATGGCAACAATGGGCTCAAGGGGAATATAATTTGTGTTTTCCCTTATTTTCCCCCTCATGATTGGATCAATGGAAGGTTTGGTGGTTGGACAATGCCCATCATGGAATTGGACAATGGACATTAGCCTTTGTTGGATGAGTGCTTTCATCACATCCATGTCAAGTTGGACTCATGGTGCCACAATTGTGACTCCTAGAGTTGGTGGGTGCCAAGACTTGAACAAGTTCACATGTCCAAACCACATCCACATCTAAGAAAAAACTTACATAATATATCCATATCCATCCATTAGTGTACATGTTAGTGTCACTTGTAAATCTTCTAGAATTATAGCATAGTATTTTCCATACTTGTTTGATGATTTGAATTAAAGATGGCAACATTCATTGATGTTCATTTTGGTATTTTTGGCACTTTATAATTGCTACTTTTCTAGCCAGTAATGAGTAAAGTGGTTGTATGCCACATACTCCTTTCAAAGGGTCTTGTTCCAAATACCCTTTACCATTTTCCCACCTAGTTTTGCCTTTTCATGTTCTAGTATGACTTGCTAGGACTACACTGGACCATGTGCACCTTCCACTTCTATGAGGTGGCATTTGGACTCCCATTCGCACTCCCATTTTCATTTGAATTGTCATTTATCTTTTGTGTAGCCATAGGATTTAAGCTTAAAAGTTAAAATTTTGATTTAAATTTTAGTCAACTTATGTTTGATTGGGTTATTGGGTTCACCATCCCATCCTTGAATAATAAAAAGTCTTTATATTGTAGGTAGAAAAAACAATAAAAACAAAAGAATTATGAGTGATGTCCACAATTTCATGCACACTTGTTGAATTCCCATTGGACAAAATAATGAGTCCAACCAATGAAATGCTTGCCCTTGATTCATTCAAATGGGCACAAGTGGAAATGAAAGAAAATTATGGGCTTGTCA
>Ga0116229_10002327_pt1 | contig 30630 bp, 30 predicted proteins | sample S1TSphgellanicum_3_FD_87313 | JGI IMG/M metagenome (GOLD analysis project Ga0116229, IMG submission 87313) | Host-associated microbial communities from peat moss isolated from Minnesota, USA - S1T2_Fc - Sphagnum magellanicum MG | ecosystem: Host-associated > Plants > Peat moss > Unclassified...
AAATAAAACAAAAAATTTTGTTTTTTTTTATAAGTAAAAATTGTAATAAAAAAAAAAAAAGAAAAAAATTGACAAAATTAAAAAAAAAAAAAAGGGGGGAAGAAGAATTAAATTTAAAAAAAAAAAAAAAAAAAAAAACCTGGACTCATGACCTAATTTGAAGTTTCTAAATTTTTAACACAAATTTTTCAAAGCAAGCACCCAAACTCTCTCCTCACTTGCTTGAAGTTAGTTATTTAGCTAAGTGAACATAAATTTTATATATATATATATATATATATAAATATGACGATAATTCAATTTTCTGTAAATTTTTATAATTATTTTTGGTGACCCATCATTATCCGCTTGAACCCTCCTTCTCGTCTCTCGCTAGTGGCGTGCTTGTCTCGCTCGCATGTGGTCTTAGCTTTCCTCGCGCGTTCCGCTGCACTTCTGAAATTCGAGCTTTTCAAGGACTTGCGAACCTCACGCGGTACGTCTCATCATCTCCTTGCACTCGTGCTCGTTTTCTGCATATTTTGAGCTCCTTTTTGCTGGTTTTGGTTTCCATTTGGTCCTTAGTCTCTCTCACTCGTGTTGTTTGCCTCTTTTTTTTCCCCTTTCTTTTTTCTTTCCTCTCTTTGTTTTCCCTTGCATTCTCGCTTTGATGCACTTGGAATTTATTTTTTCACTTTTTTTTTCCCTGGTTGCTTTCTCTCATTTTCTGTTTTAGTCTTTCGTGTACTCCGTTCCAGGTAATGTTCATTTCTGTTTCTTGATGACATTTTTGGGCCGAATTTCTTTCTTCTGTGTGTCGATTTTCAATCCGGGATTTCTCATACAGCATTTTGGAGATCTGTTGGAGAATTTTTGAAATGTTATCTGCACTCTTGTGAATTTTGTTTTCTGTTTCTGAAGCGTACTGAGGTTCCACGCATGTTTACGGTTTTAGCTTTCTCTGAGAGAGTGTGTTTTTTCCTGCGCATGTATGTATCCTTTTCATAGCTTCCGCGTGTGAGCATTGAGAGCTACTGCAAAAAACTGTCTTCTTCTGCTCAATGTTTCCACTCCATTTTGTAACCTCCAGCTAGCATTGTTATGTGGTTGGCTTGATCATTTCGATTGCCATCAATCACATACTGAATTTTGGCTTCTTTGCTTTTGTGCCTTGTAATTCTCAGAGAGGTGGTTTTGCTATAAACAAACTCATTGCAATGGATTTGTTTCTCAGCATGTCAAATTCTAGGTCAAGAATCAAACCCTACTGATGTCACTTTTCCTGAGTTGTAGCATTTCCTAGGCAACAAGTAGTTAAATGAGTGTGTATGATTGGCAGTCACATTTTTGGTGTCACAATGTGTCATTGAGCATGTTGCTGATTGGACTGTTGGTCTTACATACTTTTCTCTTGCACAGTTTGCTCTCAAAGGTGTGGTAGGTTTGTGCACAATTTTTCCTTAATCATCATCTGAGATTTAGAATGCATTAAGAAGGCACTAGTCCATGCCCACCTGAGAAGCCTTGCTGTAAGCCAGCTCCATGATGACATTGTTTCCTTAGTGGCAACACTTTGTTTTAAGATTTCCCAAAACGTGTGCTTTCTGTGCAGGCCTGATTCTGGTATTTCAACAACATTTTAGCTGCATCTCAGCTCCATACTTTATTCTACTTGGAAGGATTTGATTTGCACCTACGGTTCAAGAATGTTCCAGGTCAGTGTATTCTTGTTGAAGGCTTTATTAGTATGCAGTGATAAGTTGATACAGAAACATGGAAAATTACTCTGGAACTTGCACTTCGATCTCAGTGATGCCCACAATAGGAAATTGCCTGTTTGAAAATGCTGGCAGTGTAGTGCTATGCTTCTGGCATCACAGAAACATCCACCATTCAGTTGAGAATCCACTTTTTGGTTGTTTTTTTGGGGGCTGTGGATAACGGTTTTTCTTTTTTGTAGTAATCACTTCATGTTCTTGAAGATGCAAACCTGTTCACTAGGCATGGCCCTGGTGACATAGTCAATTCAGATATGTGGCAGGACCCTTTTGAATGTAAGCTTGCCTTCTGGATGAACTATAGAGGTATCTAGCAAAGCAACCAGAGGGTGGTGTAACACAGAAAGACTTTTGATCAGAGTTTCTTCCTTTCAAATCTTTGAAATGATTGTTTCAAAGGGTTTCTCATTCGTAAATGGGGAGCTTTTTGAAGCCCACATAATCCTCTAAATTCTTGTCTCAAAGTTCTCCTTCTTACTTCACTCTGGTTTTTTGGGATTGTTTTTGTTTTCCATTTCTGGCCTTTTCCCTTTCTGTTAGTCTTTCTTCTGGGGTTTTTTTAATGTTCTTTTTCTTGAGGTTGCCAGAATCATGGCTGAGTTTCGATGTTACTGTCTCTCTTGTGACAGAAACTCAGTATGTTAGTTAATGCTTGATGTTAACCTACACCCATTGTGGGCCCAAAGCCAGGATCTATGAAGTCAGTCGGGTTGTTATGATAGGTGGTCAATGCCAATGCCATCCATGTTGCTGTTGAAGATCCCTGAACATGTGCATGACGCTTGCTGTTGTTCAAACCACTCCTTACCTCTGTTGTCTTGTTACCTCTTTTCCTAAGGGCATGGTCTCCTCCCCCTCCCCCATACCCTCCACAGGCAGCCTTTCTGATTGTTGCTAGCTTTTGTTAGATCTGAAATATCCATTAAATTTCTAGATAGGGTCATCTCTCAATTCTTTTTAGGTCGACAAAATTTGTATGCACTGAGAAATTCTCAGCGCTTACAAAGACATATACTAGCAAAGTTTCTCCTGAGTTGTGGAAGTGAATGCAAGAACACCTTTTTGCAGGAATGCATCACCTTGCTCATCTCTAACTGGTGAGCAGGTTCTTAACCATGACTTGCTCACCCAAAAGGCTACACCATTAAAGACTATATAGGCTGTATGCTTTTGGTCAAATTAGAATTTATTAAAGAGTTGGTCAAGTAATGTAACTCCTTTTTCAGGTAGTGGGGCATCCTGTGGCAAGCACACATTGTCTTCACCAGTTTTGGCCAGCTTTGAAGCGAAAAAATGTTGTTTCTGAGAACTTGCCAAAATGCTCAGTAAGCTTGTTATCTCTTGTGAGTTCTGATTGCTGCCAAATTAAAAGAATTGTCAGTTGAAGCAACAAGTGAATTTGCACAGAGGTCCCTGAAAAACTGTCTCAGGAAGAATCTATATTGATGTTGTATGATGTCCAGTCTCCATAAATGTCTGATCTTTGTGTGAAATGGAGAAGTGCAATGATGCAGGGAAGGCCTACCATGGCTTTGTCAATGGGACAACTGACCTGGGATTCTCAAGAAGTGCAGCATTTGGGGGAATCCCTACTCTCAAGCCTTTGAATACATTCTCACAAGGACATCTTGCACCCAGGCCAGTGATACATGCTTCAGTGCTGGCAGGTCCAGCTCTTGAGGTTGTAAGGGTATGTGTGTTTTATGCACTTCTGCAGACTGGAGTTGCAGTTCAACCCAACTACCCGAAGCAAGGTACATTTTTGCCATTGTTCCTCCATTGAAGTTACTCAAAGACTTATTGTACTCTCCAGGCTCATCTGCAATGGTAGGTTGCTCTTTCTGAGTCATGGAAACTGCTGGATGATCAGTGCATCTTGAAGTCATCAAAATCTCCTAGTTGTGGGCATGTAGTTGGTCTTGTGAGAATTTTCCTTCTCAGTCTTGGAGAGGCTACAAATAGAAACAACCAACCCTTATTCATATGTACACAAAATAATATGCTACGGCCGTGCAGTGTTTGATAAGGTCACTGCTCTTTATCATTACCAATTGTATTGGTTGTCATTTGGAGAACTGCAAAATGGATCTCCTGAGATATGTCTGAAGGTTATGTTTGCACAGTGCTCTTGGTTGTCTGTCAAACATGAAATCAGGTCTTTTCAAGTGCAGGTGAGGAGCTTAAGCTTGCTTAAGCTGTCCTTTGTTTATGTTACTCCTATGTTTTGAACTTGTGTGCATTCAATAACAAGATCTTCAGAAATAAGTTTACTGATGTGTCTTTCCTGCAATTTCATTGGATGCATTGCTGATCCTTGGTTCAGAAATCAATTTAGAGAAGATGTTTTGACTTGCAGTTGTGTCTCTAGCAGATGACCTTGGCAGTCCACCAGTGCCTGGTTGGCTAGAAAAAATGATGGGCCATGACAAAGGTATGGTTAAACACCCTCCTTCATGCTTATCATGCTAAGCTGCATCTCTGTTGTATATAGTACTCCTGCATGCTTCTGAGTGGAAAACTTTTCAGGTACCTTATGTTTTCAATGATGTTTACCTTGTTGGAGGTGTCTGAATGGCATGTCACTGTTGCTGTTTTCTCAACCTGCTCCTCATTTTTTGGAAATTTTTATAAGTTCTTTAGGGCTGGCTTTTTCTAGTTTAACAAGTAAAAAGAAGTTCTCAGTACTTACGAAGAAATGCTTTTTATGAAGTTTAGCTCTCTTGTCATTCAAATGAAATGATGTTTTGTGACATGTATGGTACCCAGAGGTCCGAGGCTTATGTAGAAGGGTTGAAGGTGACTAATGTGGCTACTGGAAATGCATTGATGCTTTTGGAAGGATTGTTGAGCAGAAGCTGAAAAGGATAAGAACATAATCAAGCTGCGGAAGAATTGGAATGTAAGCACAAAAGGCACGCTCATTCGCAAGTATCGGGTGCCATCAAAGGCAGAGGGTCGCAAAATCTTGAATGCAATTTGCTCGTTGCTGTCTGATGATGACAGCTTTGTTGATGTCAGCACCCATAAGGTATAATCCTCTGCTGTTTCAGGCAACACACCTGGATCATTCCATGTAGTAGATTGATAGAAGGGGGAAATTTCTGGGTTGGATTTGGATGATTTGATGAGCTCCAGAATGTGTTCTAAACTAGTGACATATTGCTTTAACTACATGTCAAACTAATCATAGGATAGTGTGTTGAGTTACTTTTGGACTGAAAAAGTACTCAAACAAGTGAACAATTAGGAAACCTACTTCCACTGCCATACAGTACCCACCTTCCTAGAACATGGCATTATCTATGGTGCAGGGAAGTGGTTCTCAGTCAAAAAGACTCAAGTGAATTCCACTGTTGTTTTTCAATTTTTTTGACATACCCATGATTTGGAAGCTCTGACTTTCTGAGCATGATATACATATTTGCAGGGTTGCCAAGTCAGGCGTGAGAATGCTCATGCAGAGAGTGTGTGTTGCAATAATGTCAGGGCCTTATTTGATGAATTGCCTACCCCTCATCTGGTGGTAGAAATCACTGTCTTTCCTGCAGGGCCCATCACAGAGGTCCACTATCAGAAGGCTGAAAAACTGGAGAAGGTCCTCAAAAAGGGAAACTCCATATGATCTTACCCAAACTCCTTTTGGTATAGTGAAACACCAGTTGTGCAGTCTTGAAGGGCATCTGTGCAGTGCTGGTGGTCTGTAGTGAGCTTGGAGCTGTATATACATGTTGCTTGAAAATGAGCACAGAGGTTTTTCTGGTGCTGTGATCTGTGCCCTGTTGCAGGCAGAGAAGGTGTCAAGCTCAACCAGAGTGCATGCCTGAGTTAAGATTTTGGCAATTCCTGGGAGCTCTTGGATGTTTTCTGAAGCACATTCCTTTGGATGATGTCTGAATGCCAACATTTTTCTAGTCTTGATTTTGGGCACAACATTAGTTTATGGATCAATGCCTTCGATCATTTGATGACAATTAATGCTTGTAAGTTTGGCAACTATTGTAAGCTTGAAGATTTTCAATTGTGAACTGCTTGTTGGACTCAAATTGATTTGTAAATCAGTAAAATGAGCTAGACTTTATTGTGAAACAGAAGGATTCACAGTTGATTTATGACATACTAACTCAACTTTTTACTGGAGGGCTAAGCCCATTAGTAACAAGCTAGTGTCCTTACCTGTTAGGGGCTCAGTGTTTGTTTCTAAGGATGCATAAGTGATGGCTGTTGGACCTTCTTCTGCTACTTTTTGTACAAACTATTTTGCAGTACTTAGGCAAGGCTGTTAGGTTTCTGACACTAGGAATGTGCAACAAGATTCTTGGATGCTTGCAATGTGACATGCAAAAGCTCAAGTTTGGGAGTGAGTTTTCTGTATAATTGTTTGGCTGGAATTTTGAGCAGATTATCATTTATCCTCTGTTGGGAGCTGATGAAATCATAGGGTAAAATGGCATACACAAAGGATCACACCATCACCTTCATCATGAATGGCAGGTGTTTCTTAAACCTTCTAAAACAAAAATGAGTGGAGATGTACACCTTTTTAGTGAATTGCAGATTTCTCTGAACCTTGGAAGAAAAACTGATGTTTATCCAACTCCAATTGAGGATCTCAATGCATCACTACAGAAGCCGTTTCCTAGAGATCCTGCAGTTGAATGATGAGAACTACAGAAGCAAGATGCAAGCAAGGTTATTGGACCATGCCACCTGAAGAACCATAATCACAAGGCTTGGAGAATGCTTGCCCTCTCTGTTGACGATGAAGATCTTGGTCTAGTCCCAAAACACTAAAGTAGGTGAGTATTTTCAGCCCTTTAAAATGGAGCTCTGGTTTAACATGCAAGAGAGTAATGAGTAAAAAATTGTTACCAGAACTAGACAAGATTCTGTTACAAAGTTGCATTTTAAAAAAAAATCTCAAGAGTTTGTTTCTTGGAATAAGCTTTAACTAGTCACAAATGCATTCGAATGGCAATGAATTAAGTGTGTATTCCATGGTACTCTGCAGGGACCGTTACATCTATACTCCTCCTGCTTTTGCATTGGAGCAAGAGAAACCTTGACCTTCATGAGGTAATCTATGCTTGGCAACAAACTCACATGACGCTATGAAAAAAGGGCAACTGAAAAAAAACAATGACATTTATGTTGCACCTTAACAATTTGCCTCCTCCAAATTATCCTGGAATAGTGATGACTAACTGAAGTCAAGTCTGAGAATAAAGCATGTTGAAACCATACCCTTTGTGAACAGCTTCAGCTGGTTTTGTTTTGGTAAAAAAATTGTCCATAGGGTGTCTGAATCAGACAGGATTTCCTGAGACTTCACACTGAAACTGTACCTCACCCAAAGCTCAAAATAATTTCTAAGCCTCCCAAAAGCATGGTCAATTCTCAGGCAGGAAACCTGCAGATTTGAGTACCGCATCAATTACTGAGCATTACATGTGCCTCATATGAACCTTCTCTCCCAAGCTACATTGCCTTTTGTGACAACCAAGTAGGTGGCAGATTGGGAGAAGGCAGCTAGCCAAGTGACAACCAGATAGGTAGCAGATTGGGAAAAGGCAAGCTAGTCGAACAATTGTGTCGCTTTGTACAGTTAGAAATGAACTCTGAAGAATTTTGGAAATTGGGGGCATTGAGTGTGAAACAAAGGGGAAGGAAAGCCTACAATGTGTGCCACAAACATCATCGTCTATCCATGCTAAGAGTGGCACGGATGCCAAGCTCCAAAAGAATCAACTTGATTCCCCGCACCCACAGCTCTGCATTGGCAGCTGATGATGATTCAAAGTGCACCTCTCGCCCCCCATTTGTGATGACTCTGAGTGTGCCAGGTTGACTGGCATCACCTTTTTTGCGGTTTCTCTGGAACCTAAGAGAAGGACCAAGTGCAGCATCACAACACATGACATTTCGCCGACTTGAATCTCCCCAACTAAGAAGGCCAGATCTCAACATGCGGACTGTTTTCATGTGCGGTGTTCCTTTGCCTTGTCGGGTGTGCTTCAGCAACAAGCTTCCTCCAAGGACAAACTTCTTGGCCAGATGATCCATAATCACTCTTTCAGTTGTATTTGAGGTTTGCTTCGCAAGCATTAGTGCAGTTTCACCTCGCGGAGTTGATATACTCGTGTCTGCCCCCGCTAGTAAAAGCAAACGACATGCTTCTTCATGTCCCTCCATTGCAGCAAGCATAAGAGGAGTGTGATCATTGTCATCTTGTGCATTGATGTCTGACCCACGCTTGATTAGATGTGTCATAACCTCAATTTCCCCTCGTTTTGATGCAAAATGAAGAGCCTTGAACTCCTTTCCCTTTGAAATGTCAGCCATAATAGCTTCTACCAAAATGTGTTCTAAACCATCTCTCATCTGTGTGCTCTTTGCAAGTGATAAAGCTGTCTCGCTCTGGCTGTTCTTCAGACCCACATCTGCCCCTGCATAAACCAGGAGCTTGAAAGCCTCAAGATGACCTTCTTTTGCGGCTATCATCACAGCTGAGTAGCCCAATTTGTCCTGTGAGTTAACCACCAACCCGCCTCCTTGCTTCAACAGATTTTGCAATGTTTTCACATCACCTAATCTTGCCACAAAGCGCACTGAGGAGAACACTTTGGGATTGCTGGAATACACTGTCTGCCCTGCTTTGAGAGCTTCCCAGACACTGTTATGGATGGTAGGCCCATTTTCATGGAGGTCTGCAATGCTCATCACACTTTGTCCATCTTGATTCAGTAGCCCAACATCTGCACCAGAAACAAGCAAATAGTTGAAGCAGTCTTGAAAACCCTCTTTTGCACATAACATGAGTGCAGTGTTTCCAGAATGGGTTTGGATGTCTAGTTTACAGCCATGTGTAACCAGGAGCTTCAAGATGCTTAAACAGCCTAAGCGTGCAGCCAAATGCAAGGGTCTAAACTCATGTCCATCTCTTGTCGGAATCCGGTGCTCAGCATCTGCCCCAGCTGCCAACAACAACTTTGTCGCTGCTGCATTTTGGCAAAGAATGGCATGAAAGATGAGTGTTCGGCCATTATGGAGATCATTTGGGGATAGATACTCAAGTAGCATCCTTAGTATTGAGCCCTTTGATTCCCAGTATTCTACAGCACACCATGCTTCATTGTATGGCTCTGCCAATCCTGCTCCTCCACCTACACGAAGCTCCTCTCCATAGTCACAATCCCATGTCCAAGCGCCTAGGCTCACTTTACATTTTGTCTTTGCTCCTGCCTGCCAAAAGATGTGAAAGAAAAAAAATGTAAAAATATGTCATAAAACACAAAAATAGTGCAATGCCATATGACCAATGAGTCCATTACCCCACATAGAATAAAGAGTCAGCAGAATATGGCATTTTTTTGACCACATCAAGGTCTGAGGTAATGGCAGAATACATCATTTTCTTGATCCCATTATATGACATAATCTTCTGGTGATGATCATACACTCATATAATAGTGACCAAAATCTCCTCTAGACCAATGTTTGTATACATGTCATGTAGGACATCAACAACTCAGTATTGAGACCATATTTTCGCTCATGACTCTCCCCAAAAAGTCAAGGAGTTCAATGAGACACATTATGATCAGCATGTTTTGAGTTGCCTGACGAAACAGTTGTTCAAATACCTCTAGCAAGTATTTGACCACAACATCCTGCCTGGCAACAATAGCAGCAATTAAGGGTGTACAATTAACATTGGCATGCAGCACGGGCTTTGCTGACCGCAATAAAACACGATGCCATGAGTTCACATCAACTCCACTCTACACAACCAACAACACGGGAAAAACGTCTGTTCAGTAATCTGTCATGTTGATGAATTAAGGTAAAACATATCTGGAGAGATTCAGAGGTGAGGAGCAGGGGTTCTTTTGCCAATTTTGTGGAGTAGCCACACTGGTGGTCTCATCCACAAGAGGAATTAGCCAACTTTTGGCTACAGGTCAGAGAAGAAAGAAGAAAAATTCAAGAATCGTGCAATATTTTTGCAACCTGATGCAACCTATTGTCCAAGTATGGTGATTTCAGAATTCTTTTCCTCAATACCTGGCAACTTTGGCAAACTTTTCTCACAAAAATCCTTGGTGTGAGTTGCACTGGAATTTTTTTTGTCACCATGTGGCAAAAAATTTCCCTTAAAAAGAAATGCTGGCAAGGAGGGTGCCAGCCTCCCTAAACCCATGGCTTCTGACATGTTCTTTAGCCAGAAAAGAGAGACCCAATTCAACTATGCTACATAAATGTGCACACAGAACACTAAACCCTAAAACCCTGCTGGTGGTAAATCCAGGGTGAGCAGGCTACTTGGCAAATACTAAGGTTTTCAAATGCTGGGCACTCTTAGATCTGACATTTGTTGTGGTTTAGTGTCTTCATAGCAAAATTTTGTTGTTGGTTTCCGACTGATTAAGGGTGGAGTCTTTTGGTTTCACCTTGATTAATATGGCAACAATATCCACAAACCCACGGCTACTTGCATACAGCAAGGCCTGCGCAAGCACCTCTGGACGTGTCATATCAGAGCTTATAAGAAGCTCAACAGATTTGCCTTGACCAAAGAGGCATGCTTCAAGAAGTGCATCCTCCAATGCCGGTTGCTGAGCCCCTGCCCTCTGCAACAGGTTGAGCACCAGATCATGACCTTCACGTGCAGCTGCAGTGGTGGCATACCCTCGGAACATCTTCTGGTTGACATCTGCTCCAGCAATCTGTTGTCAATCCATCAAACTTGTGAGACCAGGGGAACCCACCACTCTTCCTGCCTACTAAGGTTAGACAAATTTCAGGGCATCTATAGGCCCTCCCTTTTGCTCCAAAAACACATTTCATACTGCAGGCTATTATTGCTCTTTTAAGGTTTTCGGTGGATCTGATATTGCAGACTATTGTTGCAGAAGGAAACTCAGATCCACCAAAACCTCAAAAGATCAAGACACAGATTTTCTTCTCTGATCAGAAACTTCATCACTAGAGCAAAAGCAATCCTGCAAAAAATTGAGCAATTTCAGACTTTGGGCACCAAGAACTAACCAGAAGCCGTCGGGTGATATCGATATGCCCAGCATGAGCAGCTGCAAAAAGGGGTGTAATGTCAGTCTTGAATTCCTCATACTCAATCTTGACTTGATCAGGAGCTTCTTCTTGTTGAACTGTGTCACTGTACTTCACCCGCAAGTTTACAGTACCCCTATAGTTGACATCAACTAATTTGTGTCCCAGCACATCATTCACAGTGGCCTCCTCACCCACAAGTGCTGCTTCAATTAGCAGCTGCGAAATGCTGCTCTCATCTTCCTCGGCCTCTTGCACATGCCTCATCCCGGTAACCCCCAGAGCAACTCCTACAACATACCCAGCTTCTGTTGTATAATTGCTTTTCTAACTACTTAATCACTGCCATCTCCACTGTCATACTGCAATTTCCACCATGCCACTTAAGGCATGCTCATGATTGTTTGCAAGCAAATTAGAAGTGGCACTGTTATGCTCTCTTGTGTCATTCTCAGGCTGGTATATCCAACATCTGGTGTTACTTCTGCTCCAAGTGTTGGGTTTTTCACAGTCAGAGCAAATACTGTCCCTATTGCAGCTTGTGCACAATAGTTGTGTCTTAGTTCTCACACACACCACCATGGTGATGCTGATGATGATCTTCAACAGCAGTACCACATTGCTTGAACATTCCTGCAAAACCAAATAACAAGCACATAGTTTATTAGGTTTACAGGAATCTGTTAGCCATTATTCTCTCTCGATGCATTTGTGCCCAAATTCAGAAGAAATCACAATCTAAAACCTGACATTGCAAAGAGAACTCCTCCACAGAACTATGGAAGCTTTGAAGATAACATGATATTGATGAGTGTGGCCACAACCTTATGAGAGTTGCATGCTTACAAAGTGTCAGACCATCATCACATTCATCACAAACAGCAGTGACAAGCTGCCATGGCTTCCAAATTCAGATGAAATCATGCCACAAGGTGAACTTGCTGGAGAAGCAAGAATGAAGATGACATCTTTACATCCAGTCTTTTTCACAAGCTTTCTATATAGAAGTCTGGCCAAGAAATCTTTCTTGGGCACAAAACTAGTGACCCAAAATAGTTATCAAAATTCTCAAAAGTGTCTTCACACCAGAACCAATGGGCTACAATAGTACCAGAAAAAAAATTCTCACTTCTTACACACTTGATAGTGCTGCAAATGACCAGAATGTATTGCAACCTACGTACACACAAGCCCAATGGAACTATAAAGATTTTTAAGTAGCAGAAGAATTCAACAACAAAAGGAGAAAGAAGATTCTAATGAGGCCAGCTCTGTGCCTGTTGGTTTATTTTCTTCACTGACAGTACGGAGTCTGCACTTCCTTTCTGAATGGCTATTCCTGAGGCAAGATTGTTCCCTGAATGAATGATACACAAATGTAGGTGTCAGCTGGGGGCTATGGTGCATGATCCTTGTTGGATTGAAGCTCGCAACTAATTGCAAGATCACCATGAATCTGGGTATATAATCTGCTGATGCAGAGGAAACAAATAGAAATGCTCAACTAGGCCAGGGAGGAATCCAGACTACAAAAAGCAGATACTTTCTCAGCCTTTCAAACCCAACAGCCAGATTCAGTCTCCTCCACATGTGAAATGCAGAAAAAACCCAATCTAACAAGCAAGCACCCAAAGAGCTTGACAGCTTTCAGCTCCAGATCATCTCACAAAATTTTTGGGGCATACAAAAAACTGTGAAACACTGAAATTAAGGGAATATAAATAGCCCTCTAGACAATGCTGGTGGCAAAGGCAAAAAGAAAGGAAAAAAGTCAGGTCATGAACAATGGGTGTGGTGTGCACCTCTGTGTTGATTTCTTGTTCCCCTTCTTCGCTGTAATTGGAGGCTTGCAACGGCTGCTTCAGCTCTCCAAACTCAGGATGACCACTATGAAGCTCTAACCTAGTTCTTCATAATCATCATTCAGGCTCAGATCTGGCCTGGAGATGGGTCATCCTGACAACACCAGCAACAACACCAGCACTACTAGTAGGCATGAATGGAAGTAGAAGAAGTCCAGAAGGGGTGAAACAACAACAAGCTGATAACGAAGCCCCTGGAATGGAAGAGTTTCAGCTGGAAGCTTGTGGAACTCGCCAGGTTGCAACAACAGAGGTCCGTTACATCCTTGTGCAACAACCTTGCAGCAGCTTGCAAGAAGAAGAAGAAGAAGAAGAAGAATACATGACCCTCATTTTCTAAGTATGGAGAAGCCCTGAACACTAGCTCTTTCTCCTCTGGCACCAAGTCCTTCACAATCTGGAATCCAATGCATCCACACCCCAACAGCAATGCCAAAACCAACAGTTTTGATGGAAGTACTTCCCTCTTGAGACCAAAGACACAAAAACAACCAAAAAAACAAGAAACACACACACACACACACACACACACAAGAGACTAAAACATCAAAACGCTAACCATCCACAAAACAACAACAAAAAATGATGTCCAAAAACACCAAACCCACCACCTACAAGCAAAATGCAGATTGTGCAAAATGCAAAGAGACCCAAAATAGAATCACACTCTGTGTGTGAGAGATAGAGAGAGAGAGAGAGAGAGAACCCAAATGAGAAAAAGGAATAACACAAAACTACAACACACAACAAGAGCAGCAGCAGCTAAGCAACCACGCAAAACAAGCAAAAAAAAATCAAAATGCCAAATCCAAAATCCAACCCAAGACTAAAAAAGAAAAATTATACCCAAAACAAAACAAACACAGTTTGTTTCAACCACTTCACATTAACTTAGCGCTCTCCCCCCCCACCCCCACAAATGAAGGAAAGAAAACACTACATTACACAAACAAGCACAGAGAACAGAGTACCTAGTAGCAAAAGGAAACTGGAGAAATTTAGGTGCAAGGAGCCCCAAAAAAAATAAAATCCAACCCCCACCAAAAAAAAAAAAAAAAAAAAACAAAAAAAAAAGTACCCAGTGACAAAAAGAAAATAGAGAAATTTTGGTGCAAGGAGCCCCAAAAAAAATAAAATCCCCCCCCCACCAAAAAAAAAAAAAAAAAGACACCAAAGAAAGAAAGAACTCTCAAAACAGCCAAAGAAAGTGAGTGGTTGGGGAATGAAGATTTGTAGATTGAGGAAGAGGGGGAAATAAAGGACAACTGACAACAACTATGACCCAACAAAGAGCCAGCAGTAGCAAGTAGCAGCAGCAGAGATGGGGGAAAGAGAACTATCAGACATAATAAGGAGGGAAATGGAAAAAAGAGATAGTCTAGAGAGAGAGAGAGAGAGAGAGGAAAAAAAAAAAGAGCAAAATATTATAAGACATACACAACTAAGTAATTTTAGCCTAAGTGTTTTATTTTATTAAAGGCCTTTTTTCTTTTGTTTTTGGACAAAGAAAATCTCTAGGCTTGAAGTTCAACTGTTATAGTCTATGAGGAAGTTGAATGGGTTTGGATCCATTTCATATTCTTGTGCTTCTTGAGTGACACCCTTTCCCCCCTCCCTCTCCCTATTCATGACTCTTCATTAACTTGCTACCCAATGCTCCCATCATCAACTCATTGATGTATGTATATATGTGTGTGTGTGTGTGTATCTGTGTGTATTGATCTAGCTATCAATCTATCAAGTCTTCAATTAATGTGTTTTTCTCTTTCTGCAAGAAAGATTTTGTTGTGTTTTCATCCCAAAAAAATTGGGGAGAATTTTGGATGATTTTTTTTTTTAATTGTAAATTTGACTGAAATTTCTAATTTCTGATATCACAAAACTATTATTAAAAAAACCCCTTATTGATGATCAATCATTCATGAGATGATTCAGCTGAATTTGGTTTATAAAATGAATTAACAGACTTTAACCTGTTCAGTTGAGATCCATTTGCATGGAAAGAAAACAAAAAGCTGCATTACAAATTTATGAACTCAAATCCTAGGCCACCTTGTGCTCATCACCTAGATAAGAGAGAGGGAGAGAGTTAAGTATTTTGGGAACCAGGTTCCCAGGAGATGATGATAGATTGAGAAAACCCCATAGGTACAAAAGCCATGGAAAAGAGAAGTTCAAACCCAAAGGCTGGCTAGCTCTGAACTAGATGAAAAACTCTCCCATAGTGAAAACATTTTTGTGAAGAATAAAACATGAGGATACACACACAACATGTGTTTTTTTTTACAACAATTTTTTTTTCTGTTTTTGACAAAAGATTGTAGGATTTTTATTTTTTTGTAGTGTAAATATGACTAAATTTTCTATTTTGTTGAAAAAATATTCACAATTTTGGAAAAAAAAAAATAACTAACTAACTTAGCATCAATGGGGTTTTTAACCCCCTAAACCCCGTTCTTTTCATGAAGAGTTAGTTCCATGCAAGATTTTTGTATGGAGTTTTGAACCATGCATTATTTATTTTGTTGCTTTCTCCGAAAGCTAAAATATTGTTGGATATTTTATCTCCATAAATATGTCTGGCAGCTGGCTCATTATTAATAGCTAGAACTGAAAACATGGGTTTTTGTTTTTCTAAGTATAAAGCTTATTGTTGAACTGAAAAAGCCAAGAAGGTGTCAATTTTTATGGGTGGTGAAAAAAAGAGATAGGAACCATAGATAGATAGATATGTTCAATTTTTAGTAACTCAAAACTTGGGTTTAGGTTTAGGTTTAGTGATAATTAAGGGCCCCTAATTAAGCACCACCCTTCTTCTAAGAATTAGCATGATCAAATTAGTACCAAATCTTTTGGTGAATAATTTAGAACAGTAATTACACCCAGTTTCTGCTAACTTCTAACCACAAGCTCGAGTGACTTCTTTTTACCCCAAACAAACAAAATGGGTATAAGTACCAACTCCAGTTCAAGCTGGCAAATAAAGCCATTTTACCAGCTCATGTACCGAAACCCAAAAAAAACAAAACCCTAAAACTAAGTGTGTCTATTGGCTTAGGGTTGGGTTTTTTTTTTGGAGTTTTATTGGGTTTTTCTAGGGTTGCAAAAACCCTAAACCCCAAGTGTGTTTATTGGTTTAGGGTTTTTTTTTAGCAGGGCTATTGGTTTTGTAGCCCTGTTAAAAAACAACAATAATGATGTAAGATTTTGCTATTGGTGGGTGGTATGTGGCCAATTTTGTTTTAACTGGGGAGAGTTTAACAAGTGAAAAAAGCTTGGCAAAATTTTGGTTTTGTGAGTGACAACTTGTTCCAAAAATCCCTATTAAAAAAATGGGTTGGAATATCATTGGATACCTACCACAGTCTGTACAAGGAGAAAGCTCAACAGCTAAACCCAAAATTAGATTGTGTGTTTAAGGAAAAAGTGTCCTTTCCTTTCAAATTATTGGCATATATAGGTATTGAAAAACTCTGCTATGAAATGAAATAAATTGAGGAGTTGAGAAAAAAATCTTCCTTGAAAAGGAGTGGATCATGTTGTTGTTGGAGAGAAAATTGGAATGATAGCAAGAAGCATTAGGGACCAATGTGTTTCCATGAATGAAATGTTGTAGAAGTAGTTCTACACTCTCCACTCAATAATCAATAGTTGTGGGCAAATAACTAGGTACTACATCTTCTTGGGGTGGGTGAAGTAGATTTGGGAGGAGGGGGGGTGTTGTTGTTCCCAAAATAAGAGGCCTAGGATGAGGTGGTAGCTCAATAGAGCCTCTCATTTTGGGAATGTGCCTCACCTGGAGCTTTACCCTTTTAAAAGCATGAGGGCTAAGGTTATCGAGAACCTAAACATATGTAAATCATGAGGCATAGAATGGGGGAAGGGGTTCTTACATTTACTCTTTAAGGATCTTACACTTGTCGACAAGATGGATCTTAAAGAGTAAGTGTAAGAAACCTCCCCAAATTCTATGACCTAGGATCCATCCATCCATCCATCCATCTTGTAGGACAAGAGTAAGATCCTTCTCACTCATAAGGACCCGGACTATGATAAGTTACAACCAAAGAGAGATAAATGCTGAAAATGGATTATAGCTCTTAAAAGACTTTTGAAATGGATCCAAGAGAAAGAAAAACAAAAGAAAAGGGTGAACCCTCTTGCAACCCAACAAATCAAACAATTGATTTGTTACAAATTAATAACATATTTTTCCATGTTTTACAGACATCATCGATCGAAGCTTTGCAACTTGCTCATGATTTTTGGTGACCTAAAACACATAGGTACACACACACACACACACACACACATGTAATATATGCATATACTAGTGCCCATGTGATGCTAAATGTTATTTTTTCACAATATTATATACCAGACATGAATCAGATACTTGAAAACACATCCAGAGTCCTGACATGATTTTTTATGTTTTGTGTAGACATGGGGTTTACTCCCTTTTCTAAGGGAATTGGCAGACGACGACAACAACAACAATGCTCCTCCCCCCACCTCCCACCCCCCCCCCACAATCAAAGTAGAGAGGCCAAGATTGGTTCGGGATTTTCGGTCACTAAACTTATCATGTGGGCTGCTCAGCCTAATTTCAGGCCAAGACGCGGACTTTGTAAATGTACGTGTGAGAAAGTTCATAGGTGCACCTTGGTTTAGGGCTAGAATCGTGCTCATGGCCCCCCTTCCTTCCAAATTGTCCCCTTCCTCCTAAATTCTTATTTATTACCACCCATTCAAAACTCCTATTCAAAATTGTAATGGGTTGTTATATTCACAACAATACTACAACAATTCTACCATTTTCAATTCTATAATTTTAGGTCGCCTCACCAACAATTTTAGGGTTTGTAAGCAAAACCATCAAAGTGAGTGAGTGAGTGAGAAAACGAGTAGTTCCTCCAAGTGAATAATAATTTGTGTTGTTCATGTAGGGTAACGGTATGGTATACCTAGCTCTTGTCTTCAACTTCAAAATGATGCTCATAAAACATTCCTCTTTTTTGGGAACTTGTGGTGCCTCCAATTTACAATGGTGCTCCAAATTGGACATTGGGAGTGAATTGGAGGAGGTGCCTGACATGTGAGTTCTGAAGCCCATCATGGGACAGACAAGAAAAGAAGTGGGGGGACCGTATATAATTGAGCCTGTTGTTCTTTAGGGATGTTTGGTAATATGGGCAAGGGTACGAACTATTATGTTATGGCAAGATTTATGAATACTTTTTTGCATGCAATTGAAAGAAGTAGTTGGATTTTCAAAGGATGGGAGCAAAGTATATATTAACTATTTAACTACTTAAAAGGATTTTTGGTAGCCGGTCTCTCTGCCATTATATAGAGTTGTGGGCCCTCAATTGCCTCAAGGGGAAAATAAATAAATTTTAAGTTAAATTAATTTAAAAATAAATAATAAAAAATTGTAAATAGATCATGGAACATATAATTTCTTCTTTTTTTTCTTTTGAACCTATAGCATAGTCCCAAGTGTTAGTTGGTTACACAAGTACAATATGAGGCGGATTTGCCATTAAAAGTCCTTGCAATCTTTTATACCGCTTCCGAAAAAGTTCATGATCAAAACCGCAAACATGCATAACTTTCATGTAGGAAGGTAACCTATAGAGTATAGAGCTCATGAGTTTCTCTTCGACTTTGAAGGAAACCTCCAAGGAGAAAGATCCAAAAACATTCAATGTTTACGGGACTTTTCTCATACCCAATTGCCAAAAAGTTCAGTTGCAATCGGTCTTTGAAACATGTGTTCAATGCTAAGGTGTAGTAGTTTTGAGCTTTGGAAGATGTGAACCGAATAAACACTCCTGACATTTAGAAGTCGTGCCACCTTGTGTTGCCTTAGGACAAAGTTCACAAGGGAAAGTTGATTGGCTCACACCTTTGAATGTGCTCGTAGACCATAGTCCCTTATACTTTGAAGGAAAACCTCCAAGAACAAGGTCCAAAACTTTGGCTACTTAGGATTGTGAGCCCAACCTCCGATTAATAAAAAGTAATGTGCAACTCTCATCATCTGGGAATGATCACAATAAGATTGCAAGAAATGCAATCGATTTTAATACCTACACAACACTGAAATTATACCTTCATGTAGGTAAGGTGCGTATCAATGTTGGATGGTTCTTCAGTTCTTGTGTAGCCTTTTGTTCAAGGTTTTTGAAAAATTTCAAAATCAACCAATCCCTAGTCTCAGGCTTTTTTTTAAAAAATTACAATAAAATATTTGTCAATTTCAATATTTTTTTTGAAAATTATCAAAGAACTACCAAAGAACTAGTGGTTCAGAGCACATTCTAATTGCCAAAAAGTTCAGTTGCAAGAACTATGCAAGAAATAAGCCACCCAAATGCATCATTAATTTGAATATCTTTCACATGAACCCGCTAAATCCTAGAAGCCAACCGTTGAACTATAACAATCTCCTTTTCAAGGACACCCAATAATTTAAATTTTGATGACATACCACCCATATTTACACAATCCCAACTCCTTCAAATCCCAGATGCAAAATCCTTCTATCTATATGCTTCTATTCCTACAACTTGAACCTCAAATGGTCACCAGAGCAATCTAAGTCTTGGTTTTTATACTTCAATTCTCCAATTGCATCTCTAATCAGAACAACCATTTCAAAGTTTGAGCTAGGTTTTCCAAATTTTTTAACCCTACAACTCTAGTTTTGGCCAAAATTTCAAATTCGAGAGCCTTCAAGCCTAGTTCAAAGAGAGGGTCCAATTCCATGTGAACACTACAAACTCCCCAAGGTTAGAATTTTTATAACAAGATAAACTGAAATTTGTGAAGGTAATAATGTGTTTTATGAAAAATTAAAACCAATTGTCTACTTTAAAAGGTTCAGCATACTTATTAACTTTTCAAATATTTGCAATGTGACTACCTTGAGAACTTGAATGTGTTTCTAATAATTTATTTTCAAAGTCTAAGTCACAAGAATTTATGGTCAGGTTTCACACTCCAAACCAAAGAACTTGCCAACATTGGTCATTTTTTTTCCCTTAGAACGGCCAATCAAGGTTCATTATATTTGACCATTAGCCCCATTTTTTAACATTCACAATGGGAAGTATACCCATTTTCATACTATTTTTTTAAATTTTTAGTTGTACTCATCATCACTACTTACATATGGAAAATTGGTGTTGCCCATATTTGTCCAATAGGTAGGATAACAAGTTGCTTGGTGCATAATGTTTTTGTCCTTTATGGCAAGCACCAACACGATCCACGAGAGATGATGAAACTTGTAGCATGGTTGTGAAACATGATTAGGTGATTAACATAAAATGGGTTTAATAAAAAAAGGCAGCCGAAGATTAGGGTTAGATTCCCAAGGATCACCCACTCATGCTTTACCCTCCACCTCTTGTGCCTCCCATCCACTACAAGGTTTGCCTTGTGCTTGAGGATAGGTAAAGCTCAAAGGTTGGGGACATTTCCAACAAGCCTTGGTTGTCACCTCGTCCTACACCCATCATTTTGCGAATGCCTTTACCATAGGCTTTACCTCACATGTAATCCATGGAGTGTCTAAGTGTACCATCCAAGGTGCATCATAACATTTTGATTGAGTTGGGTGTGTGCTTACAACAAAAGTGCCTTCCCTACCTTTTGGTGAGAATCAAAACAAATTTGATTAAAAATTGAGTTGTTGAAAAATTAGGAAATTCCCAAGGTCAAAATGTTGAAAGTGTAAAAAATTTCAAAATGACATTGCTTAATTTGTTAAAAATATCAGATTGACAAATTTGAAAAACAAAATAATTATTCTATTTATATGTCTTGAAGGTTGGAACACATACAACTTGTAATCACATGAATTTTTTTTAATTATATAAAAATGACTTGACCAAATATATATATATATATATATACACATAATGAAATTCCAAAAACTACTATCTTGAAATAACACAGAGCTTCAATCCACAATACATTTGGCCATTAATGTTGCTATCTCCTCATCTTCAAAAGCTCCTCTAAATTGCAATCTTCAACATTATTTTAAAAACTGCCCCTTGCATAATTTGAAAAAAATATTAGGATTCAAGATGTGCAGAAAGCTCCCTTGCCTTAAAATTAATTCAATGCAACACTTGTCTTTGAGAAGGAAAGTGAACTTCTTCCAAAAGGGGAAGGAAAACAATGAGACAAAATTCTTCTATTTTATGAGCGAGGTAACAGCCCAAGTGGGGTGTTCCTGAAATAAGTGCATTCCTGAGGCAGAGCCAAGGGGGCATCTATTTTGAGGTCAGAGGCCGGTGCTTATTTCACAATAATGGGGACCCAAACTAGTTTTTTCACCAATTTTGGTGGTAAACTGAGTTTCATCTTGTCTTTTCTTTTCCCTGAACGCCTTCACTGCTGCTACATATATTTTCACTACTCCTACGTGTACAACTAAGATAATTTACTCTCGAACCTTGTGCATTGGATACTGAGACTTTAATTCTTTCAGTACTTTGCGGATACCACTGAAAGAGGGGATAGGGGGTGGTGACTTTATGGATAAATTTTGAGTGAAAAAACTTCCACTTAGGCCTCCAAATCTCCACTTAAACCTCCAAATACACTGGGAATTGTCTGCTCTAGATTTACATTCCAGTTTTCTTCCTTGTTCACATAAGATTTTGCCTTGTTCAAACAATTCTCTTCCTTTTGCAAACTGTTGTAATTTTGTTGCTTGTGCACATCATGTAGCTTAGTATCATTCAAAACACAATTTAAGTCTTCCATGTGTGCACTAGTTTTTTCAAACAAATAACAAATTTCTTATGCACCAAATAAGACTTTTGGGCCCTTCACATTTTTGAACATTATTTCTTGTTTGCACCTTGCACCTGTGTTATACCAATATATACCTGCTCTATATATTTATTGGCCTTGCCTACCAAGGCAAGGATATTGTGTTTAGATTCATCATAGAATATAGTAGCTTAAGGGATTTTGGCCCCTATGTAATAATAACAGGTCTATTTTAATATGAGGATTTTTGAAAGATGATATTTTGGCTTGTGTTGAAACTTGAGATTAGTTATAATAGACTTATGATATCTTGAAGGATTTTAGTTTTTTTTTAGAGGATTTTTTTTGAAGATTATATTTTTTCATGGTGAAACATTTGAATTTCCATAATGCTTCTTTTGCCTTAAGATACTTTTTAATGTAAGTGGCAAGGCCAAAGTGTAACACCCCTTGTTATTATAAATGAGGAGCCTTGATAACCCAACCGAGTAAGTTAACAGGTGTATGATGTTTAGGGTTTAGGGTTTACCCTTCACATATCTGTATTGTCCCCGTACTTAGATTTTGTCAACCTCGATCGCTACCACATCCCACTTGGACATCGGACTCTTTTGTCATTTTAAAAGCTTTGTGACAACCATAGTACTACCAATTATCATTCAGAATGTGCACTCATACTAGTATTGATTTGCCGAGTAAATCATTCATAAACCACTTGAAGAGGAGAATAGTTAACTATAAATTATTTCAATATTTATATTTTGAATTAAGATATGTTTTATAAATCATTATGTAACATGTTATGTTTGCCCATAGGTTTGAGAATTTCTACATTTTATGAAATACTGAATTTTTTTTGACACTATTGGTTATAAATTTTCAATAATGGGCTCATTGGCTTTTTGAAATTGCGAAGCTTTGTATTCTCCCCCACCCAAAGAATATGTACATACATGTATGTTTTTTTTTAAATCAATATTAAAGCCATATCGATATAAGCCCGGTATTCTTTCCTTTTCAAATATTAGGACTAAGGTTTTATTTTTATTTTTTTTGGCAATTTATTTTATATGTATATAAAATTAAAAATATGTCTTATTCTATATATTCTGAAATTTGTTGCCATTTTTTTAAATAATTGCTAAAGGCTTTTCATGAGGTGGGTGACTCCATAATGAAAATAGGGGGAATTGAAAGACACCCATTTTGTACAACCCTTTTTTAGGGTTCAGGGTTGTACACATTCTTCAAGTGTAACTAACTAACTCTTCATGACAAATCATAACTTGTGTTGGAAACCACCTTGTGCAAAACGTTTTTCCATTTGGAACAAGTTCGAGTGTGAAAAGACCCGTACCCACCCACCAGTGCACCGTGATGGATGGATGGTAAGTGGTCAGCAAACAGTTTTCTGTTCAGTTCCCGTTCCCATAGATAACCATGGTGGTTAGCTCAATGCTTGTTTTTACTACCAAGTGAGTTGATAGTTATAGGTAGGTAGTAAAAAGCCATCCCTTACTTAAATATAAACCATCTATTTACCGAGTCATTAGTTATACGTAGGTAGTAAAAACACCGCCCTTACTTTAAGTATAAAACCATCTACTTACTTACCGAGTCGTTACGTATTTTCTAACCTATCTACCTATGGATGAGACCTATTTCTTTACGAAATTGGTTACCAAGGTGAAATCAAATAGTAACTCAGGTGAGGTTCATCCACAACCAAGTAATAACAGGCATCCATCCAGTGGATGATGGTGTGCTGGTGGATGTGGCCTGAAGGAAGCCTTGGTATCAGGATTTTTATTTTTATTTTTTCTATGCTTAACTGGTTTTCCGACACAACGGTCCTCACAAATGTCATAACATGCAATTTTCACAACCCAATTACCAAATTTTCATCTATTAAAAAATTAATTTGACACTTTAAAAATTAAAAAAATTATGAAAAATGATTTGAGACAATGTTTTTCATTGACATTCACACCTCCACAACTTCATCCTTTTCAAATGCTCCTTCAAACTTTTCCAATTCCTCTTCTAACTCAACATCTATTTCAATTCACTCTATTGAATTGAGTTAAAAGGAGACTTGCAACCTATCCTAAAATCATTCAACCAATCTTTATTCATAAAAATCAATTTGTTTAAGTTATCTAATTGCAAATGACATCTCATTAAATTAATTATATTCCAACTAAAGGAAAAATTATATTCATTTTAATTTGTGACAAGCAAGGAATCCAATTATATGAAACATGGTCTCACATTTCTACCACCATTGAAAAAAACATTTGATGTTTTTTGACATCAACTTGATATTACTTAAAAAATCACAAGCTCTCTATTCACAAGCTCCCTTGTTGGTTCATTGGTGTTGACTACCATTTCAAAAATATCCAAAATTAAAATCTTCATCAACTCCTTGGTTAGCAAAATCATTTTCAAATTCAACCAAAAAATGTAAATGTTCACAACATTTCAAAAGCATGGGATATAAAGACTTTGTATCATAATTTTCAACACTGACCTTCCTTTGCTCGTATTAAATAAGTGATGACACAAGACAAAGATTTTTAAATCTAGGGTCCAAAATCAAGGAAAACATATTAAAATTTTTTTTTTCCATATTTCTTTAAAATGGAAAGGAAAAAGTTCAAAACCCCAATAGACTTCCTTTCTGATGTTTGAAGCTAATCTTGTTAACTCTAGAACAACATTTGCATCTTCCATTAAATTATCACAAGAAGTTGTAATTTCAATTTCATCCTTAAATTTTAAACTCATGGATATGGCAAAATTTAAAGTATCACTTCATCACTAATGGTCTCAAAACTAGTTCAAATTAGAAATAAACACAATAGGGCAAAATAATCAACGATAATCAAGAAAATGTGCCATGTCAAGGACAATGGCACTCTTGTAATCATCCTCACAATATTTTGCCTACAATAACAAAATATAATAGTTTCTTGAATTGTAAAGTTGGGTGAAAGCATGAATAGGTGGACTGTTTAGACTATCACACTTGTAATTTTTTTAGATTACATACAAATGTAAAATTTAAAGTCATATTCAAAAATAACATTGGCAATTTTTTAATTATTCATATTGTCATAGATTTTAATCAGAATCATCATAAATTTTTTGGATGAATTCTAAGAAAATTAAATGGACTTTTGAAATAACAACATTATGTTTATCACATTAAAAAAATGAAATATATGGAGTCAAAAAATATGTTAAAATAATGTCAAAATAAAAACTAAACAATAAAACATCATCAAATGAAGAATCTATAAATGGAATGCATTGAAACTAACCATATATATATAATTCTTAAAAGTTTTAAATGATTTGATTGTTATAAATTTTTATTTTTGAAAGTCCATTTCACATTTAAAAATTTAATCTTTTGCATGGATTTTTTTTATCAATCACATGTTTAGGGATATTCATAAGTTAGTTTGTTAATATTTATGATTAAAAGCATAACGGATAATTATAGGATTTATGGTTTGATAATTGTTAAAACTACAAAAACAAATCACTAGTGTTAGATTATGGACTTTCAAACATCACTTTTGAGTCACCTAACCATGTTTTTGCCCAGCTTCCTAAAACAAGAATATTAGCAAATCTACAAAGGCAAAACAATATGTTAGATTATATTTTGTGAAAAAAAAACCAAAAGGAAATTTAAATATTTTTCTCAATACAAAATTTTAAGTGCCTTATCTTCATTAGCATATTGAATTTCCTTGCAAGGAAATTCGAATTCACACATGTTTTGTTTCACTCTTGTCTATATTTTTTTGCACCAAGTGGAGAACCTAGCCATATGGTTTATGCTTGTCCATAATAATGTGTTTAGCATGCAACACACACCACAACTTCTACCATTACCCAAGGGCCAAAAGAAAAGGGAAATGAAGACATCTAGTCTCAATAGGGATTGTGAAAGTAGACCTTGACGCATCATGCGTTTAAAATGGTCCTACCTTGTCTTTAGAACCAACATCTTGTTTTTTGTTGCCCATCACAATCAAGGGTGGTAAATCCAAGACTTTGCAAACCCAAGCACTTTTTGACTTAGGGGCATCTACACGTTTCATCAATAAAGAGTTAGTATGACAACATAACTTGGTGTTGGTGGAAAAAGTGACACCAATGGTGGTCGAACTAATTGATGGTCAAAACCTTTCTTTAGGACTTGTAACACATGAGACCAAGATGTCGACAGTAACAATTGGGTCACACAATAGCAAAGTTGTTTTCAATGTTATTTCATCTTCGACAAACTTTATCATCATTGGGTTATCATGACTCATTTTACATAATTTTCGAGTGGATTGGAAGACGAAGAGTTTTCATTTTGAATTAGTAAATGAAACTACACCAAAATATGAAGCTTTTCAACAAGCATGTTGGACTTTAAATATGATTATACACATGAAGACATAGCAAGAACTAATCAATGCATGCAGAAATTCAAGTGTGAAGGGATATTAGGGGTAACCAAAGATCTAAACATTTCAAACCTTTGTTTATGGGAGCAAGAGCATTCATGCAAGCAACAAATAAGGGAGATGCATTCTTTGTATATGCCATTTTAGTCCTTGATCTTGAAACACAACAACATGAGACCCCTATTTACTACTAAGACTACATAAATGTTTTTGAAAAGAAAAATGTAGACACATTACCTAACACATCGGTCATATGATTGTGTGATTGATTTAAAGGAAGGAATGTAACCTATGTTTCAACCCATCTATAACTTGTCACAGGACAAACTTTTGGCGCTTCAAAAACACATCGACAAAAATCTTAAAAAGGGGTTCATTTGACATTCTAAGTTTCCAATTGGTGTTCCAATCCTATTTGTCAAGGAAAAAAATGGTTTTTTACACATGTGTCTTAATTACCATGGACTAAATTGATTCATCATCAAGAATTGGTACCTTTTACCCTTGATCTCAAGATTGTTGGACCGACTTAATCATGCCAAAATGTACATTAAAATTGACCTACATGGAGCGTACAATTTGGTGCACATTCGAGAAAATGATGAATGGAAGATGGCATTCAGAATTCGTTACGACCATTTTGAATATGTTGTGATGCCTTTTGGTTTTACTAATGCACATGTTATTTTTCAACATATGATGAATGATGTTTTCTATGAATATTTGGATGATTTTGTGGTTTGTTACATTGATGACATTTTCATTTTTTCGAAAAACGTGGCAGACCATGAGCACCATGTAAGTTTTGTTTTGGAAAAGCTCTAGTGCAAACATGGAAGCTTTTATGGATACTTCTTTGAATTAGGTCCTCAATGGGGTATAATCTGCATTAACCTTTAGTAAAAAAATTGTTGACTTTTAATTCATTATTAATGAGGAAGCTTCTTTAGAAGCTTCTCAAAAAGCTTCCTTGGTCCCTACATACATGGAAGTCTCTATGAAAATTTCCTTAAACTATGTCCCCAATGGGTATAAATAGGGTAGGATCTTTCATTATTTTGAGTTTATTCAACTCTAGTTTTGGATACATTTTCTTGTCATAACCTTTGTTTTCATACATTATCAGAATAAAGTTTCGTTTGAATCATCTTCTATCATATTATTGCCTCGCATTTTTATATTTTTAATTTTGGACTACGTTTAGGTTTGCATTTCTTGTAATTTGTTTTGCTTGTTGTGTCCTTGGCTTAATTCTTATTCTTATAATTTTCTGTGCCTGTGACATTAGTACCTAGTGAAACAAGGTTAATTTTAAGTGAAATACAAATTTACCAAGCCACTTCACTTGCTAGTTAATTATTTAAGTAACATAGAAATCAATTAAATTTAAGTTATTTAATATTTCATGTTATATTTAATATTATTGATAATTTCATGATTTACATCTTATGAATTATTGACAACTGTCACTACCTATGTTAAGTTAAAAACCTAACCTAGGTACATAAACCATGTAATCAACGTAAATAGGCACCTACTTTAGGGAATTACATAGGAAAATATTCAATTAAGTTACCATTATTGATCACAAATACACCATTTGTGAAGTTTCATCCCTTGACCTTTAAATGCAGGCAAATACCTTTGCTATCAAGCCACCACACTTGTTGTGATAATGTGTTACATTGCATTTTATTTGTCAAATATTTCATTTTAAACATAACAACAACATAATTTGAAAATTCATGTCTCATTGAAATTTTGTCCAAATAAAATGATTAAAAGTGAATTTAAATTTGTTTTCAATAATGTACATAATTACATTTATTTCCTTTCGAAAGTGTAAAATCATTAGAACAATTTCTTTTTTAATATCACTATTCAATAACATTTCAATGACAATTCTTGTGAAAAAAAAAAGTTTAATAAATGGATAAATTTTTTGCTAATATAATAATATATTTATGTTAAGTTATTTTCAATTATTCTAAGGTTATTTTTCATTATTCTAAGTTATTTCACTCTATAATAATTAATTTACAACTATTTATGGTTGTTCCATTAGTGGCTATTAATGGCTATTAGTAGCTATTAATGGTTATTGATAATTATTCTATTGGTGGGTATTAATGTTTATTTTATTGGTGGCTATTAATGGTTATTCTATTAATGACTATTGGTTGCTATTTTATTATAAGCTATTATTGAATATTCTAGGTTATATTATCATAGGTTATTATTATTTATTTTAGGTTATTTTACCTTAAGTCATTATATTTTATTTTAGATTATTTTAAATTGTTATACTTAGGATAAAATAACTTATAATAACATAAAGTATAATGACCTTGAATTACTTAAAGTATAATTTGAAATAACATATATTAACTTAAAATAAAATAATGTAAGATATAGTTTAAGGTTAATTGAATAATTTAATTGAAAGTAACTTAAAATAAAAAAACCAATAACAAATTAACTAGGATACCTTAAGGGTAAAATAGTGTATAATAATTTATAATAACTTATAATAACTTAGGGTATAAATTAGATTAACTAAGGTAACCTAAAATGATATAATGTATATCATAAAGTAATATAGGGTATTTAAATCAATGACATAAAAATAAACCTACTTACGATAGTGAATTATAATAGTGAATTATGTCACAAAATAGTGAAACACGATGTGTACATAATGATATTATAATGAAATAACTTTAACTAAGGTGAAATAATTAAAGTGTAATGAATTTATTTCATTTTAAAAGTCCCATAGTGATTTAGGCTAATGAATTACACTTCATTTTTATACTACTACTAGGTTAGTTTGTTCAAAAACATTATTTAAAAAAACTTTAATTATATATATATATATATAATTTTTATTTAAAAACAATAATGACCATGGGGTGGATGTTAGTATATTAATGGTAATATAGTTAAGACATTTTTAAAATAATGGCATTTTAAACCATAGTCATGAAATACGTCTAGAATGAATTTACATTATATTATTCAACAAATGTTATATCATATATAATTGTGTTTCATGAAACTCTAGTTAATTAAAATTATGGGAAAAAAATCCATAAAAATTTAGTGATAAAATAAAACATTCATTCATAATTATGATGGATGTTCTATTTATTAAAAAATGTATTAAATGCAATTAATTTTTTTCATCCATACATTAGATGAATGAAAAAAAAAATTCATCCATAATGAGGATGTATGTTTACATTCATACCCATGTTTGCTTTAGGTTTATTAGTACAACATTCATTTTGTGGTTAAATTATTAGGTTTCATTTACATGTGTATAAAGGAAAAAACATTTCACCATCCCAAGTTCCAATTATAGGCTCTAAGTTCAAGTTTTAGGCTTAAAATCCTTTTCAATTTTCAAAAGGAATGGTGCACATTTGGTAGTAAAGAAATGTTTGAAAAAAACAAGGATTGTCCATTCTCAAGGTTTGAATGTTTTAAACATGCAAAAACATTTTTATTTTTGTCAAATTTTTAGCATGTAAATTTTGCAATTAATGGAAGTTATTCCAATTTTTTTAATGACAATCCAAACTATTATGGTTCCCTTGTGATTTTTCAAACATTCAAAAATGCAATTTTTCAAACATTCATTTGGGTGTGGCTCCTTTGATTGTGCTTTTACCCAATATTGTATTAAACATTTTGCATCTATGTATGAAAATGTTTTTTATTAATTTATCAACATATTAGGTTACATTTATGTTTTATTGTATTAGGTTATAATGTATATAATCTATTGTGACTTTAATCATTTTCATTTTATTTGTGTATAACCTTGTAAAGTGGATGTTGTGTTTATATAGTTTCAAACTTCTTATGAATATGTGTGTGACCTTATTAACAATGTTTTACACAACTTAATTCAAAATTAACAAGATTTGTACCCCAATGTGATGAAATAAACATGTTGATATTTTGTGTTTCATATTGACATGCATTGAAGACTTTTGAAATTGAATTGTCCAAGTGGGAGATGGAGATGGCTTTAATATGCACTAATTTTTTTCATAATGCAATATTTTGGTGGGAAAAACAAAATGTTTGGCAAATTGAAGAAGCATATTAGGATTTGGATCCAATTTGGCTCATGCATTCATTAATCCAATCAACACAACTTGAAGAAGATGCCATAATTATCTTAGTACCATGATCGCAAATTTAACGTTATGTATTTTAGTAAAATATTTCATGTCACTAATCATGTTTACTTGCATGTAGTTGCAAAGGCCCAAATTGTATACAAATTGTTGGTTGGGCTTTGGACTCCAAAAATTCTTCCACCAATGCTTGTGTAATTATTAAAGTTCTATATTTTCTTCATTATGGGTTGAAGGAATGAAATCTCCTTATATGCCCTTTTAGTCTAGGTTTGAAAGAGGAGAATCTACAAAAATGAATGTAACGTTTGCCCCATGTAGGTAACTAGATCTCTCACCTTTCATTACCAGTACAATTTGTCAATGTATCAATGTTTTAATGTGCATATAAGTCAATACTTTAGTGTGTCAATATGCCAATGCTTTAGTTTGTTAATGTTTTAATACTATAGTGTGTCAATGTTTTAATATCATAATGTGTCAATGATTGAATGTGTCAAATGTTTTAATGTTGTAATGTGTCATTGTT